>ENA-ORCM01003322-ORCM01003322.1-human-gut-metagenome-genome-assembly--contig:-NODE-3322-length-10619-cov-2.790932_pt1 | contig 10619 bp, 10 predicted proteins | sample MGYA00242906_ERZ507928 | MGnify/ENA primary metagenome ERZ507928 (study PRJEB26167, sample SAMN06115497) | human gut metagenome | host: Homo sapiens | place: China:Shanxi | collected 2015-05-07...
CTCTTTCGCAAGTCTTGCCACTTCCGGATCGCTCATAAAACAACGTGCCGTCCCGCCAAAGCTCTCCAGGGTGCTTTTATGGATGCCGGAAAGGGCCATCTGCGTATCTGTCACAATCCCAGCCCCGGCCTTTAATGCTTCCACAGCTTTTGTCACCGCGCCGTCCGAAAAAACAAGGTTGTCTACATAGTCAAAATCCGCCGTCGTATGGATCACCCGCTTGATGACCGGCTCGTTTTCCGGTAAAAGCTTCCGATCACCCAGCTCCTTCGTAAGGATCTCAAAACTACGTTTTTCAATCTCACCCGGCAGTACGTATTGATAGCTCATCTGTCGCCCTCCTGCTTCTCCATCATCCGGTAAATCTGTTCCATATCCAGTGCTTTTCTGACTTCAGCTGCCAGAAGATCATACTGGCTTTCCTTAAATGCCGCATAATCCTGTGTCAGCGCCTCTGCACAGATTCCCTTTTTGGAAAGCAGCGCGCTGCACAGATTTTTTGTCAGCGACCCGTCTTCAAAAAGTCCGTGCACATAAGTACCGGCAACATTGCCGCAGACTGCGCCGTCTGCCTGCCAGTCCTCCTCTGCTTCTGTACTTCCTTTTGTCAGCGTCCGGATTCTGGAGAACGAGTTTTTTCCGTTTCCTGTTGTATGTCCCATATGAATTTCATAACCAGAAAATACACTGCCGTAAAGCGCAGCGAACAGTCCGTCTCCTGCGCCCGGGTTTTGAAGAATTTCTCCTGTCACCCGCGTCTGCACCTTTTCTTTTTCAAAAACGGTTCTAACCGGCAAAAGCCCCATTCCATGCAGGCTTCCGCCCTCTTCTTCCCCGTCCGGGTCTTCGATGCTTTCGCCCAGCATCTGATAGCCCCCGCAGATTCCCAGCACCGGCACGTTTGCTGCCGCAAGCTTCAAAATGGCGGCTTCCATACCATTCTGGCGCATCCATTTCAAATCGCCCATCGTATTTTTGCTTCCGGGTACAATCACCATATCCGGCTGTCCGAGGGTTTTTACATCCCCTGCATAACGCAGACTGATCCCGGGCTGCTGCTCCAACGGGTTAAAATCGGTAAAATTCGAAATATGCGGCAGGCGAACCACTGCGATATCCACGCCTGCCCCCGCCTGTACCCGGGACAGACGAGGCGCGAGACTGTCCTCATCATCCAGCTTTGCATAAATCCACGGAATGACACCTGCTACCGGAATTTTCGTCAGCTCTTCCAGCGTTGCAAGTCCGGGTTTTAAAATCTCAACGTCTCCCCGGAACTTGTTGATAATCAGTCCTTTCACCCGTTTTCTTTCTTCCTCTTCCAGCAGGGCAACCGTCCCGTAAAGCTGGGCAAAAACGCCGCCCCGGTCAATATCTCCGGCAAGCAGCACCGGCGCGTCCACCATCTTCGCCATGCCCATGTTGACGATATCGTTTTTCTTTAAATTGATCTCTGCCGGGCTGCCCGCGCCCTCAATCACAATAATGTCATATTCCTCTTCCAGGGATCGGTAAGCTTTCATGATTTCCGGCACAAGCTGCTTTTTATATTTAAAATAAGACGCTGCAGGCATGTTTCCGAGCACATGCCCGTTGACAATAACCTGGCTTCCTACATCACTGGTAGGTTTTAACAGAATCGGGTTCATCCTCGCATCCGGTCTGATTTTCGCAGCTTCCGCCTGCATGACCTGCGCGCGCCCCATCTCTGCCCCGTCTTCCGTGATAAAACTGTTGAGCGCCATATTCTGGCTTTTAAACGGTGCAGTCTTAAAACCATCCTGCGTAAAAATACGGCACAGTGCCGCGCAGATCAGGCTCTTTCCGGCACTCGACATCGTGCCCTGAATCATAATATTTTGCTTCATTGTTTTTCCCCATTCCATTTCCGCAAACGCCTTCAGACAGTCCCGACGCAATCGGGTTCAAAGCTGCTTTTTCCCCTGACACAAAAAAAGTGCCTCCAGAAACCCTCGGTTTTCTTCCTCTGTGCGCACTGCAATCCGGTAGTCCCCGGGCTGCAGGTTATGATAATTGGAGCAGTCCCGCATCGGGAATCCTGCTTCTTCCATTCTTTTTCCAAGCGTCGCATCGTGACTGCGAAACAACAGATAATTGGCTTTTCCCTCCCAGACTGTAAATCCTGCCTGCCGCAAACCCTTTACCAGAATCGGACGCTGTTGTTCCACCAGTTTTCTCACCCGGTCTGCATATGCCTGCTCCGAAAGTGCGGCGACTCCGGCTTCCTGTGCCAGAAGCGACACTCCCCACGGCTGTCCGCTTTCCATCAGCTGTTCTTTTCGCTTTGCATCACTGCACACGCAATATCCAAGCCGGACCCCCGCCATCGCATAGAGCTTTGTAAACGCTCTCAGAATCACCAGGTTCGGATACTGTCCAAGATACGGCAAAAGCGTCCGCTCCTTCCGATCCGGTAAAAATTCCAGAAAACACTCATCCAACACAAGAAGTGCACTGCATTCCCGACAGCGCTCCAGAATTGCTGTCAGCAGGCTGTGTTTTGTGCACTGCCCGGTCGGATTATTCGGTTCAAGATAAGGTCTGTATCCGGTGTGATCTGCTCACAAAGCTACTGCACATCCGGAAGAAAACCGTTTTCCGGGTAAAGACGGCTGTAGCGGATCTCACAGTCTGACCGGGCAAGTGCCTGCTCATACTCCGCAAATGCCGGAGCTGTCAGCAGCACTTTTTTCGGTTTTTCTGCCTGAAACAGTCGATAAATCAGATCTGCCGCCCCGTTGCCACAGACAATCCATTCTTCCGGACAGGAAAGCTTCTCCGAGAGTTTTTGAATCAGTTTTCTGCATAACGGATCCGGATAACGGTCTATTTTCCCTGCCGCCCGGCAGATCGCCTCCCGGACGCCATCCGGCACACCCAGCGGACTGACATTTGCAGAAAAATCCCGGATGCTGCGGTTTCCCAGACGCTCCTCTTGTCCTGCCCAGTCTCCGCCATGAATCAGTTCCATTCTTTTCTCCCTCTGCCTGCGCACAGATTACACAGCTTTCTTTTGTGCATTCTTCTGCACATTCTCCGCAAGCCATCTATATATTCTATAACAATATACACAGTACACATCTGACCGCAAGAAACAACACGAGCGCGATCAGGCTCGCTACGATCATCATCCGGTTAATCCGCATAATATCTGCTGCTTCCACCGTCCGCAGATCCTCTCCAATCGTCGGCTTTTTTACAAGCTTCCCAAAATACCATGCATCCCCTGCAAGCAGGATGTCCAGTGCTCCTGCCGCCACACTTTCTGTCTGGGCGGAATTCGGGCTTGCGTGATTGTAACGGTCGCGCTTCCAGATTTGAAACGCATGCTTTGCGTTCTGCCCGCTCAGACATGCTGCAAACATCATCAAAAAAGCAGAAATCCGCGCCGGAATATAGTTTGCAACGTCATCCAGCTTTGCTGCCGCGCGTCCAAAGTACAGATACCGGTCATTTTTATAGCCGACCATGCTGTCCATCGTATTGATCGCTTTATAGCAAAGTCCAAGCGGCGCACCTCCGATCACCAGATAAAAAAGCGGTGCTGCCACACCGTCCGAAAAATTTTCCGCCACCGTCTCAATCGCAGCCTTTGCAACTCCCGCTGCGTCCAGATTCTGCGTATCCCTTCCGACAATTCTTGCCACCGCGCTCCTGGCGCCGGGCAGATCCTGTTCTTCCAGCTTTTTTTTCACCCGCATGCTCTCTGTATATAGTCCCTTCACCGCAAGCGCCTGCCAACACCACAGCGTTTCCAGCAAAAATGCCAGCACGGGATGCACCAGACCTGCCAGATAAATTGCGGCTGCCGCCATCAGAAAGCTTCCAAGCGGCAGAATCGCTGCCAGGGCTGCTCCCGCCATCAGAAGTCCCTTTTGGGTATCCGGAAACCTCCTGCGCAGAAATTTTTCCAGCGCGCTGATTGCTTTTCCCATATAAATAACCGGGTGCGGCATCCAGTCCGGATCCCCCAGGCATAAATCCATGAAAAAGCCGCATAAAACGGCTGCTGCTATTCTCATCTTTTTTCTCTCTTTTCCTGCTGCCTGCGAAACGAAAGCTGCCCCTTTATCCAGAGCCTTTCGTTTTCCCAGACAAGCTTCCAGCCATCCCCGGCCTGCGTCTGTCCTTCATAATAACTTCTTTTCGGTTCTCCGAATTGTTCTAACAGAGCCATCTGCGTGCCACCGTGGGCCACAACCGGATAAACTGCCTGCGGTTCTTTCTGCTGCCATCCCTGGGTCAGCTCCAAAAAAGCGCTGCAGACGCGGCTGCAAAAAACTGCTTTGCTCTCCCCGCCCGGACAGACATCCAGGCAGCCGCTCTCCACCCAGCTCCGATAGGCGCTGTCATTTTGCATCTCTTCAAAATTTTTTCCTTCAAAACTGCCGAAATTCATTTCTTCCAGCCCCGGTACAAGGATCTGCTTTGCTCCTGGAAACAGAATCTGCGCCGTTTCCTGTGTCCTGCGTCTGTTCGTCACCCATACTTTGGAAACGGTTTCCGAAGCGCGGATAAGCTCCGCTTTTCCAGCACTTCCGAGGGAGGAATCCAGCCACCCGATATAACGGTGCTGCTCATTTTCTGGCGTTTTTCCATGACGGATCAGCCAGATTTCTATCTTCTGCTCCATATTTTCCTCTCATTTCTGCCACGCCTCCCCTGTTGACATCCGGTCCAGACAGCTGTTATCGAAGGCTTTCCGGCAGGCCGCACCAGACACGAATGACTTTCTGCGCCCGTTTTGCAAGCAGAATCGACAGCCGTCCGGCTGCTTCTCTTGCCTCCCGCTCTGCAGCATCTATCGGCACGACACCGCACCCGGTTTCCGTTGCGATGACGACTTCTTTTCTGCAAAGCTGCTCCGCCAGCTTTTCCAGCCCTTCCGGCCGATTTCCGACTTTGGAAGCCAGCTGCTGTGCATCGTAAAGCACCCTGCAGTTATCCTCTGCTTTTGTCGAAAAATCTGCTTCCGTATAGCCGAAAGTTTCCCGGACATACTCCCGTTTTCCGGCCGCATATGATCCAAAAATATAAATCATGCCTGTTTTTTTCCCTTCTCCTGCAAAAACTACCCTTCGCCAGCGCCATTTACAAGATCGTATCTGCGATGTTTTTTGCCGCACTACAGATACTCTGTCAGTACCACTGCTGCCAGCATGAAAAGCTCGCACATCTGGACAAACCATCCTGCCAGGTCCCCCGACAGACCACCGAATTTTCCAATCAGCCGGAACCGATAATACAAAAAAGTCCCGATTGCGGCAATGCTTACGCCAATGCCTTTTTTCCCGCAGCAAATACAGCAAAGGACACAAAGGACTGCTGCCAGGACAGCAAGAAACGTTCGCACCTTCTTTTTATCCGCGTACTCTGCAAAAGTATATGCCAGACCACTGTTTTTCGCAAGAGGAAAGCTCGCAACTGCAAGCCCGGAAAGGCTTCTGCTGATACAAAAGCCAAACGCCAGCGCCATCAGATCTGCCTGCATTTGTGCTGCCGTCACTGCAAGAGCAAGCTGGGCGATAAAATAACAGCCCAGCCAGATCGCCGCGAACGCGCCCATATGCGGATCCTTTAAAATCTGTAGTTTTTTTTCTGTATCCTGATGACTTGCCAGCGCATCTGCCGTATCGCAGAAGCCGTCCAGATGAATGCCTCCGGTCACAAGTACCGGAAGTACACAGATTCCCGCCGCCAGTATCCATTCCGAAAACTCCATCCGCAGGCACACAAAACGCCACAGGCACACCAGCGCGCCGATCACTGCGCCGATCAGCGGGAACGCGCACAACGCATAGCGCATACTTTTATTTGTCCATTCTGTCTGCGGCATCGGAATTGCCGAAAACATCGAAAATGCCACGATCACTGTCGAAATCATTGGATTTTTCCTCCCTGCTTATGCCAGATCCAACACCCTGCTGTAATTTCCGCTGCCGCATCCGCCATTTTTGCAATTTCCCGGTTGATTTTTCCGAGGATATCCAGATACCGCACCGTAGACGGATCATAATTTGTCCCGCCCTCGAACACTTCGTTGCTGACAATGATCAGATGCCTGCACTGGTTTTCCAGAGCTTTTACGCCTGCCAGAATTTCTTCGCTGCACCGATCCTCTCCGACGCCCTCCGGCGCGTAGATTTCATTCGCAGTCAGGTTACTCATACATTCCAGCAAAACAACGCTGTCTTTCGGAACGCGCACCTGTTTTAAACCGGTATAACATTCCACAGTCTGAAAATTTTTCTGTGCGCGCATCCCACGATGTTTTTCAATCCGTGCCAGACATTCGTTGTCCATCGGCTGCATCGTTGCGATGTAAATACGGCTTTCTCCGGCTTCCATCGCGTAATTTTCCGCAAAAGCGCTCTTTCCACTCGCGCTTCCGCCCACAATCAATGTCAGCATATCCTTCCCCTTTTCCGTTTTCTGCTTCCTTACAGCTGGCTGCCCTGCTCTTCATACGCCTCGATCGAAAGCTCTCCGAATGTAGAACCCTGATAGACGCTGCACGCCATATCCAGCATCGGAATCGCGCACAGCGCACCGGTTCCTTCTCCGAGACGCATGCCCGCCGTGATCATCGGTTCCAGACCGATTGCATCCAGAATCATGCATCCGGCCGGTTCCGCAGATACATGAGTTGCCAGCATTGCCTTTTTGGAAGCCGGGCAGATTTTTACCGCCAAAAGTGCCGCCACTGCAGAGATCACACCATCAATCAGCACCGGAACCTGATACAGCGCGCCGCCAAGGTAGAGGCCGACCATTCCTGCAATATCGAACCCGCCAAGCATAGAGAGCACACTGAGCGGATCTTCCGGATCCGGGTGGTGAAGCTTTATCGCTTTTTTTATTGCCTCCAGTTTACGGGAAAGCCCGCTGTCAGACAAGCCTGCACCGCGTCCCGTCACAAGCAGCGGATCACAGCCAAGCAGAACCGAAGCAACCGCGCTGGACGTCGTCGTATTGCCAATTCCCATTTCTCCGGTCACCAAAAGCTTTACCCTATCCTCTTTTGCGCACTTTACAAGCCCGATTCCCGTTTCGATACAGCGGTACAGCTCTGCCTTTGTCATCGCCGGCTTTTGCGTAATATCCGCCGTCCCGTTGGCGATCCGACAATTTCGGACTCCAGGATTTCCCGGGTAATTTAAAATTCCGAGATCGACCGCCTCCACCTGACAGTTCGCCACCTTTGCCATCCTGCAGGCGCTGCTTTTTCCGGCGGCAAAGCTGTCTGCCATCCGCGCGGTCACTTCGCTTCCGGTCTGTGTGACATTCTGTGCCACTACGCCGTTATCCGCACACATCAGATACAATCTGCGCACCGACAGATCAATGTCCGCGCTCCCAGTCAGCGCTGCAATCCGAATCAGCGCATCCTCCAAAAGCCCTAGGCTTCCCAGGGGCTTCGCCACACTGTCCCATCGTTGCTTCGCTTCCGCCGCTGCCTTTTTGTCCGGCTCCGATATCTGATTCAGCTGATTTGATAACCTTTCCAAATTCACAATGCCTTCTCCCTTTGCTTTTCCTGCCATTTTGCCGCTGCCCTGGCAAACCGTTCTGCCAGCCTTGGCTCTGCCAGAAAATATAAATGCGGAAAGCCTGCATACAGACTGCTTCCTGCTACGCTTCCCTCCCAGGTTTTGTTTCCGACCGGCTTTTTCATTTCAAACGCTGTCCCGTTCTGCGTACAGTCCCAGTAATGAAATTCATGCACCGGAATGCTTTCCCCTTTTTCAAACAGCATGGAATTTTCTTTTGCTGTCATGACCGCGTATCCAAAGCGCTGCAGACGGTTCGTCCGAAATCCGCTTCCATCCAAAACGCCTGTCATCTCCCAGACCTGTCCTTCAGCGTCTTCCAGTTCCTTTTGCAGATACAGGAAGCCGCCGCATTCCGCAATCGTCGGCATTCCATGACGGACCGCCTCAAAAATTGCATGACGCATCCCACTGTTTTCAGAAAGCTTCCCGGCGTGCAGCTCCGGGTATCCGCCGCCCAGATACAATCCGCAGATGCCTTCCGGCAGCTTTTTATCTTCCATCGGCGAAAATTCCACAAGCTCCAATCCCTGTTGCCGCAGCGCCCTTTTGTTTTCTTCATAATAAAAACAAAACGCTGTGTCCTGTGCAATGCCGATTCGAAGGCATTCTTTATCCGGGGCAGGAAACTGTGGAGAATCCGGACAATCCGGGCTTTTTAACGCTGCTTCACTTTTTACTGTCTCTGCCACGCTGTCCGCTGTCGCTGCGATCCGCAGCACTTGCTCCAGATCAACATGTTGTAAAAAAGCATCTGCCAGCCTGTCCACCTTTTCCGACAGCTCTCCGACCTCCTGCGCTGTCACAAGCCCTAGATGTCTGCTTTCAAAAGAAGCATCTTCCACATGAGGCAAAAAACCAACAACCGGCAGTCCGGTCTGTTCCTCCAGCATCGGTGCAAGCAGCCGCGCCATCCTTTCCGAACAGCCATTGAGCAAAATGCCTGCAAGCTGGTTTCTTTTCCGGAAAGAAAGCATTCCCTGAACTTGTGCGGCAATCGTCAGGCTCGCACCTTTCGGACGCACAACAAGAATTACCGGAGTATTTGTTGCACACGCAACATCCCATGTAGAGTCCCGGTCCGACACGCCGCCCAGACCGTCATAATATCCCATCACGCCCTCCAGCACTGCAATTTTACACCGCTGTTCATAGCAGGCAATCTGGCGCTGCAGTGTTTTTGCATCTGCAAAAAACAGATCCAGATTTTCTCCCGGAATGCCGAGCACACGCTGATGGAACATCGGATCGATATAGTCCGGTCCGCACTTAAACGAGGCCGCAGAGATTCCTTTTTTCTGCAGCGCCCGCAGGCACGCACAGGTAACAGCCGTCTTCCCGCTTCCGCTGGACAGACCTGCAAATAAAATCCTATTCATCTGCACATCCTCCGGCACTGATTAAAAAGATCGGATTATTGGCGCAAAGCATATGACCTTTTCCGGCCTTTTTCGACCGCGAAACCTGAAGCTGCATGATTTCTGCCGGCTTCGAGGTAAACGCTTCCAGACTTTCACATGCCTGCAGTGCTGTTTCCAGCAAAATCGCGGTCACAACGATCCGGACGGACGGATTTTTTTCAAAAAGGATGGATAAAATTTCCGGCAGATTTCCCTTCGTCCCGCCAATAAACACAGCGTCCGGCGCAGGAAGGGAGTCTAATGCCTGCGGCGCTTTTCCAAAAACCACATGCAAATTTCCGCAGCCAAACCGCTCCCGGTTCTTCCCAATCAATTCTACTGCTTTTTCCTCACACTCAATCGCATACACGTCTGCCTGTCCTGCCATCAGCGAAAGTTCGACAGAAACAGAACCGGTTCCTGCACCGACATCATAAAGGACTTTCGCGCCTGCCGCCCCGAGCTTTGCAAGCGCAGCTGCACGCACCTCCTGTTTTGTCATTGGAACCTCTCCCCGGACAAACCAGTCATCCAAAAATCCGGGACCATGTGCCTTTGCACGCTCCCGCCAACAAGATCCCGTAACAGAATTCTCAGAATCCTTTTTCGCAGATACCGTATCGTTTCCGATATCGTCTGCCGTTTTCTCCCGCTTCACCACCAGCACCGCCAGTGGCTCAAATATCTTTTCTGCTATTTCCCGAACTGTTCCGGACACAATCCGTTCTTCCGGATAGGAAAGCTTTTCTCCGACATACGCCCGGCATCCGCCAAATCCAGCCTGCATCAGCTGTCTGCAAAGTTCCTGCGCCGTATTGTCCGGTCCGGTCAAAAAAAATACTTCCGGATTTTCTGTAACTGCCGCAACAGGATCACAGGCTCTTCCGTGGGCACTCACCACTTTCCAGTCCTGCCACGGCAGCTGCAGTTTCGCAGCCAAATAGGACATGCTTCCGATCCCGGGCAGAATGGAAAGCTCTCCGTCCCAATATTTTCCAAGCCCGGTACAAAGGCTGTAACAGCCGGTGTCCCCGGTACAGACCACGCAGGGAAAGCTGCTGTCAGAACCATACACTGCATCACAGACCGCCTGGGCGGAAACCGCTATTTTCCGATTCTTCGAGCATCCCTCCGGAAGTGTTTCAAGCAGGCGCCCTGCCCCGACAATCAGGTCTGCTTTGCGTAACGCTTCCAACGCTTCCAGTGTCAGGCAGGACTGGCTGCCGGGTCCCATTCCAACGACTGTCAGTTTTCTCATTCCACAGCACCTCCTTTTGCATACAGGCTCTCCAGTACAAGATTCCAGGTCTCTTCTACAGAATACCCTTCTTCCTGCGTCGGTCTGCCGATCACAACGAGCACAGCCTTCTGCAGCCGCGCAGCCTCCTGTTTTTCCAGAAAGCCGCCCTTTTTGCCGCGCTTCAGTGCCGTGACCTCGAAGGAGGTGCGTATCTCTACGCCCATTTCCTCCAGAGCAAGCCGCAGCACATCTACCACACTGCCTGCTTGATCGGAAAGGGGATAAACCTTGCCGCTTGGCTCTACGGTGGTAATCAGCCCGAGAGATTGGAAAAATGCAAGCGTTTTTTGGGTATCAAAGGCTTGCAGGGCAGTCTGTGCGAATACCGTGTTTTGCCCGTGGTAATTT
>ENA-ORCM01003354-ORCM01003354.1-human-gut-metagenome-genome-assembly--contig:-NODE-3354-length-10537-cov-13.275430_pt1 | contig 10537 bp, 8 predicted proteins | sample MGYA00242906_ERZ507928 | MGnify/ENA primary metagenome ERZ507928 (study PRJEB26167, sample SAMN06115497) | human gut metagenome | host: Homo sapiens | place: China:Shanxi | collected 2015-05-07...
TAAGAACTTATAGTTTTTACCTTGCTTCTTTGTATTGTTACCATTATAGGCTTTCGGCATCTTATCCGAAAAAACATACTATCATTCTGCTCTAAGAGCTTCTACGGGCTGGAGCCGAGCGGTCTTAGCTGCTGGATAGCTGCCAAAGAGAACACCGAGCATAACGCTCAGCAAAAATGCCGCAACGGTAATCCACAGCATCGGGAGAATTGTTGTTTGACACATCAATCGGCTTAATATAATGCTGCCGCACATTCCAAAAACAATTCCGACAATTCCACCCACGCCGCAAAGCATACCGGATTCTATCAAGAATTGAACTACAATACTTGAACGCTGTGTACCGATTGCCCGACGTATTCCAATTTCCCGCGTTCGTTCAGTTACGGTCACAAGCATAATATTCATCATGCCAATACCGCCGACAAGTAAGGAAATTGCTGCAATCCCGCCAGGCACACGGCTGATCATGGTCAAGGATTCGTTCTGATATTTTTGCCAAGAATCTGCTGCCTGTACTTGTGTATAACCAATGTTCTCCGGAATCAACCTCTTTAAACAGGGACCAACGGAAGATACCGTCTTATTCATGGAATCAGCGTCCCGTGCCTTGATGATATAATTGCTCGGCGCGGTATCCTCCAATGTTCGGCTTGCAGTATATGCATAAAATGGCACAGTTTTTCCGAGTCTCTGTAGGATATTTGATGGGTTATGAAAGCAGCCCATACACTGGACTTACAAAAGAAAACATGAACACTTCGACAAAGAAAATGAAGATGAACATTTCAAAAGGTTAGAACAGCAAAATCAAAATCTCGATGAATATGGCATGGAACAAGTAGAAAAAAACAGCATGGAAACAATCTTAAAAGCCCTGTCTACTGAATGATCTCTCATAACTCAATAAGGGAAAAAATAAGGGAAACTCTGCCCAAAACGCAAAGAAAAAACTCCCAAAGCCTTGCAGCTCTAGGAGTTTTTATGGTGGACGGTACAGGACTCGAACCTGTGACCCCCTGCACGTCAAGCAGGTGCTCTAGCCAGCTGAGCTAACCGTCCGTAGCGGAACGTGTATATACTACATGATATCCGTCTGTTTGTCAAGTGGTTTCTCGCATTTTTTGCAGAATTTCAGATATTCATTTTTGACACTCCCTTCGCCGCATACGGCTTTTCGTATCTCGTCCCGGAATCTCCGTCCGCCGATGCAGAACTCCCGCCCCGTTTCTCCTGTTAAGAAGTTAGAAAAATTCTGTGGATTGACTGGGTAAGTTCCCGATCTTATGATATAATGTTGCAAAATGCACACTGCATGACAAGGAGGCGGGGCCTTTGCTGGAAAAAATCCAAGGAAGCTGGCGGAAGCGAATCGGCCAGACAAAAACCGTATTGGGTGAAAAAGTGCGGGAAGCACTGACCTCTGTGCTGCCGATCACATTGATCGTTCTGATTCTCTGCTTCACCATCGCCCCGGTGCCGTCAGATGTGTTGCTGGCCTTTCTGGTAGGCGCTGTCCTGCTGATCGTAGGAATGGGACTTTTTACGCTGGGTGCTGACACCGCCATGCTGCCTATCGGCGAGCGGGTAGGCGCACAGATGACCAAGTCCCGGAAGCTGTGGGTGGTGATTCTGGTCAGCTTCCTGATCGGCATGATCGTCACGATCTCCGAGCCGGATCTTCAGGTGCTGGCAGGGCAGGTACCCGGCATCCCCAACGCCGTGCTGATCGGCGCTGTGGCGGCAGGTGTGGGAACCTTTCTGGTGGTGGCGCTGCTGCGGATCCTGTTTCAGATTCCTTTGAACGGCCTGCTGATCGTCTCCTATCTGGTAATTTTCACCCTGACCGCCTTTGCTCCTGAAGATTTTCTGGCGGTGGCATTTGATTCCGGCGGCGTCACCACAGGCCCCATGACCGTCCCCTTTATTATGGCTCTGGGCATGGGCGTCTCCTCCACCCGAAGCGACGGCAAGGCCGGTGAGGACAGCTTCGGTCTGGTGGCGCTGTGTTCCGTAGGGCCGGTGCTGGCGGTGTTGATCCTGTCGCTGCTGTATCCGGCAGCCGGAAGCTACGTCCCCGCCGTTGTGCCGGAGGCTGGAAACAGCCGGGAGCTGTGGGGACTGTTTGCCTACGGGCTTCCTGTATATGCCAAGGAAATGGGGGCGGCACTGGCGCCTATTGCGGCTTTTTTTGCCATATTCCAGATGGTTTCCCTGCATCTTCCCCGAAAAAGTGTATTGAAAATCGTAGTAGGTCTCTTGTATACTTACATTGGATTGATTCTGTTCATGACCGGCGTCAACGTGGGCTTCCTGCCGGCCGGCACCTATCTGGGACAGCAGATCGCCGCGCTGGATCAGCGTTGGGTGCTGATCCCCATCGGGATGCTGATGGGCTGGTTCATCGTGCAGGCAGAGCCTGCGGTACACGTTCTGAACCGGCAGGTGGAGGAGCTGACCTCCGGGGCGATCCCCGGCAAGGCCATGAGCACCAGCCTGTCCATCGGCGTAGCGGTATCCATCGGCCTCGCCATGCTGCGGGTGCTGACGGGGATCTCCATCTTTGTGCTGCTGGTGCCGGGCTATCTCTGCGCCATAGCGCTGTCCTTTATCGTGCCGAAGATTTTCACCGCCATCGCCTTTGACTCCGGCGGCGTGGCTTCCGGCCCCATGACGGCAACCTTTCTGCTGCCCTTCGCCATGGGCGCCTGCGAAATGCTGGGCGGCAATGTCGTAACGGATGCGTTCGGTGTGGTGGCCATGGTGGCCATGACGCCCCTGATTACCATTCAGCTGCTTGGGCTTGTGTACAAGCGGAAGCTGCGGAAAACGGCGGCATCCACTGCGCCTGCACCGGCGATCCCGGCAGCGGACGACGAGATCATCGACCTGTAAAGGGGGAATACCCATGGCAGCGGATTTTATCATTACCATTACCGACCGCAGCCGCAGCGGCGAGTTTGCGGCATGGTTCCAGCAGCAGGGAGCCACGTTGGTGCTGACGGCTCTGGGCCGCGGGACTGCCACCATGGAAATTTTGGATTATCTGGGGCTGGAAGCCTCGGAGAAGGCGGTGCTGCTGTGTATGCTGCCCAGCCAGAGCGGCCTGTTCCGAAAGGCGGCCAGAGAGCTTTGGCTGGACGTCCCCGGCCGGGGCGTCATGATGGCCGTGCCGGTGTCCAGCATCGGCGGCGCATCCGCGAAAGCGTACTTATTGCAGGGGGAGGCGGAGAACCGCATGGAAAAGGAAGGAACTCACGAGCTGATTATCGTCATTGCCAATCAGGGCTTCACCGACAAGGTTATGGACGCGGCGCGGGCCGCCGGAGCCACCGGCGGAACGGCGGTTCACGCCAAGGGAACCGGCACGGAATTGGCCAAAAAGTTCTTTGGGGTGTCTCTGGCGGCGGAAAAGGAGCTGATCTTCATTCTCTCCGCAGCGGAGACCCGGAAGCCCATTATGAAAGCCATTATGGAAAAGGCGGGGATGCAGACAGACGCGCAGGCGCTGGCGTTCTCCCTGCCGGTCACGGATCTGGCGGGGCTGCGGCAGCTGGGGGAATAGCGCTTTCAGCAAAAAAAGGGCCGCCCTATGGGCGGCTCAAGAGGTGGGATATTGGAAAGCTTCCTCGATGATCGTAGCACGAACTGTCCTCATTGTAAAGGGAAGCTTCTGTCGGATCCCGTCCGATTTTGTCATCTTGGAATTTTTTGTGAATTTTTACCATTTCCTCTGGTCAAACGGAAACTTCTGTGCTATACTATCCACAACAGGAGGGGTTCCCCATTTCCCTCCCTCACGAAAGGAGCGAGCTTTATGAAGTATACCTACACCTGCAAGAAGGTCCCCCTGAACGACTCCATCAAGGAATACGCCGAGAAGCGTCTTGAGAAGCTGGAGAGGTATTTCCACCGGGAGGACGCGACTGCCTTCGTGACGTTTACCGTAGAAAAGGACAAGCTGTGTACCGTGGAGATCACCATCCGGGATGGCGCGACGCTCCTCCGGGCGCAGACTACGGAGCCGGATGGGGATATGCGGGGCGCGATTGATGCCGCTGTCGGCTATATTGAGCGTCAGATCCTGAAAAACAAGACCCGTCTTGCCAAGCGCCTGCGGTCGGAGGGCTTCCCTGCCGTCCCGGCGGATGATTTCTCCGTGGCGGAGGAGTCTGAGTTCCACATCGTCCGCACCAAGCGGTTCTCCGTGAAGCCCATGAGCCCGGAGGAGGCCATTTTGCAGATGAACCTGCTGGATCATGACTTCTATGTATTCCGCAACAGCGACGACGACAGCATTTCCATCGTCTATCACCGCAAAAACGGCGGCTACGGCCTGATCGTCACGGACGAAGAGGAATGAATAGCACACCGGCGGGGCGCTTCGGCGTCCCGCCTTTTTTGCGGACGCTCGGTGGGGCGTCCGCATTTTTTCTTTTCAAACGGCGGGATTTTGTGTATACTGGTGAAAAAAGAACCGAGGTAAACCTGTATGCCGATTTTTGATACCCACGCCCACTATGACGACAGCCGCTTTGACGGCGACCGGGACGCGGTGCTGGCCGCGCTGCCGGAAGCCGGGGTGGAGCTGGTGCTGGATCCGGGCTGTGACCTGCCCTCCTCCCGCGCCGCGGCGGCGCTGGCAGAGCGGTACAGCCATGTATACGCCGCCGCAGGCATCCACCCGGAGAACTGCGCAGGCTTTCAGGACGCCGATCTGGCGGCGCTGCGGCAGCTGCTGGCGCAGCCGAAGGTGGCAGCCATCGGCGAGATCGGGCTGGACTACTACTGGGCGGAAAATCCCCCCAGAGACTTCCAGCAGATGGTATTCCGCAAGCAGCTGGCGCTGGCGGAGGAGCTGGATCTGCCGGTGATCGTCCACGACCGGGAGGCCCACGGGGACAGCCTGTCCATCATCCGGGAATTTCCCGCCGTCACCGGCGTGTTCCACTGCTTTTCCGGCTCCCCGGAAATGGCGGAGGAGCTTTTGAAGCGGGGCTGGTATCTGGGGTTTGACGGCCCCATTACCTACAAGAACGCCCGGCGCGCGCCGGAGGTGGTGGCCATCACGCCGTTGGAACGCATGGTGGTGGAGACGGATGCGCCCTACCTGTCGCCGGTGCCGGTGCGGGGCAGGCGGAACGACAGCCGGTATCTGCCCCACGTCATTGCAAAGCTGGCGGAGTGGAAGGGCGTCACGCCGGAGGAAATGACCCGCATCACCTGTGAGAACGGCAAGCGGCTGTTCCGGCTGGGTTGAGTGCAGAAGCGCGGCAGACGGAGATCCGTCTGCCGCTTTTTATGCGCTGAAATAGGGCAAAAAGGAAGCTCCCTTGCGGGTGCTTCCCTTTTTTGCACTTGGTCTGTCAGAAAGGCAGTCAGCTCTTAGCCGGAGTCTCGTAGACGTAAATGCAGGTGATCTCCTTGGCGCTGCTATCATAGGTAACGCCCAGAGCCAGATTGTCTCTGCCCTCATCCTCAACCTGAGCAACGATGTCGGACAGAGTCTCGATGTCGTTGTCGGTGGTATCATAGATGGTGCAGTCGTCAGCCAGCACGCGATCCTGCAGGTCGTCACGCAGAGTGACGAACTTGTTCTTGGCAATCTGATCAATCGTCAGATTGTCGTCCTTGTCCTTGGTGGCAGTCAGCTTAACAGTGTAGTAATCGTCAGTCTCCTCGGTCAGCTCGAAGTGGCCGTTGTCGGTGTTCTCAGCATAGCTGTAGTAACCGATGCCGGTGCCATCCTTGAAGTCAACGATCTCGACCTGCTTCTCGCCGTCCTTCCAGAACTCGTAGGTGTTCTTCTTGTTGTCGTTATCCATAGCGCTGCCGACGGAATCGGTCTTGGTAACGAACACCAGAGTGTCCTTATTCACAACGGTAGCAGCCTTGGTGCCGATAAACACAACGCTGGCCTCGCCGTCATCGTTCAGGACAGCATAGGAATCGGCAGCAACATCGCTGACCTTCTGAACACCGTTGGCAGTGGTGACCTTCAGCTTAGCGCCGGACTTGTTGATGTACACAAACGTGACCTCATCAGCAAAGTAGTGGCCGGCAACCTTGGCAGCAGATGCCTTGATCTCGCTGTCCGTAATCTTAGTAGCCTGCTTGTCGGTAGCCTTGGTAAACTCAGCCTCGTCATCGTCATTGGTGATATAGGTGTAAGCGCCCTGCTTAGTCGTAACGACTCCCGTCGTGTCGTCTTTTGCAGTGTACTTCTGATACTGAGCCTTGTTGGTCTCGATCTCCTGAATCTCGCCGTCAGCGGTGACGATCTGAGCATAGTAGGTGTGATCGCCGTACTTGTCGGTATCATCATACACAGTGACCAGATAGATCACATCGCTGTCGGTAGAGGACTTCTCGCCGCCGATGACATAGCCATAGCTGTCGAGATAGACGGTCTGCTCAGCCTTGTCAACCTCATAGTTGGTGCTGGAAGTCAGGGCAACATCATAAGTAGTGCCGCCAATGGTGATGGTGTCCTTGTCGGAGTTGACCTTGGTCAGCTTGCCGGTGACGCTCTCGGGCACGGCGATGCTCAGGACTTCCTTGGACTTGCTGTTGTCGTTCTTGGGAACGATCAGGACATAATCGTCCTTCTTAACCTTGCTGTAGACTGCGTCGAAGTTATCGACATCGTCCTCAGCGCCAACGGTCAGAGTCACGGGGTTGCCCTTGGTATCCTTGTAGGACAGAGTCAGAGCGCTTTCGTCGGTCTTCTTGGTGGAAGCCTTATCCTTGATGACCTTATCAACCTTGGCCAGATAGGTCACGATGGCGACCACGCGGTCAGCAACATCGTTGCCCTTGCTGTCGGTGGAGTTGGAGTAGATCTCCAGAACAACGCCGTTGCCGCCGATTTCAGTCTTGGACTTCAGAGCGTCACCGATGGTGACAGTCTTGGCATCGCCGTTCTCGTCCAGATTGCCGTTGCGGACAACTTCGATGGTCTTGCCAACCTTCAGGTCGGCATCGTCCAGATCGTCAGCCAGATCGGTGCCCTTCACGCCGGTGGTGTAGACCAGCTTCGCGGTATCAGCATAGGTGCCGACGCTCTTCTTGTCATACTTCCACTGGTGGGCGGGACGGCCGTAATCGTCAGCCTTATCAGCACCAACAGTCAGCTTGGGGAAGTACTTCTCGGTGAACTGCAGGGTGTCGGGATCGGCGATGGAAGCAGCCAGACCGTCGGTGTTGCCGGTGGTGACTTTCTTGGCGTCAGACTTGTTGGTGAAGGTGATGCCGTTGACGGTGACGGAGTTGCTGTTGGCATACTCCACCATGGGAGCCTTCAGGGTGTTGAAGGCATACAGGCAGGCCTCTTCACGGGTGACAGCCTTGGCGCCGTTGAACTCGCCGGTCAGGCCATCGTCCAGTTCGATGTTCAGAGCGCGCTTGGCAACCTGAATGGACCAGTTGGCGCCGGTGTAGCCCTCGGCGGTAGCATCATAGCCCAGAGCGCCCAGCAGCATCTTCATGAACGCATAGCCGCTCAGAGATGCAGCGGGACGGAAGGTGCCGTCAGCGTAGCCGCTGATGATGCCTTCCTTGGCGCAGTAAGCAATGTAGCCAGCGAAGGTGTTGGTGGTGGGGACATCCTTGTAGGGAGCAGCGTCAGCCACCAGAGCCTCTGCGGTGGTGGGGCCAAGGATCAGGTTGCAGATGATCTTGGCGGCAGCGCCGCGGGTCAGGGTGTTTGCGGGACGGAAGTCACCTTCGGCATAGCCGTCGATGACCTTTGCGGCGGACATCACGTCAACAGCTTCTTTATAGTTGATCTTGCTGTTGTCGGTGAAGTCCTTGGCGCCGGCGCTGACAGTGACCAGAGACATGGTCATTACCAGAGCCAGAACCAGAGAAAGGAACTTCTTCATGGGGTTTTCCTCCTTTCAGATTCTCCCGTAGGGGGAGTTTGTTTTACAAAACAGGCTTTCCGTTTCCGGCCCCGATTTACATATCGTGGCTAGCCTACCCTATATCTAAACCGGGAATGAAAAGGGGGAAATTTGCTTTGCAAGGCATACTTTAGCAGGGCATTTTCCCGTTGTAAATGGGTTTGGGCCGACTGTAACAGAAGTGCAAGAAAACCGCATTTTTATGAAAATAGGCCATAATGAAACAATCATCAATCGTAATTTTATTTTTCGGCAGGCTGCGCCTCCTGCGGCAGCTGATAGCGCTTCCCCACCCGGATCAGCTCCCCCCGCTCCACCATGTGTTTCAGGATGTTGGTGGCCTGATGGGGTGTAACGTGCAGGAGCTTTACAAAGTCCTGCCGGCTGGCGATGGAATGCTCCGCCAGATAGCCCCGGAGAACCGCCAGCTGCTCCTCCGGCGGGACGACGCGGCCCTTGGGATAGTACCGCACGCCCACCTTTTCCATCTGCCCGCTCTCCGCCAGACGGTTCAGGCAGCTCCACGCCGTGTTGGCGGAAACATTCAGCAGGCGCATGACGTCCTCCCGCACCAGAGAACCTTGCCGCTCCGCCTGCGCCGTCAGGAGTTCGCCGGTTTTCTGCGCCGCCGCCCATGTGCATAGCGCCCGCAGGCTGAAATTTTCCAGCCCGCCCCGGATCATGGCCGTTCTGGACACCACGGAAATTCTGGAAAGGTCGATGGGACGGCCCGTCGTCGGCGCTACGAACACCTTTGGCTCGTTCAGCGCCTTCTGCCGCTCCCACGCTTCATGCAGCAGACGGCTCAGCCGCGCGCCCATGGGGATCTCCCGGTCCGGCAGGCGGAGAACCTCCCGGTCGAAATCCACCTGCTCCCACGTCAGCGCGGCAATCTCGCCGGGCTGCATCCCCGCCCGCCAGCACATCCAGATGGCCAGTCCGGCAGTGGAGCTGCCCTCCTGCTGCACGATGCGCCAGAGGATGTATTCGGTTTCGTCCTGTCCGCCGGACGCCGCGGGCCGCCGCGCCTGCTGTCCCCGCAGACCGGAGCCGAACTGCCCGCGGAGGGACGAAACCGCCAGACCGCTGACTTTGGCGGCATAGGCCCAGCCGTTTTCCCGGATCTGCCGCAGCAGCCAGTCGTGCCGCAGATCCATCAGGCTCACGGTCTGGTTTTCGGAGTCCAGCGCTATTTTTGCGAGCCGCGACACGTTTTCCGGCGTCATGGGCTTGCGCCCCCGCTCCGCGATGATGACCCGCTCCGACTGCTCATGGTACAGAGTCCAGCGCTTTTGGAGGCACTCGCCACCGGCTCTGCCATGGGGACGGTGCGCTCCGGCAGCAGCACCCGGTTTGCAAAGTCCACCTGATCCCACGTCAGCTGGTTCAACTCCTTCCGGCTCAGCCCCTGAAGCCACGCCAGACGGATGATCGCCCCCTCCGGGCTGTAAGGATAGCGCTCTAAAATCCGCTGCATGGCCGCCTCGTCCGGGCGCTTGTAGTCCGCTGCCATAAGGCACCTCCCACCGCGCCGGAAACGGCGCTGTTCTGCGCCGATGCGGCGGGCGGGCGTTTACAAAATCATGCTTTTGTAAATACACGCGGCATTGATTGGATGCAGGAGCGAAGCACTTTGTCAAAAAACGACGGAAATAGATGCTGCTATATCCGCTTTTTCCCAAAAATAACGCACAAAAAGAAGCCGATTTTCTATTTTTTGAGAATCGGCTTTATTTCGCACGCGTCAAAGTACAGTTTACAAGGGACTACACAGGGTAGGTATCTGACGGGAGGGGTTCCGCCCGTCAGATTTTCCATGTGATATTCAAACTATCGCTTGTGGCGGCTATGGTGGTAATCATCAAATCCACCACACGCCGCTTGTCATCAAAGGATACATCCTCCCAAGTGTCGAGGTAGCCGGAAATCTGGCTGACCTGTTCCGGGCTGATGGCTTCCACCGTCAACTCCGCTATCCTCGCCAGAAGTTCCTGCTTGCGTCCGTCCAGTTCCGCTATCTTCACATTCACATAGGAGAGCAGCACATTGTTTGCGCCCGTCAGACTGTCCACCAGTTTTTCAATCTCGCCGTCCACATGGGCAAGCTCCACTTGCAGGGCGGCGATTTTCGGGTTTGCCTTTGCCGCTTTTTTTCTGCCCGTCAGCGTTTTGTAGCTTGCCAGTTTCTTTATCATCTGCTGATAAACAACCGTTTCCAGTTCCGAAGTAATGATTTTCCCGCACCCCGGACAACTCTTGTTATCCAGCCGTTTCGTACAGCGAAGGTATTGCTTGCCGGAGGGATTGAAGATACTCATAAGGGCATACCCGCAGTTCCCGCACTTGATTTTTCCCGCCAGCCATGTATGGGTGGCTTTCCGGGCAGACTGGATTTTCATGTTGTTCATCAGCTTCTTGCGGCAGGTCAGCCAGATGTCGGAGGGGACAATGCCCTCATGGGGAGCCAGCACCAGCATTTGGTCTTTCAAGTCGTTCTTTTTGCTGGGCTTCACATCCCGCCCTTGATACAGATAGCAGCCATTCATGCCGGTAAAATCGGCAGCGTCATTGACAATGATTGTCCCTTGACTTTTGAAAAATTCGTACACATCAAGGTCTGCCTGCACATAGAC
>ENA-ORCM01003366-ORCM01003366.1-human-gut-metagenome-genome-assembly--contig:-NODE-3366-length-10501-cov-12.622698_pt1 | contig 10501 bp, 9 predicted proteins | sample MGYA00242906_ERZ507928 | MGnify/ENA primary metagenome ERZ507928 (study PRJEB26167, sample SAMN06115497) | human gut metagenome | host: Homo sapiens | place: China:Shanxi | collected 2015-05-07...
TGGGAGAGGTCGCCATGCAGGCAATCCACTGAGAAGCCCAGACGGGCCAGCTGATTGGCCAGCGTGGCCGTGTTGAACTTGGTGTCGCAGAAGACCATGACCCGCTTGTAGCCCTCCCCAATGATGATCTGGGCCAGGTCAGAGAGCTTGTTGCGGCCGGAGGTTTCCAGCATGTACTGCGTGATTTTGGGCTGGCTCTCCTCTTTGGGCTGGACAGTGATTTCCTCGGCGTTGTTCTGGTACAGCCAGCCGATGTCCATGACCTCGCGGCTGATGGTGGCCGAGAACATGGAAAGGGATTTGCGGTTCTTCATCATCTCGATGATATGCCGGACATCCTTGTAAAAGCCCATGTTCAGCATCTCATCGGCCTCATCGAGGACGATCTGCGTCACATGGCTCAGGTCAATGTTGTGGTGCTTGTAATGGTCCATGAGGCGGCCCGGGGTCGCCACGACGATCTGGCAGCCCTCTGCCAGGCGCTTTGCCTGTTTTTCCATGTTAGCGCCGCCGTAGACGCAGGCCACTTCCACTTCCGGCATAAAATAGGTCAGCGCGGTGAGCTCCTCTGCGATCTGCTGGGCCAGCTCCCGGGTAGGAGCCATGATAACGGCCTGCGGGGCCTTGAGGGCGGCATCAATATGCTCTGCCACCGGGATGCCAAAGGCACAGGTCTTGCCCGTGCCGGTGGGTGCTTTGGCGATGACATCGCGGCCTGCCAGCATGACAGGGATGGTCTTTCCCTGGATCTCGGTCATCTCCGCAAAGCCCATCCGTTCCACGGCCTTGTGGATGGCCTCGCTGCACTGTAATTCGCTGTACTGCATAGGTTTTGATTACTCCGTTCTGTTTTGGATTCTGTTATCATCAGTATATCATGAAAACCGCCGCTTGTCAGCAAAAAAGAGCCGCCTCCCGCCAAATACGGAAAAGCAGCTCTCTCATGCTCGGATGCTGGTAGATCAGGCAGTCTCCTCGACGCTCTTGGCAGCCTTGCCCACTTCAAGCTTCTGCTTGAAACGGCCGCTGGCCTTGAAACCGGGGATGGAGGTGGACTCCAAACGGCTGGACACCTTCGTCTTGGGGTTGGTGTAAGCCTTCGGCTTGCGGGGACGCATCTCAAAACGGCCAAAACCGGCAATGGTCACTTTCTCGTCTGCACGCAGGCAGTCGGCGATCTGATCAAACAAAGCGTCCATCGTGGTCTCGACCTGAGCTTCCGTAAAGCCGGTCTTGCGTGCCACGGTCTCAATCATCTGGGAACGAGTCATGTATCAATATCCTCCTGGAACGTCCAAAAGTAACGTCTTTTGGCAAATTTTGCGTTGTTGAGTATAACAAATGCGGGCCCTCTTTACGAGAGATTGCGCACAAAAGGTGTCTTTTTGCGCACGGCCCGCATTTGTACAGTTTGAATTGTGTAAATTCCTGCTTAATTTTTATGATACAGCGTTGCAATATCCACCAGCGGGATGTTCTTCATGCTGTGGTCGCTGCGCAGGCAGTTGACCAGAGCGTTGGCGGTATCCACGGCAGTGACGCAGGGGATGCTCAGCTCCACGGCCTTGCGGCGCAGGCGGACAGAATCGCGCTTGGGGTCGCGGCCCTTGGCGCTGGTGGAGAACACATAGTCCACCAGGCCGCTCTGCAGCAGGTCCACGATGTTGGGGGCCTCGCCGGACATATTGCGCACCTCGTTGCAGGGCACCATGTGCTTGTTGAGCCATGCGCAGGTGCCGGAGGTGCCATAGAGCTTGTAACCCATGCTCTTGAGCTTCCAGGCGATATCCACAAACTCGGGCTTATCGCTGTCTTTCACCGTGAAGATGCAGCAGGAAGCCGGGCCGGGGGTCTTAAAGGTATAGCCCGCGCCAATGAGGCCCTTGAGCAGGGCATCGTGGTAGTTGGGGGCAATGCCCAGCACCTCGCCCGTGGACTTCATCTCAGGGCCAAACTGGGTATCCACGCCGTGCAGTTTCTCAAAACTGAACACAGGTACCTTGACGGCCACATAGGGCGCGTTGGGGTGCAGACCGGTACCGTAGCCCATATCGGTCAGTTTCTCACCCAGGCAGCAGCGGACCGCCAGATCGACCATGGGCACGCCGGTGACCTTGGAGATGTACGGAACGGTACGGGAGGAACGGGGGTTGACCTCGATGACGTAGACCTTGCCGTTGGACACCGCATACTGGACGTTGACCAGACCCGTGACATGCAGCTCACGGGCAAAGCGGCCAGTGTAGTCCACCATGGTGTCGATCTCGGCCTGGGTCAGGTGCTGTGCCGGGTAGACACAGATGGAGTCGCCGGAGTGGACGCCCGTGCGCTCCACCTGCTCCATGATGCCCGGGATCAGGAAGTTTTCGCCATCGCAGATGGCGTCCACTTCGCACTCGGTGCCCAGAATGTACTTATCCAGCAGGACCGGGTGGTCCATGTCCACATGCTCGGTGATGACGCCCATGTACTCAATGACATCCGCCTTGGTGTAGGCCACGATCATGTTCTGGCCACCCAGGACGTAGGAGGGGCGCATCAGCACCGGCAGGCCGATCTCATCGGCAGCGGCCAGCGCCTCGTCCAGATTGAAAACGGTGCGGCCCGGGGCACGGGGAATCTTGCAGCGCTCCAGCAGCTCGTCAAAGCGTTCGCGGTCCTCGGCCTCGTCGATGGCGTCCGCCGGGGTGCCCAGAATGGGCAGGCCGATCTCGTCCATATGCTTGGCCAGCTTGATGGCCGTCTGGCCGCCGAACTGGACCACGCAGGCATCCGGCTTTTCGGTGGCAATGATGTTGTCCACGCTCTCCGGGTTCAGCGGATCGAAATACAGGCGGTCGCCGGTATCAAAGTCGGTGGAGACCGTCTCGGGGTTATTGTTGACCAGGATGGCCTCACAGCCGTGCTTTTTCAGTGTCCAGACGCAGTGGACCGAGCAGTAGTCAAACTCGATGCCCTGACCAATGCGGATGGGGCCGGAACCAAAGACCAGCACTTTCTTCTTTTTGGGCTCGCCATTTGCAGCGGCCTTAGCCTCTTTTTCGGCAATGAACTCAGCGGCTTCGTTGTCGCCGTCATAGGTCGAGTAGAAGTAGGGGGTGTTGGCGGAGAACTCCGCCGCGCAGGTATCCACCATCTTGAAGCCGGCGCGGTAATTTTCCACGGGCAGGGCGTCCACCTCGGCCAGGCGCTTGATGGTCTTATCCTGGAAGCCATACTTCTTGGCTTCCTTATACTGGGCCTCAGACAGGGTGCCGTGGCACTTTTTCAGGCCGTTTTCCAGGTCGGCCAGGTGCTGCATCTTATCCAGGAACCACCAGTCGATCTTGGTGATCCTATAGATGGTCTCATGGTCGATGCCGCGCTTGAGGGCCTCGTAGACGCAGAAGACGCGCTCGGCATCCTGCACATGCATGTGGGCCACGATCTCGTCGTCGTCCAGCTCCTCAAAGGGCTTGTGGGTCAAAGTGTCCATGCCCAGCTCAATGGAGGAGACAGCTTTCATCATGGCAGCCTCAAAGCTGTTGCCGATGCTCATGACCTCGCCGGTAGCCATCATCTGGGTGCCCAGGGACTTGTCGGCGTAAACGAACTTATCAAAGGGCCACTTCGGGTACTTGACCACGATGTAGTCCAGAGCCGGCTCAAAGCAGGCGCAGGTCTTGCCGGTAACATCGTTGGTGATCTCGTCCAGCGTGTAGCCAATGGCGATCTTGGTGGCCACCTTGGCGATGGGGTAGCCCGTGGCCTTGGAGGCCAGAGCGGAAGAACGGGACACACGGGGGTTGACCTCGATGACGGCATAATCAAAGCTGTCGGGCTTCAGGGCAAACTGGCAGTTGCAGCCGCCCTCAATGCCCAGCTCGGTGATGATATCCAGAGCAGCTGTGCGCAGCATCTGATACTCGTGGTCGCTCAGGGTCTGGGAGGGTGCCACGACGACGGAGTCGCCGGTGTGGATGCCCACGGGGTCCAGGTTCTCCATGTTGCAGACGGTGATGACATTGCCCTTGTGGTCACGCATCACCTCATACTCGATCTCTTTCCAGCCCGCAATGCACTTTTCCACGAGAATCTGGTGGATGGGCGACAGACGCAGGCCGTTGGTGCCGATCTCGATCAGCTTCTTGCGGGTCTCGCAGATGCCGCCGCCGGTGCCGCCCATGGTAAAGGCCGGACGGACGATGACCGGGTAGCCGATGCGGTCGGCGCAGGCCAGGGCATCCTCCAGCGTCTCGACGACTTCAGAGGGGATGATGGGCTGGTGCAGCTTCTCCATGGTCTCCTTGAAGAGCTCACGGTCCTCGGCGCGGTCAATGGTCTCGGGCTTGCAGGCCAGCAGACGGATGCCCGTGCGGTCCAAGTAGCCGGAGCGGGCCAGCTCCATGGAGAGGTTCAGGCCCATCTGGCCGCCCAGATTGGGCAGCACGGAGTCCGGCTTTTCAAGATCCAGGATGCGCTCCACGACTTCGAGAGTCATGGGCTCAATGTAAACATGGTCGGCCACATCGGGGTCGGTCATGATGGTAGCGGGGTTGGAGTTGAGCAGGACCGTTTCAATGCCCTCTGCTTTCAGTGCACGGCACGCCTGCGTACCGGAGTAATCGAACTCAGCGGCCTGACCGATGATGATGGGGCCGGAGCCGATGACCAGTACCTTTTTGATTCTGGGGTCCTTAGGCATTTCAGCGTGCCTCCTTTGCTGCTTTGACGTTGTTCAGGAAGCGGTCGAACAGGAACTCGGTGTCCTTGGGGCCGCCGTTCGCTTCGGGGTGGAACTGGACGGTGAAGCAGTTCCACTTCTTGTATTTGATGCCCTCGCAGGTGCCGTCGTTGGCGTTCACCTGAGCCACCTCGCCCATCTCGGCGGGCAGCTCGTCGCCCACGACTGCATAGCCGTGGTTCTGGCTGGTGATGAAGGTGCGGCCGGACTCAAAGTCGGTGACGGGCTGGTTGGCACCGCGGTGGCCGTACTTGAGCTTCATAGTCTTGGCACCGGCGGCCAGAGCGGACAGCTGGTGGCCCAGGCAGATGCCGAAGGTGGGGATGCCCAGTTCGAAGATATGACGGAGGTTCTCGATGACCTCCACCGGCTCGGCGGGGTCGCCGGGGCCGTTGGACAGCATGATGCCGTCCGGATTCAGAGCGGCCACTTCCTCGGCGGTGGCGAAGGCCGGCATGACCGTGACCTTGCAGCCGCGCTTGACAAGGCACCGCACGATGTTCCGCTTGCAGCCGTAGTGCATCAGCACGATGTGGGTCTCGCCCTTCTCGTTGAAGACTTCGGGCGCTGCGCAGGTGACGTTCTTGACCGCGTCGGTCACGGCATAGGCGCGGATGGTCTCCAGCAGCTTGTCCGTCTCGGCTTTGTTGGCCGGGTCCGCGGGGTCAAAGGTGGTCAGGATGGCGCCGTTCATCACGCCGCTCTCCCGGATGATGCGGGTCAGGTGGCGGGTGTCGATGCCCTCGATGCCGATGGTGTTGTTTTTCTTCAAAAAGCTGTCCAGCGTCTCCTCACAGCGCCAGTTGGAGGGCGTGGTGCAGGCTTCGCGCACGATGTAGCCCCTGGCCCAGATGCGGTCGGACTCCATGTCGCCCTGGTTCATGCCATAGTTGCCGATGAGGGGGTAAGTCTGGGTGATGATCTGGCCATAATAGCTGGGGTCAGTCAGGGTCTCTTCAAAGCCGACCATACCGGTGGCAAAGACGACCTCGCCCACGGTGACGCCCTCTGCGCCCACCGACTGGCCCGCAAAGACCATGCCGTTCGCCAAAAGAAGATATGCGTTCATAGGTACTCCTTGTTTCAACACAGATGCGCGGCCTTACAGGGTCTGCTTCGCTTCCTGCTTCATCTTGCGGCTGCCCAGATGGACCAGCGGCAGCTTGCCCTCCTTGCAGATGGGGCACTCTTCGGGTGCGTAGTTGGGCAGGTCCAGCTTGAGGGCGCTTGCCACGATGGGGATGGGCGACGGAGCTTCGGGCTTGGTGCGGTCCACCACGCAGGTGATGCCCACGCAGATGCCGCCGTTCTCCTCGATGACGCGCTTGGTCTCCAGAGAGGAGATGCCGGTGGTCACGACGTCCTCCGCGATGAGGCACTTCTCACCCGGATGGATGGCAAAGCGCTTCAGGGTCATCACATTATCAACGCGCTCGGTGAAGATGGCGCGCTTGCCGGTCTGGCGGGCCAGCTCGTAAGCGTAGACGATGCCGCCCATGGCCGGGCCGACGATGACATCCACGTCCAGCTCCTTGACCTTGTCGGCCACGGCCTTCATGACCTCGGCGCAGCGGTCGGGATACTGCTGCAGATAGGCCATCTGGCAGTAGGCGCTGGAATGGCGGCCGGAGGAGAGCAGGAAATGGCCCTCCAGGAATGCGTCACAGCTCTTCAGGATCTCAAGTGCTTCACTCATTGTACTTCTCCCTCTCTTTGTTGCAGTTCGTGTTTTTCGTACGATCACGCAGTATTGTACCACGCTTTTTATGGAAACGCAAATTTATTCGCTGATTTTCTATTTCTTGTGAATATTTGCATTTTTATGCGGTTAATTCAAAGTTTTATCCATTGCTGCGGGCGCAGCCGCGGATCTCGTCCAGCGTCTTGACGCCGTTCTTGTCCATCCAGGCGGCCATCTCCTCGGCGATGGTCTCCATGGCGCGGGGGTTCGCAAAGTTGGCAGCGCCCACCTGCACGGCCGTGGCACCGGCCATGATGAACTCCAGCGCGTCGCGGCCGGTGGCGATGCCGCCCAGACCCACGACCGGGATGTTCACGGCACCCACAGCCTGCCAGACCATCCGCAGTGCGATGGGGCGGACTGCCGGGCCGGACAGGCCCGCGAAAATATTGTTGAAGACCGGCTTGCGCTTTTCGAGGTCGATGGCGCAGGCCTGGAAGGTGTTGGTCAGGCTGATGGCATCCGCACCGGCTGCCTCGACGGCCTTGCACATCTCCGGGATGTTCTCGGCCTGGGGGCTGAGCTTGACCATGAGCGGCTTTTTGCAGGCATCGCGGACCATCCGGACCACTTCACCGGCTGCTTGTGCCTTGACGCCGTAGGCCATGCCGCCCACCTTGACGTTCGGGCAGGAGATGTTCAGCTCCACGATATCCACGGCGCTGTCGCTCAGCATCGCAGCACCCTCGACATACTCTTCCTCGCTGTGGCCGCCGAGGTTCGCGATGACCACCGTGCCGTATTTCTGCCGCAGCTCCAGCATCTCGTTCAGCTCCACGTCAATGAAGTGCTGGACGCCGGGGTTCTGCAGGCCGATGCTGTTGATGAGGCCGGAAGGGGTCTCCCACAGGCGCTCCCCCTTGTTGCCGTACTGGCCGTGCAGGGTCAGGCCCTTGCCGGAGATGCCGCCGATCCTGGAAAAATCGGCCAGTTCCTCGTATTCGACGCCGTAGCCGACCGTGCCGGATGCGCCGATGATGGGGCTGTTCATCACAAAGCCCAACAGGTTCGTTTTCAGATCTGCCATCAGAAGAACACCTCCGTTGCATCAAAGACCGGGCCATTCTTGCACACGCTCTTGCCTTCGCCGCCCCTGGTCTCGCAGGTGCAGCCAAGGCATGCCCCGATGCCGCAGGCCATCTTCTTTTCCAGGCTGACGAAGCAGGGGGTCCCCTTCTCCGCGCAGAGGCGGGCGGCGTTCTTCATCATGACCGTCGGGCCGCAGACGAGGACGGCGTCGTAATCCGCCGGGTCATACAGCTGGGTGACAAAGCCGTGGAAGCCCACCGCGCCGGTGTCGGTGGACACCTTGACGAGGTTGGCGATGGAGCGGTATTCCTCCATGCAGTAGGGCGCATCCCGGAAGCCGAAGAAGACATCGGGCCGGACGCCTGCTGCGGCCAGCTCGCGGGTGACCTGATACATCGGCGCAGTGCCGATGCCGCCGCCCACCGAGGATGAAGTATCTGCGCTGGCGCCATCTGCCTGCATCAACTGCGGACGCTGCGTTTCCGTCTGTCCGGGTCAGATTCTTCCGGCCCGCCTTTCCGTTTTTGCGGAGCACGGCGAGGAAGAGAAGTTCCTGAAATATGGCGGAATGGAGTGCTGTGAATGTGGCTGTTGTTCCTTTATCTGCCCGGCAAGACGTCCGCTGACGCAGGAGATCAGCTCAATGCGTAAAGTGCTTCTGGCAAAGAGAAAGAAGAAATAGGGGGACCTTACATATGAATAGATTATTACACGTATCATCTTCCCCGCACGCACGGTCCAAGGTAACGACGGATAAAATCATGTTTGCCGTCCTGCTTGCCCTTGCCCCGGCAGCCTGCGTGGGAATCTGGAATTTCGGCCTTCGGGCGCTGCTTCTGATTGTGATTTCGATGGCAGTCTGTCCCCTGACGGAATATCTGTATGAAAGACGGCTATGGCATCAACGAACACCTGATTCGCTATGCATATGAAGAAGGAGTCGATACCATTCTGACCTGTGACAATGGAATTGCAGCTGTGGAACAGACAAAACTGGCCAAAAGTCTTGGCATGACCATTCTGATCACCGACCATCACGAAGTACAGGAAGAAGTACCGCCTGCGGATGCCGTAGTCAATCCAAGGCAGGCAGACTGCCCTTATCCGTTCAAGCACTTATGCGGTGCAGCCGTTGCCTATAAAGTGATCTGCTGTCTTTATGAAGCTTATGGTATCCCAAAAGAAGAAACGGAAGAATTTCTGGAGTTTGCCGGTTTTGCAACCGTCGGGGATGTCATGGATCTGATCGGGGAAAATCGGATCCTGGTCAAAGAAGGTTTAAAGCGGCTGAACCATACGCAGAATGTCGGTATGGCATCCCTGATCCGTGCCTGCGGACTGGAAGAAAAAGAGATCAAATCCTACCATATCGGGTTTGTACTGGGACCGTGCATCAACGCTGGCGGAAGACTGGACACTGCAAAACGCTCTCTGAATCTGCTGCTTCAGAAAGACAGGGCAAAGGCAGATGTGATGGCGGCAGAACTGAAAACACTTAATGACGAGCGAAAAGATATGACACAGACAGGGGCAGAAGAAGCCATAGAGTGGATTGAAAAAGAGGGCAGAAGCCAGGATAAAGTCCTGGTTGTCTATCTTCCGGACTGCCATGAAAGCCTGGCCGGGATCATCGCCGGGCGTATCCGGGAACGCTACAACAAACCGGTGTTCGTTCTAACGGACAGCATCGACGGTGTCAAAGGCTCCGGACGTTCGATCGAGGCCTATTCCATGTTTGAAGAAATGTCAAAATGCAAAGAGCTTTACACAAAATACGGCGGACATCCGATGGCAGCCGGACTGTCGCTTCCAAAAGAAAATGTGGAAAAATTCCGTACTTTTTTAAATGAGCATACCACACTGACAGAAGAAGATTTTATCCCGAAGATCACGATCGATGTACCGATGCCGATCGGCTATGTCACCGAACATCTGATCGAGGAACTCTCTGTTCTGGAACCATTTGGAAAAGGAAATGAAAAGCCTTTGTTTGCCGAAAAAAATCTGAATATTTTAAGTATGCGGATTTTAGGAAAGAACAGAAACACGCTGAAAATGCAGGTGCGAAGTCAGCATGGCACCGTCATGGATGCCCTGTATTTTGGTGACATCGAACAGATTCTGACTTATATTATGCAGAAATACGGAGAATCCGAAACAGAAAAATGTTTCCAGGGGCGGGAAAATGCAGTGACCCTTTCTTTCATCTATTATCCATCTGTCAATGAATACCGTGGAAGAAAGAGCCTTCAGATGATCATTTCGCACTATTGCTGATCTTTTTGCGAAGCAGACGGAAGAGCAGCAAAGAGAAAAGACTTGCTGCAAGAACGCACAGCAGGATCAAAGCGGCGGCGTGAAGAAAATAAGCATCCGGCAGGATCGTGATGACCGGATCGCACGCCGGGTCAAAGATCCAGTAATCGTTGCGGAACAGGATTTTATGGAACAGTACAAAACAAAAATCCCAGTTCAAAGCGACAAGCGAACCGACGATCACCACAAGGAACGTCGGAAATGCGGATAAAACGGCAAAGAAGGGAGCATTTTTCTTTCGGATCTGCCATGCGGTCAGCAGAAGCGTAAGCGGGACCAGAACGAAGGAAGCGTATTCGATATTCAGGAAAATACGTTTCACCTCTTCAAAATGGATCTCACCTTTTTCTGACATCATAAAGTCTGAAAACGTAAGCCTGGATGGACCGGAAATGGAATTATAGTCGATCAGCTCATCGTAATTTCTGCGGATCACTTCCTCTGAATAACCACTCGTGGCAGGGATATCAAGATGATCGATGTCAAAATAATAAAGAGGGCGAAAATGCAGGGTAAATACGATCGCCATGGAAAAAATGCCAAGGGTACAGAGAAAAGCAGCGACCAGATTTTTCCAGGAAAAAACAGATCTTCTGATTTGTGGACTCATAATAGAAACAACTCCTTTATCATACTTCGGACAATCTCGGGCAGCAAATGCTTCGTTTTGTCCCTGATATTACTATAGTTCA
>ENA-ORCM01003367-ORCM01003367.1-human-gut-metagenome-genome-assembly--contig:-NODE-3367-length-10499-cov-27.273652_pt1 | contig 10499 bp, 6 predicted proteins | sample MGYA00242906_ERZ507928 | MGnify/ENA primary metagenome ERZ507928 (study PRJEB26167, sample SAMN06115497) | human gut metagenome | host: Homo sapiens | place: China:Shanxi | collected 2015-05-07...
TACCCCCTGCGGGTGCGCCCGCAGACCCGCACCGTGGCGCTGAGCGAGTACGGCGGTATTGCATGGCCTATGCCGGGACACGAGCCGCCCCGCAAGACCTACGGCTACGGCACGGCCAAAAGCCGGGAGGAGCTGACCGCCCGCTACAAAAAAATGCAGCTGGGCACGGTGCTGCCGCAGCTGCAAAAGGGGCTTTCGGCGCTGGTGTACACCCAGCTGACCGACGTGGAGGACGAGGTGAACGGCCTTTTCACCTACGACCGCACCGCCATCAAGCCGGACGCCAACGCCGTCCGTTCGGTGAACGCCGCCCTTGCCGCAGAGTTTGCAAGGGTAGTAAAATAGAACGCCTTTGGCGCGGGACGATTGGAAATGGCCTCAGCTATCGGGTTGCGGCACCCAGCATCCGCTTCGTGCCTTGGGTGGCACTTGCGTCTTGCTGGCCGCTGCCCCAACAACTCCTCCCTGTTTCCGCCACTGGCGACGGTCGTTGTCGTTGCACTCTGGCAATCTTCAGCGGAAAATATATTCTTATGTTTGGGGCTGTTGCAAAATAAAAATGCGATAGCAACTAGCACAAAGAAATAGTGCAAAAACAGAGACCCGGAACCCTTTTTGAGCCATTTTGGCCCTGAAAAGGTTCCGGGTTTTGTGCATATTTTTTCAGAGAGCTATTTTGCAACGGCCCCTTTTTGGCAGGATGGACTTCGTCATTTTTGACAAACCCCGACAGCCCGGCTTAGAGCCTTCTCCAAAGTTTTCGGCGCATTCTTGACAGTACTTTTCTGATATATTAATATATTAACGACAACTCTCATCTGATATGGTGAGGGATTTCCGTACGGCATTCACAAACTGTATTCATTTTTTCGACTAAGAAAAGGAGAAAAGACCATGGAACTGAGCAGACGTGACTTTATGCGTAGCACCGCCGCCTTTACAGCTGTTGCCAGTATGCTGGGCACCAGTGGCATCGCCTTTGCCCAGGACGCCGACCAGAACTGTCTGGTCAAGGTGGACAGCCCCGACCGCAATGCGCTGGCCAAGCGTTTCAAGGCCGGCAGTGCTGCCGGAGTGGAGTACTATGCCTACAACCCTCGCCGTTACGCCCCTGCCCTGAAGGGGAAGCTGCCCCTGATCGTTTTCCTCCACGGTGAGGACGGTGTGGGCCCCAACGGCACCCAGCTTACCGCCAACGACGGTGCCACCTTCTACATTTCTGACGAAATGATCCAGAAGAACCCCACCTACCTGTTTGCACCCCAGTGCCCCGGCAAGAACTGGACCGACCCGGACACCGTTACGGCCTTGAAGTCTGCTATCGACAGCTATGTGGCTGCCCACCGCATCGACCCGGACCGTATCTACATCGAGGGTATGTCCATGGGCGGTACCGGTGTCTGGAACATGATCCTGGCCTACCCCTACTACTTTGCCGCTGCCATCCCCATGTGCGGCATGGTGCCTGCCCAGTGGTACAACGTCCCCGGCGCATTTGAGGCCATCAAGAACACCCCTGTCTGGGCCTACCACTGCAAGGATGACCCCGAGATGCCCGAGGCTGAGACCGCCAAGGCTGTGCAGGCCCTGAAGGATGCCGGCTGCTCCTGCGTGAAGTACGAGGGCTTTACCGCCGGTTCCATGCCGGAGCCCCACAAGGTCTGGGAGCGGGTGTACAGCATCGGCACCCCCTATAACTGGATGTTCACCCAGTCCCTGACCCGGACCCAGCACGGCAAGCTGAACCCCAACATGATGTTCAGCCACTTCCCGGTGAAGTACAACATCACCCGTGTCATGGACTTTGGCATGGACACCCTGTGGGTAATGGACCTGGGCAAGGAGGCCCTGATCATCGACACCGCCATGGGCGGCTCCGGCGCAGCAGACCTTTACGCCTACCTGCGGGAGAACGTGCTGACCAACTCTGACGCAGAGCTGGATATCCTGCTGACCCACAAGCACGGCGACCACATCCTGGGCATCCCCTCCCTGCTGAAGTCCGGCAAGGTCCGCCGCACCTACATCCATCCCGATGACCGGGAGGAATTTGTCTCCACCATGAAGAGCTACTTTGGCCTCACCGCTGAGGACATGAAGCTGGAGAACATCGTAGACGGCGACACTGTCCGCATCGGCTCCGAGGAGCTGGAAGTGGTGGCAGTACCGGGCCACACCAAGGGTTCCGCAGTGTTCTTCTACAAGGACTACATCTTCACCGGCGACGCCGTTGGTTCCGGCGACCTGTTCATGCTGGAAGCTGCCACCGACACCTATCTGCCGGGCCTGGAGCACTTCATGGCAGAGGTGCTGCTGCGGAACGAGGATGTGGACTACGAGCTGCTGACGGGCCACTGGGAGAACCTGAACCCCTTCAGCGTGGAGTACCTCCGCCATATGCTCATTCTGGTCAAGGGCGTCATCCGGGGCGATATTCCCATCGGCTACTACACCCGCAAGCCCGGCCGCTGGGCAGGCTACTTGGATGCCAACATCTTCTACCCCTACGCTGTCCTCAGCTACGAGAACGAGAAGTGATGTACGCTAAGACTCTGTTTCCTTGGCGGCATTCCCTGACTTTCTAACATACAAAGCAGACCCGGCACCGGCTCCGAAAGAGCCTGCCGGGTCTGCTTTGTAGTTCTATAATAAAAAATGGGGTCGGGATTTTTCCCGACCCCATTTTGCGATTTTTATACTGTTATCAGCTATTGGCGCTGGTGTCGTTCACGATCTTTGCGGCGGGCAGCTTGCTCATGGCAGAGCTGCTCAGGGTGCTGTCCAGCTGGGCACCGTAGGCGGCAAGGGCATCGTTCAGCTCCTCGCCCTTCATGTCGCTCAAAATCTGGCTGCGCAGAGCATCCAGCGTGGAAACGCTCAACGGGTCCAGACGAACGGCCAGCATCATGGCGTAGCCGGTGTACTGGATGGCGGCTGCCTGTCCGTAGGCAAGGCCGCGCAGGGTGTCGGCGGCACCCTCCTGCGTAAAGGCATCGGTCAGGTCGCTCTCGCCCAGCAGGTCGGTCTGCAGGGTGCTGGTGGAGGGAACCTCTGCATCCAGCACGGCGCAGATATCGGTCAGTGCGCTGCTTGCGATGCTGTTAAAGGCGGCCATCTGGCTGGAGGCGTCCTCCGGGGCGGCGGCGTTGTAGCTGTCCGCAGCCTTCTGGGCAAGGGAGAGCATCTCGGCCTTCTGGTCATCGCTGGCAAAGGCGAAGGTGCTGGTGTTGTACAGGGGCACGGTGATAAAGCCGATCTCGTACATGGTGCTGTCCAGATGCTCGGTCAGCTCGCCATCCTCCACAGGGGTCTCGCCGTCCTTGCCGTAGACAAGATCCAGCAGCAGGACCTGCTTGTACTGCAGCTGCTGGAACAGCTTCAAAGTCTCCAGTCCGATGCCGTTGGCAGTGTAGGCATCGCCGTAGTTATCCATCAACTGCTGGGCGTAGCTGTCGGCGGCGGACTTCTGTTCCTCGGTCAGCTGGCCGCCCAGTTCGGCAAAGCGGGCGTCTACGGCGGCAAGGGTCTGCAAGGTCTCAAGGGTCTTTTGCGCCACATAGTCCTTTACCACGGCGGTTTCGCCGGTGTCGGCATCGGTGGTGATGGTGGCCTTGAGGAAGGAATTCACCTTGCTGGTGTCCTGCTCAGAGTCCGCCAGCTGTGCAGCCTGCTGGTAGGCATCGTACTGCGCCAGCAGGTACAGGCCGCTGGTCACCTCAAAATCGCCGATCTTGCCCACCGTGTCCGGGGTGGAGAGTGCGCAGCCCACAAGGCTGACGGTCAGTGCAAGTGCGCATACCAGCGCAAGCAGTTTCTTTTTCATGCGTTTTGCTCCTTATTTGTTTTTGTAAAACCCTCTCAGTCACGTTTGCGCGTGCCAGCTTCCCCTGTCGGGGGAGCTTTTTCGCGTTCGGTGCCGGTCAGGATATCTGCCATGGCTTTCAGGATGTTTTGCAGCAGTTCCAGCGGCTTTTCGTCCGGCTGTAATACCACCGAGAGATAGGGCTTTGTGCCTGCCCCGGCGGTGACACGGCCATTGAAGGCTTGCAGCAGGCCGCGGATCATGGCAAGGTCCAGCGTTTCCAGATTCAGGATCAGGGTATCCTTCTTCTGGGTCACTTCGTACACGCCCACGGCAGCGGCCTGTACGCGGACAAGGGAAACGTTGACCAGATCGCTCACCGAGGGCGGCGGGTCGCCGTAGCGGTCGATGAGCTCGTCCAGCACATCGGCGGCATCCTCCGGGGTCTGGATGGCGGCAATGCGCTTGTAGGCTTCGATGCGGCCCGCGCCGTCCGGGATATACTTTTCCGGGATAAAGGCGTCCACCCGCAGGTCCACAAGACAATCGCTCTTGTCCCGCTGGACGGGCTCGCCCCGCGCTCGGGCAATGGCCTGCCCCAGCATTTTAACGTAGAGGTCGTAGCCCACGGCTTCCATGTGGCCGTGCTGGCTGTGCCCTAGCAGACTGCCCGCGCCGCGAATTTGCAGATCTCGCATGGCGATGCGGAAGCCCGAGCCGAAAGCGGTGAACTCCCGGATGGCAGAAAGCCGCTTCTGGGCGATATCGGTCAGGGTCTTGTCCCGGCGGAAGGTGAAGTAGGCGTAGGCCTTGCGGCCGGAGCGCCCCACCCGCCCACGGATCTGGTACAACTGCGCCAGACCCATGCGGTCGGCGTCCTCAATGATGAGGGTGTTGCAGTTGCGCACATCAATGCCGGTCTCAATGAGGGTGGTGCAGACCAGAATATCGATTTCGCCGTTCAGCAGGTGCTGCCATACGGGGTTCAGCTCTTCTTCGGTCATCTTGCCGTGGGCGATGCCCACCCGCGCACCCGGCACCATCTGGCTGACATGGGCGGCGCAGGCTTCGATGTTGTCCACCCGGTTGTGCAGGTAGTACACCTGCCCGCCCCGGGCAAGTTCCTTCTTCATGGCTTCGGCAAGGATGACATCGTTGTATTCCAGCACAAAGGTTTCTACCGGCTGCCGCTCGATGGGCGGCTGCTCGATGGTGGAAAGATCCCGGATGCCGCTCATTGCCATGTTCAATGTGCGGGGAATGGGGGTAGCCGACAGGGTGAGCATATCCACCCCGATGAAGTTTTCCTTCAGCTTTTCCTTGTGCTTCACGCCGAAACGCTGTTCCTCGTCGATGATGACAAGGCCGAGGTCGTGGAACTTTACGTCTTTAGAGAGCAGCCGGTGGGTGCCCACCACGATATCCACGCTGCCGGCCTGTAAGCCGCGTAACGTCTCCTTCTGCTGCTTGGCGGTGCGGAAGCGGGACAACATTCCGATCTTCACCGGAAAAGCCTCCATGCGGGAGAGCAGGGTGTTGTAGTGCTGCCACGCCAGCAGGGTGGTGGGTGCCAGCAGGGCGCATTGCTTGCCGCCCATGATGCACTTGAAGGCGGCGCGCAGCGCCACCTCGGTCTTGCCCACGCCCACATCGCCGCAGAGCAGACGATCCATGGGGTAACCCTTTTCCATGTCCTGCTTGATCTCGGCAGTGGCGTGCAGCTGGTCGTCGGTCTCGTCGTAGTCAAAGCGGGTCTCAAAGTCCCGCTGCCAGTCGCCGTCCGGCGGGAAGGCATAGCCCGTGGCCTGACGGCGGCGGGCGTAAAGCTCGATCAGCTCCTGCGCCATCTCCTCGGTGGCTTTTTTCACCTTGGCGCGGGTGCGCTGCCACTCGGCACCGCCCAACTTTGCCAGCTTTACCTTTTCCTCATCGCCGGGGGCAGTGTAGCGGCTGAGCAGATCCAGCTGGGTCACCGGCACATACAGCACGTCCGAGCCGGAATACTGCACCTTGAGGTAGTCCTTGGTAGCACCCTGCACCTCCAGCCGCTGGATACCGGCGTACATCCCGATGCCGTGGCTCTGGTGCACCACATAGTCCCCGGGCTTGATGTCCGAAAGGCTGGACAGGGCGTTTTTGTTCTTCTTGCGCTTTTTGGCCTCGGCGGCGGCTTCCTCGTCCAGCCCGTGACGGCGGCTGGAAAGCACCGCCGCATGGGCAAAGGGAAAGGTGCACCCGGCGGTCAGATGCCCGGGCAGTACCTGTAAAATACCCTTGGCGGGGCGCACATCCCGGCTCATGCTCACGGCATAGCCCTTGTCGGCAAGGTCACGGGTCAAAGCGGCTGCGCCCTTGGGTGTACCGGCAAACAGGGTGACAGCATAGCCTTGGGCGATGAGCGGGTCTAAGTCCTCCCGCAGGGAGGCAAGCTCGCCGTTCCAGTTGGGGGCGGCAAAGGCCTCGGCGTTGATGAGGTCTTTCAGCTTGAACTCATTCATCCCACGCAGAAAGTTCTCGCACAGCAGGGTACTGTTGCTCTGGGCGGCAATGACAAGATCGTCCATGGTCTGGTACAGCACATCCAGCCCGGGGCAGAGCACGCCCTCTTCCAGCAGTCCGGTCAGCTCCTCGCTGCGGCGGAACTCAGTGGCCTTTTGGGCATCCCGGATGCCGCCCACCTCGTCCAGAATAAACAGCGGCGCGTCCAGATGGTCCAGCAGCGTGGCGGGGGCGGGGTAGCGGATGCCGTAATATTTATCCATGGCCTCCGGCATCAGGCCGGAATCCAGCTGGGAGAGATCGGCTTCGGTGGCCTTTTCCAGCGCGGTGCGGTGCTTGCCGCGCGCCTTTTTGATGGCGCTGCGCAGCGCCTCGGCAGTCTCGGCGGTGCTGCCGAACAGCACCTCGCGGGCAGGGGAGAGGTATATTTTTTCCAGTGCGCCGTCCCGCCGCTGGGTCAGCAGGTCAAAGGAGGACATGGAGTCGATCTCGTCGTCCCAGTACTCCACGCGGGCGGGCTGACGCATATCCGGCGCGTAGATATCCACGATATCGCCGCGCACGCTGAACTGTCCCGGGCCGTCCACCTGACTGCGGCGCACATACCCGGCGGCAAACAGCCGCGCCACCAGCGCCTCGCGGTTATACACCATGCCGGGCTTTAAAGTGAGGGTGTTCTGGATGAACTCAGCCCGGGGCACGGTATACTGCAAAAGCGCTTCGGCGGGCACGCAGACGGCCTGCAGCCGCCCGCCCGCCAGTGCGCCCAGCACCGAAAGGCGGCGGTACTCGTACTCGCGGCCTGCACCTTCCACCGGGCGCAGCATAAAGTCGCGCGGGGGGAACACCGCAGCAGTAAGCCCCAGCGCCTTGAGGTCGTCTGCAAAATGGGTGGCCTCGGCCTCGCCGGGGGTCACGATGCAGAGCACACGGCCAAGGTCTTTTTGCAGGGCGGCGTACAGCAGCGCCCGGCCTGCGGGCGGCAGACCGAACAGTGCCACCGGCCCGGCTGAGCCAAAGCTTGCGGCGACCTTCTGATATTCCGGTGTGGCCTTGAGTAAGGCTTCGTACATGGAAAAACCTCCTTTCCTACTGGGATGAGCATTGAAAATGCGCTCCGCGTTGCTCTGCGCATGATCAGCGGAAGAATGATTTATATTTTGCAATTCAGGAAAATCTGCGGATTTTCCTGAATTGCTTTTTCACGAGTGGGGTCGTAAAGGCAAACGGCAAAACTCCCTCAGTCAAAACCTGACGGTTTTGCCAGTTCCCTCGGGGAGGGAACCTCTGGCACACCCGAGAACTTTCTCTTTTCTCCTAACACTTTAGTAACGAGCCTTAGACTTTGGCTCCCCCCTCGGGGGAGCTGTCGCCGTCAGGCGACTGAGAGGGTTCGTTCCGTTTACCCGTTATACTTGCTCTGTGCCAGACTGAGCTTGCCGTCCATGATAAGCTTTGCAGCGGCTTCAAGGTCGGCGTAGCGGTCGGCGATGGCCTTGGCGTCCTCCGGCGGGAACTTGCCCAGCACCCATGCGGCAAGGTCGTAGTCCGGGTGGGGCTTTGCGCCGATGCCGATGCGGATGCGGGGGAAATTTTCCCCGCCCAGCCGGGCAATGATGCTCTTCAGGCCGTTGTGCCCGCCCGCAGAGCCGGAGGGGCGGATGCGCAGTTTGCCGGGGGCTTGTGTGATGTCATCGCACAGCACCAGCACATGGTCGGCAGGGATCTTGAAAAAGCCCGCCATGGGGGCGATGGAATCGCCGGAAAGGTTCATGTAGGTCAGAGGCTTCAGCAGCACCACCTTGTGGCCGTCCACCTCGCCCTGTCCCCACAGGCCTTGGAACTTGGTTTTGCCCACAGAGATGTTCCACTTGTCGGCCAGTGCGTCCAGCGCGGCAAAACCGGCGTTGTGGCGGGTGCCATCGTACTTTGCTTCGGGGTTGCCCAGCCCTGCAATGAGCCAGATGTCGTTTTCATTCATGATATGATAATACCTTTTCTTGATAATAGTGTGATACAACATCTAAGTATAACATACGCGCGCGCAAAAAGATATACATTATAAGCAAAAAATGCCCCCATGCCGCAGGGCACAGGGGCAAAAGGGTTTATTACAGGTTCAGCGTGATGGCAGAGGCCTTCCAGCGGCCGTCCTCCTTCACCATGGTGATGGTGCCGGATACCTGCGCGGCGGCGGTGCTGTCCGTGGCGGTCAGCAGGGTAGCAGAAAAGTCGTAGCTGTTTTCTGCCCCGGCGCGCTTTTTCAGGGTGAGGTCGCTGGGCACCAGCTTGTCGCCGGACTGCCCTGCCAGCGCGGTGATGCGAGTGGGCAGACGGTTTGCCATGACTTTGTTCAGGCAATCGGCAGTCATGGCATCGCCCAGCTGCGCCTGAAGAAAGGTGTACAGCCCATCAGTATCTACCGCAACAAGCCCCGGTTCACTGCCGGCGGGCGCGGCGGCGTCCACGGCAGAGGAGCAGGAGAGCAGCTGCTGCACCACGAACTCCGCCTGCTTTTTGGCGGGGTCGCTGCGCAGACGGGTCAGGGCGAACACGGCGGCAACAGCTGCGAAGAAAAGGACAAGGCTCAGCGCCTGCTTGCGAAAACTTTCAGATTTCATACGCGGCTCCTTTCCGGCAGAGGTTTATTTGCTCTGCTCGTTTTCCAGCTTCTGCTTTTTGGCGATGTAGGCTTCCATCTTGGGCTCTGCCCAGCCGTCCAGATTGGTCTGGCGCTCCCGGGCGATGCCCAGTGCTTGTGCGGGCACATCCTTGGTGATGGTGCTGCCGGCGGCGGTGTAGGCACCGTCGCCCACCTTGACCGGGGCCACAAGGTTGGTGTTGCAGCCGATAAAGCAGTAATCGCCGATCTGGGTGCGGAACTTATCCTTGCCGTCGTAGTTGCAGGTGACGGTGCCGCAGCCGAAGTTGCAGTACTTGCCCACATCGCTGTCGCCGATGTAGGTCAGGTGGCTCACAGTGTTGCCACGGGCAAAGTTGGAGTTCTTGGTCTCCACATAGGCGCCCAGATGCACGCCGTAGTCGGTGACGGTGTTCACCCGCACATGGGTGAAGGGGCCGATGTTGTTGTGCGGGCCGATGTGGCTGCCGTAGATCTGGCTGGCGTTCACGGTGGTGCCCTCGTCCACGGTGCTGTCCTCGATCAGGGTGTTGGGGCCGATGACGCAGCCTGCGCTGATGACCGTCTTGCCCCGCAGGATGGTGCCCGCAAGGATCACAGCGCCCGGGGCAATGACCACCTCCGGGTCGATCTGTACGGTGCGGCTATCAATGACCACGCCGTTTGCAATGTGCTGCACAAGGATGTCCTCGCGGGCAGCCTCGGCGGCGTCCAGCTGTGCCAAGGCAGCGGCACGGGCCTGTTCAGAAATAGGATTCTGCATGAAAAAAATCTCCCTTCCCACCAAAGCGCGCGGCGGAAGAGAGACAGGAAAGGCGACCGGAAAATTGTTGCCTGTCCGCCCAGCATCTCCGCTGCGGAAAGCTTTGTTCCGACAAAATAGAATTTGAAAAGTTACAGGGATAGAAAGTTGTATCCAACAGGGCGAGAAATCGCGTGTACAAACAAAAAACCTCTCGAACTTTCTCCCATTCTATACTACCTTAAAACTTGGAGAATTTCAAGAGATTTGCATAAAAAATAACAGACAAATTCGGGATTTTGCATGGTGGAAAGGAATGGATTTTCTGGTATAATAGTTTAGCATTCACAAAACAATGTTCATCGTACGTTCAAGACAAGGCAAACGATGAGACCGCGGCTGCCATGCCGCCGGTCACGAATGGGAGGTAAACAACGCATGAGCAAAAAGTATCTGTACTACTTCAGCGAAGGCAATGACGCTTTCGGCGGTGACAAGGTCACCATGAAGAACACGCTGGGCGGCAAGGGTGCCGGTCTGGCCGAGATGACCGCAGCCGGTATGCCGGTGCCGCAGGGCTTCACCATCACCACCGACGCCTGCACCCAGTATTACGCAGACGGCCGTCAGATCAATGACGCTATCACTGCTGACATCTTTGAGCACCTCAAGGGTCTGGAAGAGATCACCGGCAAGAAGTTCGGCGACAACACCAACCCCCTGCTGGTCTCCGTCCGTTCCGGCGCACGTCAGTCCATGCCCGGCATGATGGACACCATCCTGAACCTGGGCCTGAACGACGAGGCTGTTGAGGG
>ENA-ORCM01003371-ORCM01003371.1-human-gut-metagenome-genome-assembly--contig:-NODE-3371-length-10498-cov-3.617791_pt1 | contig 10498 bp, 6 predicted proteins | sample MGYA00242906_ERZ507928 | MGnify/ENA primary metagenome ERZ507928 (study PRJEB26167, sample SAMN06115497) | human gut metagenome | host: Homo sapiens | place: China:Shanxi | collected 2015-05-07...
TGATTTTGAGCCGGGCATGAACGTGATGACCGGCGAAACCGGCGCGGGCAAATCCATCGTCGTGGACGCGGTCAATCTGGTGCTGGGCGGACGCGCCGCGCGGGAACTCATCCGCACGGGAACGGACAAGGCGTGGGTCGAGGCGGTGTTTGATGCCAGCGGCAATGCGGAAGTTGCAAAATGGGCGCAGGCGCAGGAACTCGATGATTTCGACGGCACGGTAACGCTCTACCGCGAAATCACACGCTCCGGGCGCAACCTCTGCCGTGTCTGCGGGGTGGTGATGCCGCTGTCCGCGCTCAAAGACATCGCCGTATTGCTGATGGACGTGCATGGTCAGCACGAGGCGCAGTTTCTGATGAACTCGCAGTATCACCTGCTGTTTCTGGATGCTGCGGGCGGCGACGATTATCAGGCGCTGCTCAGCCGCGTGGACGCGGCGTATCAGGCGTTCATCACCAACCATCGGCAGTACGCGCGCTTGGTCAAGGAGAATGAGAAGAAGCAGTACCGCATGGAATCGCTGAAAAAGTCGCTGGAGGAATTGGAAAAAGCACGGCTGAAGCTGGGCGAGGAAGAAACGCTGGCAGCGGAAAAAGAGCGCTTCCGGCATTCAGAGAAGATTGCGACAGCGGTTGCGGCGGCGCATCGGGCGATTTCAGCGAACGATGACAGCGAGACGGTACTTTCGCGCGTGAAGGAAGCGGCGGATGCGCTTCGGTCGCTGGCAGCGTTCGGCGAAAACTACGTCAGTCTGGCGCAGCGGTGCGATTCGGCGTACTATGAGCTGGAGGAAATCGGCTACGAACTGGCGGATCTGACCGAAAAAGGGGAGTTCGACCCCGTTCGGGCGGAGAAAGTTGAGGCACGGCTGGATTTGATTCGGCGCATGGAACGCAAGTACGGCGAAACGGTGGCGGAAGTCCTTTCGCAGCAGCAGAAGATGCAGGAGGAATACGACAATTACGTCTCGCTGGATGAGCAGGTTGCCAAAACGGGCGCGGAACACAAGCGCTTGCTGGCGCAGTATCGGCAGTTGGCCCGTCAGCTGACGGAGGCGCGGCACGGGCTGGCGAATGAGTTTGAGAAGAACATGATGGCGCAGCTGAAAGACCTCGGCATGGGCAACACCATCTTCCAAGTGTCGTTCGCGATTCGCCCGGAAGGGAAGATTTTCATGCCGCAGTCGGTCGGCGACGACGTGATTGAGTTTATGATTTCCCCGAACCCCGGCGAACCGCTGAAACCGCTGTCAAAAATCGCGTCTGGCGGCGAATTGTCGCGCCTGATGCTGGCGATTAAGAGCCTCGAAGCTGAAAAAGGCGGCGTCGGCACGATGGTGTTCGACGAAATCGACACGGGCATCAGCGGACGGATGGCGCAGGTCGTCGCGGAGAAGATGGCGCTGATCGCGCGCAAACGGCAGGTTATTTGCGTGACGCACCTGCCGCAGATTGCAGCGATGGCGGCGCACCAGTTTCTTGTGGAGAAGCGTGTGGAAGGGGAGCGGACGAATACAAGTGTTCGCCTGCTTTCACCCAAGGAACGAATCAGCGAAGTCGCGCGGATGCTCGGCGGCGCGGACGGCAGCGAGGGCAGTGCCATGAGCCACGCAGCGCACATGCTCTATGTGGCGGGAAATCTGCCGGAAGAAGATATTAGCCATAGCTAATGGTGAAATTGACTAAAAAACTTTGGCTGACATTTGTCAAACTTTTCACTGTACCAAATGCCTTGTTATATGATATAATAGATTTTGTGTGATTGTGTCCTGTTCAGACGGATTCCGTCTGAATATGTGTTTTCTGCTGTCACGGCAGGGGATGCGAAAGGATTTGGAAAGGGGTTTTCTCTGGGTTTGTCAAACACATGTTTCCCGGCGGAACGCATCCGCATGAGGGCGTAAACGGCAAGGCCGTCAACAGCGGCAACGCCATTCGTGAGCTGCCCGCGCCTGCGCGCGTGGTGATTCCGCTCTCGCAGCATATCGGTGCGCCCTGCAAGCCCATCGTGCAGAAGGGTGATTTGGTGCTGGCGGGTCAGAAGATTGGCGAAGCGGGCGGCTTTGTGTCCGCACCGGTGCATTCATCCGTCTCCGGCAAAGTCGTCGGCATTGAGCCGGTCGAGCTGGCGAATGGTTCGACGGTGTCCGCCGTCGTCATCGAGAACGACTTCCAGAACAACTGGGTGGAGCTGCATCCGGCGGAGCATCCGGAAACGCTGACCGCGCAGGAATTGCAGACCATCGTCCGCGAAGCCGGCATCGTCGGCATGGGCGGCGCGACGTTCCCCACGCAGGTCAAGATTACGCCCCCGAAGGGCAAGACGATTGAGAAGCTCGTCATTAACGGCGCGGAGTGCGAACCGTACTTGACAGCTGACCATCGCCTGATGCTGGAAAAACCCGCGGAAATCATCGACGGCATCCACCTGATGATGCTCGCGCTGGATGTCAAGGAAGCGCATGTCGGCGTGGAGAACAACAAGATGGACGCGGTGGAAGCGCTCCGTGCCGCGGCGAAGAATGTCGAAGGCATCACGATTCATGATTTGCCCGTCCGCTATCCGCAGGGCGGTGAAAAGCAGCTGGTGTATGCCCTGACGCGCCGCAAGGTGCCGACCGGCGGTCTGCCGCTGGATGTCGGCTGCGTGGTCAGCAATGTTGGCACGGTGTATGCCATTCAGCAGGCGATTCGCGAGGGTCGCCCGCTCGTGCAGCGCGTGACGACCGTTGGCGGGCTGGTCAACAACCCCGGCAACTTCCTCGTTAGCGTCGGTACGCCGATCGACACGCTGCTGGAAGCCTGCGGTGGAATGCAGTCTGGCGCACGGATGCTCATCAGCGGCGGTCCGATGATGGGCATGGCGATTACCCGCACGGATATCCCGGTCACGAAGGGCACGTCCGGCGTGCTTGTGTTGGGCGAAGAAGCCGTTGACCCGGTGGAATCCGCCTGTATCAACTGCGGCCGCTGCCTGCGCGCCTGCCCGATGCAGCTGATGCCGACGCTGCTTGACCGCTGCGTCCGCGCCGACCGCTATGACGAAGCCGAAAAGTACGGCATCATGAACTGTATCGAATGCGGTGCGTGCACCTTCGTCTGCCCCGCCAAGCGCCTGCTTACGCAGTCCTGCCGTCAGGGCAAAAAGGTGATTACGACCCGCAAGAAGGCGGAAGCCGCGAAGAAAGCCGCGGCAGAAGCTGCAAAGAAGGCTGCTGAAGAGCAGTCCAAGAAGGAGGCATAACACCATGCAGAATAATCTTGTGATGACCTCCTCGCCCCACCTGCGCGACCATAGCAGCACGCAGCGCATCATGCAGGAGGTTTGTCTGGCGCTGCTGCCGGCTGGCATTGCGGGCGTTATCATCTTCGGCTGGAGCGCGCTGATGCTCATCTGCGTGTCCGTGGCAACCTGTGTTCTATCTGAATTTGTGTGGGAAAAGCTGACGAAGCGGACGGTGACGATTGGCGACTGGAGCGCCGTCGTGACGGGTCTGCTGCTGGCGTACAACCTCCCGGCGAACGCGCCGTGGTGGCTGGCGGTGGTCGGCGGCGTGATTGCCATCGTCCTCGTCAAGCAAATGTTCGGCGGCATCGGCAGCAACTTCATGAACCCGGCGCTGACCGCGCGTGCGATTCTGTTCGTCAGCTGGTCTGCGCTGATGAGCAGCTATCCGCAGTCCAACTTCGTCGTGGATGCGACGACCTCCGCAACGCCCCTCGGCTTGCTGAGCAAGGGCGTTTCCGGCGTGAACTTTATGGATCTGCTGCTGGGCAACTGCGGCGGTGTGCTGGGCGAAACCTGCAAGCTGGCGATTCTCGTCGGCGGCATTTACCTGTGTGTGCGCAAGATTGCTGACTGGCGCATCCCGGTGTCCTTCATCGCGACCGTGTTCGTCTGCTACCTGATTAAGGATGGCGCTGAAATGGCGATTTATCAGGTATTTGCGGGCGGCTTGATGCTCGGCGCGTTCTTCATGGCGACTGACTATGCGACCAGCCCGGTGACGGTGCCCGGCCGCGTGATCATGGGCATTGGCTGCGGTCTGCTGCTGTTCATCATCCGTGCCTACGCGAACTACCCCGAAGGCTGCTCCTTCGCGATTCTGTTCATGAACGTCTGCACGCCCCTGATTGACCGCTTTACCGCGCCGCATCCGTTTGGGGAGGTGAAAAAGCATGGCTAATCAGAAGAAAACCTTCATGAGTGTCCTGCTGAACGGCCTGATTTGGGAGAATCCGACGTTTGTACTGATGCTGGGCATGTGCCCGACGCTGGCCATCACCACGTCCGGCATGAACGGCATCGGCATGGGTCTGGCGGTTACGGCTGTGCTGATTTTCTCGAATCTGTTCATCAGCCTGCTGCGCAACATCATCCCGGACAGCGTGCGCATTCCGGCGTACATCATCATCATCGCGTCCTTCGTGACGATGATTGACATGCTGCTCAAGGCATTCCTGCCGGATTTGTCGCAGGCGCTGGGCATGTTTATCCCGCTGATTGTTGTCAACTGCATCATCTTTGCCCGTGCGGAGTCCTTCGCATCAAAGAATCCGCCGGTGCTGAGCATTGCGGACGGCCTGGGCATGGGGCTGGGCTTCACCTTCGCCATCACGCTGCTGTCCGTCATTCGTGAGCTGCTGGGCAACGGTACGTTCTTTGGTCTGCAGGTGATGCCCGCCAGCTATCAGCCGATGGGCATCATGACGCAGGTTCCCGGCGGCTTCATCACGCTGGGTCTGCTGCTGATTCTGGTCAATGCACTGTCGAATAAGTCGAAAAAGAAGGGGGCGGCAGCATGAGCAACATTTGGGCGAATCTGCTGACGATTCTTGTCGGCGGTCTGCTGGTCAATAACTTTGTCATGAACCGCTTCCTCGGCTGCTGCCCGTTCCTCGGCGTTTCCAAGCAGTACGACACGGCAAAGGGCATGTCGATGGCGGTCATCTTCGTGATGACACTCGCCAGCTTCATCACTTGGTTCGTGCAGCACCTGATTCTGGTGCCGCTGCACCTGGAATACATGCAGACGATTGCGTTCATTCTCGTCATTGCCGTGCTGGTCGGCATTGTGGAAATGGTGCTGAAGAAAATTTCCCCCTCGCTGTATCAGTCGCTGGGCGTGTATCTGCCGCTCATCACCACCAACTGCGCGGTGCTGGGCGTGGCGATTTTGAACGTGGATAACGGCTACAACCTGCTGGAAAGCACGTTCAACGGCTTCTGCGCGGCGGCGGGCTTCGGTCTGGCGATGATTCTCTTCTCCTGCATCCGCGAGCGTCTTGCGCTGGCGAACATGCCCAAGTGGATGAACGGCTTCCCCGGCGCGCTGATTACGGCGGGTCTGATGGCGATTGCGTTCATGGGCTTCGGCGGCTTAATCGGCTGAGGAGGGAAGACGGATGACGGTTGTGAACATCCTCATTGCGGCGGTTGTGCTGGGCCTGATGGGGTTGCTCTTCGGTCTGCTGCTGATGGGCACGGAGAAGGTCTTTGCCATTCCGGCGGATGAAAAGCGTGACGCTGTGCGCGCTGCGCTTCCGGGCGCGAACTGCGGTGCCTGCGGCTATCCCGGCTGCGATGGCTGTGCGGATGCGATTGCTTGCGGCAAAGCGCCCGTGAACGCCTGCCCGGTCGGCGGCAAGCCCGTTGCGGACAAGATTTCCGCGATTATGGGTAATGCGGAAGCAGCAGACGCCGTTCGCAAGGTCGCCAGCGTAATCTGCCAAGGTGATTCCGAGCATTGCAAGGAGAAGTTTGAGTACCGCGGCATTCAGGACTGCGTGGCTGCGTCTGTCGTCAATGACGGCAACAAGGCTTGCAAGTTCGCGTGCCTTGGGCTGGGTACCTGCGCGCGCGTCTGCCCGTTCGACGCGATTCATGTTGACCCGGTGAAGAAGATTGCCGTGGTGGACGACGAGAAGTGTGTCGCGTGCGGCAAGTGCGTGTCGATTTGCCCTAAGGGTGTGCTGAGTCTGCGTCCGGTGACGGAGGATGTGACGGTTCGCTGCCGCAACACTGAGCCCGCCAAGAAGGTGCTGTCTGCCTGCTCGACTGGCTGCATTCACTGCGGCAAGTGCTTCCGCTCCTGCCCGCATGGTGCGATTACGATGACGAACGGTCTGCCGGTCATCGATCAGAGCAAGTGCCAGCACTGCATGGCGTGTGCGGATGCTTGCCCGACGAAGGCAATGTGGGCGAACTTCGACAAGCGGAAGGTTTCCGCGTAATTTGGGATTAGAAAAGGACGTGCGGCTGCGAAAGGCTGGCACGTCCTTTTTGATGTGTTGCAATGCGCCTAAAGAGGGAATTGCAGGGGAGTGTGGCTATGGTTGCAAGCCCGGCTGGTCGAGATTGCAGCTTGGGGGCGCTCCAGCGGGAGCGCAAAGTTACAGCCGCTGCGCTGAAAGCGCTTCGCTGTTCAGCGTCGGGCGGCGGAGTTGACTTCGCTATCACAATTGATTTAACGGAGCAGCAGTTGGGGCGTTGCCCCAAGCCCCATAAGGGGCGCTGCCCCTTAACCCTGCAAGGGACATTGTCCCTTGACCCTTTCGCGCAATTGAGTTGACTTCGTTATCATACTTCCTCCGCGTGTTGCTCTTTTATTCACCACGCAAAATATTCGGAAGCGAAAGCGTCCATGCCGGCGTCCCATCCACCTCAAACAGCGCCTGATTCTCCCATGCGCATCCACCGAACCATGCGCCCGCGTCCTGCGGGTCATACCCACCGGCATAGCTGCTCGCCCAGCCCGAACCGAACTGTTCCCACAGCTTACTCTGTTCTTCCCAGCTATTTCCCGGCACCGGAATCCACGCCGGTTCCCAGTAGCAGACGCCGAGTGCGTATGCCTGCACAGCCGTTTCCACCGTCTCGCGGAAATCCGCCGCCTGACCGTCGCGGGAAATATCCTGCTTCATGTCGCACCACTTATTCGGGACGCTGTTCGGGTGTGTATCGAGGTTATTCGTCGTAAACGGATAGGCTGTTTCGGCGATGAAGACGTCTTTGCCGAAATTCTCGCGCACATCCGCCATCAGTTCTGACAAATTCTCCAGCGAACCATGCCAATAGCTGTAATAACTGTACGCCATCACGTCGAAATCAACCGGCGTATCGCCCTCGCAGACCTCACGGATGTACTTCTTTGCGTCCGATTGACTGACGTTGGTGAAATGCACTGCCACCAACGCATCGGGCAGGGTTGCGCGGACAGCGGCGCTTCCGGCGTTCATCAGCTGATTGCGCCCATTTGTGCTCCATTCGCCCGCCATGCCGCCGTTAATCTCGTTGCCGACCTGCACCATCCAGATGTCCACGCCCGTTGCGGCAATCTGCGTCAGCGCATCCGTCGTGAAGGCGTAGAGTGCGCTGCACTTCTGCGTCAAATCCATCGTGACCCATGCCTTCGGGGACATTTGCTTTGCGGGGTCAGCCCAGAAGTCGCTGCAATGGAAGTCAACGATGAGCGAAAGCCCGGCTTCCTTGCATCGGCGGGCGATTTCCACCGCGTTCGCCACGCCGCAGTTGCCGCCGCCGTAGCCTCTGCCGTCCTCGTCGAACGGGTCGTTCCAAACGCGGACGCGCACGGTGTCCCAGCCTGCTTCCTTCAGCAGGACGAACAAGTCTGTCGGCTCGCCGTCGCGGTTGCGGTACACAACGCCGCTGTTCTCCTCGCTCAGCACGGTGGAAACATCCGCGCCAAATTTGAAAGATGCAGGGATGGCATCATCCTCCGCGAACGCCAAATATGGCAAAAACAGGACAAGAGACAACAAACAAGCGAGTATCCTCTTCACAATAACGCCTCCTTCTCACGAACAAAAACAGCAAATTCACGACGAAGTGATGCCTTCATTATATCAAAAAGGGCGTCTTGCGTCAAGAAAATAGAAAAACATTGATTTTTGAAGGCGGCATGTAAATACTATCATGCTCGAAAACGCCCAAATTCCCGCTGAAAATGTGAACAACATCTTGCAAAAAGCAACGAAAAATAGTATAATCAAATAGGATAGCCAGCAGAATGTGTTTGCGATGGAGGAAGGGCACGGTGTTTTCCGTGGCTAATTTCAGGCAAATGTTTTCTGCGCGGAAGTTTCTTCCGCAGTATGTAAAAAAGGAGTGTTTCCAATGGCGAAGAAGTATGTGTACCTCTTCAAGGAAGGCAACGCCAACATGCGTGAGCTGCTGGGCGGCAAGGGCGCGAACCTCGCTGAGATGACGAACCTCGGTATGCCCGTGCCTCAGGGCTTCACCATCACCACCGAAGCCTGCACCCGGTATTATACCGACGGCAAGGTGATTGGTGACGATATCGTCGAGCAGATTTACGCTGCTCTGGCGGAGACCGAAAAGGTGGCCGGCAAGAAGTTCGGCGACGACAAGGATCCTTTCCTTGTTTCTGTCCGCTCCGGCGCTCGTGCCTCCATGCCCGGCATGATGGATACCATTCTGAATCTGGGCCTGACGGACGTGTCTGTTGTGGGTCTGGCGAACCTGACCAACAACCCGCATTTCGCCTATGACGCGTATCGCCGTTTCATCGCCATGTTCTCTGACGTGGTTATGGAAATCCCGAAGAACGAATTCGAGGCGGTTCTGGATGAATTCAAGGAGAAGAAGGGCGTCAAGTACGACCGCGACCTCTCCGCGGATGACCTGAAGGAAGTCGTCGTTCGTTTCAAGGAAATCTACAAGAAGCACATGGGCGTGGACTTCCCGCAGGACCCCAAGGTTCAGCTGATGGAAGCCGTCAAGGCCGTGTTCCGTTCTTGGGACAACCCGCGTGCCATCTACTATCGCCGCATGAACGATATTCCGGGCGACTGGGGCACTGCCGTCAACGTGCAGTCCATGGTCTTCGGCAACATGGGCGAAACCTCCGGCACGGGCGTTGCCTTCACGCGCAACCCCTCCACGGGCGAGAAGAAGCTGTACGGTGAGTACCTGCTGAACGCTCAGGGCGAGGACGTCGTGGCTGGTATCCGTACCCCCGAACCCATCTCCCACCTGCAGGAGCAGATGCCCGATGTGTACCAGCAGTTTGTGGACATCGCCACCAAGCTGGAAGCGCACTATCGCGACATGCAGGACATGGAATACACCATTGAACGCGGCAAGCTGTACATGCTGCAGACCCGTAACGGCAAGCGTACCGCGGCGGCTGCGCTGAAGATCGCTGTTGATCTGGTGGATGAAGGCGTGCTGAGCGAGGAAGAAGCCGTGCTGAAGGTGGAGCCCAAGCAGCTCGACACCCTGCTGCACCCGAACTTCGACGCTGCGGCAGTGAAGAAGGCACCAGTCATTGCGAAGGGTCTGCCGGCTTCCCCTGGCGCTGCCACCGGCGGCATCTACTTCACCGCTGACGAAGCGGCTGAACACGGCAAGAACAAGGAAAAGGTTATCCTCGTTCGCCGCGAAACCACGCCTGAGGACATCGAAGGCATGGACTTCTCTCAGGGCATCCTGACCGTCTTCGGTGGCATGACCTCTCACGCGGCGGTTGTCGCTCGCGGCATGGGTCGCGCGGCTGTCGTCGGCTGCGGCGCGCTGAAGATTGACGAAGAAGCAAAGACCCTGACCGTTGGCGACAAGGTGTACCACGAGGGTGACTTCATCTCCCTCGACGGCTCTACCGGCAACGTCTACGATGGCCAGATTGCGACGGTTGAAGCGTCCATCTCCGGCGAGTTTGCTCGCTTCATGGGCTGGGCTGACGCTGCCCGCCGTCTGCGCGTCCGCACCAATGCGGATACCCCGCGCGACACCAAGCAGGCTGTCAAGTTCGGTGCGGAAGGCATCGGCCTGTGCCGTACTGAGCACATGTTCTTCGAGGCGGATCGTATCGCGGCTGTCCGTGAAATGATTCTGGCCGACACGAAGGAACAGCGCGAAAAGGCGCTGGCGAAGATTCTGCCGATGCAGCAGGGTGACTTCGAAGCGATGTACAAGGCGCTGGAAGGCAAGCCCATGACGGTTCGTTACCTCGATCCGCCGCTGCATGAGTTCGTGCCGCATGTTGACATGAAGGAAGAAATCGACGAGCTGGCCAAGAACCTTGGCATCACCTCCGAGGAAGTCATCCACAAGATCAACGCGCTGCATGAGTCCAACCCGATGATGGGTCACCGTGGCTGCCGTCTGGCCGTCACCTATCCGGAAATCGCGGAAATGCAGACCCGCGCGGTTCTGCAGGCGGCTATCGATGTGACACGCGAATGCGGCTACAACATTGTGCCCGAAATCATGATTCCGCTGGTCGGTTCCAAGAAGGAACTGGCGTTTGTCAAGTCCATCGTCGACGAGACCGCCAAGAAGGTCTTTGAGGAACAGGGCATGACGCTGGAATACCACGTCGGCACCATGATCGAAATCCCGCGCGCGGCTGTTACCGCTGACGAGATTGCTGAAGAAGCTGAATTCTTCTCCTTCGGCACGAACGACCTGACCCAGATGACGTTCGGCTTCTCCCGTGACGACGCTGGCAAGT
>ENA-ORCM01003373-ORCM01003373.1-human-gut-metagenome-genome-assembly--contig:-NODE-3373-length-10491-cov-3.629825_pt1 | contig 10491 bp, 7 predicted proteins | sample MGYA00242906_ERZ507928 | MGnify/ENA primary metagenome ERZ507928 (study PRJEB26167, sample SAMN06115497) | human gut metagenome | host: Homo sapiens | place: China:Shanxi | collected 2015-05-07...
GTCTGTGTTCAAACTCTTTTAAGCCTTATCAGGCACAAAAACCGCACCAAGGTATAGACTTCCTTAGTGCGGTTCCAATTAACAAATTTCTATTATTCTGCCTTTACCGCATTCTTATATACACGGTTCAAAGCAACCGGGTGGAACTCAACGCCTGTAACCTTAGAAGACATCATTTCTGCATTACACTGTGTGTAGAGAGGGAAGATAACTGCTTCGTCCATTACGATCTCCTCAGCATCGTAAAGTCTAGCCCAGCGTCCTTCTGCATCTGTACACAGATCACCAGTTGTACACTCATCAATGATAGCATCATATTCTGCATTGCTCCAGAAACCATAGTTGTTAGAATTATCTGTTACCCACATTCCAAGGTAAGTCATAGGATCAGCGTAGTCAGGTCCCCAACGTGTAAGTCCTAACTGGAAGTTACCATCCTGCATATCCTGTACTCTCTGTTTCTTAGGCTCAATTGTCAGAGTAACTGTAAGTCCCGGAAGAGTTGTCTCCCACTGCTCCTTTAATACCTGAGCGACCTTCTGAGGTGCATCATCAGCATCTACAACCATGTCAAGGGCAAGCTCTGTTACACCAAGTTCATCCAGACCTGCCTGCCAGTACTCTGCTGCCTTATCTGCATCAAATGCGCATACATCAGAGAACTTGGACTGATCTCCGGAGAAGTCAGATCCGTCAGGACCTGCTGCAAATTCAATGGGAACTGCTGTATATGTAGGTGTGGAACCATCCTTTAATACATCTGTTGTGATAGCTTCACGATTGATAGCCATTGTCAGTGCCATACGGATATTTAAGTTGGCAAGTTCAGGAACATTCTTGATGTTAGGTGATACATACCATAAGTAACCTGCACCAATTGCCTGGAATTCAGGATCATCCTTAACCTGGTCAACCTGTTCACCGTTTACAAGAGTAGTATCCAAAGCTCCTGTCTGGTAGCTCATCAATGCCTGCTGTGAATCCTGGATTACCTGATAATTTAAGCCACCAAGCTGTACGCTGTCTGCATTGTAGTAATCAGCATTCTTAGTTAAGTGGAAAGCTGTTGCAGCCGGCTCATAAGAGTCAAGTACGAATGCACCATTGGAAAGTACTGTCTCAGGGCTTGTTGCAAATGTATCTCCGCATGAAGTAAAGAACTCTTCATTTACAGGATAGAATGTAGGGAAATACATCAGTGACAGGAAGTAGCTGACAGGAACATTTAATTCTACCTGTAATGTCTTATCATCTACTGCTGTAACACCAAGTTCGCTCTTATCTTTGTTGCCTGCGATAATATCTGCAGCATTCTTGATCTGACCGATATCACTTAACATATAGGAATATTCGGAAGCAACTTCAGGATCTGCTGCTCTCTGCCATGCAAATACGAAATCTGCTGCAGTAACAGGAGTACCGTTGCTCCAGTTCGCATCATCACGAATATGGAATGTATAGGTAAGTCCGTCATCAGAAAGGTCATAAGATTCTGCAAGGGCAGGTACTGCCTGTCCGTCTGCATCCATCTGCATCAGACCATCTGTATAGTCTGCGATAACTTCAAATGAAGTACCATCTGTTGCCTGCTGTGGGTCAAGTGACTCAACAGGTGTCTCTAACATAATGTTCAGGTCAGAACCGCTTGCTGTTGCTGCTGTTGTATCAGCTGAAGCTGTAGTGTCTGTACCTGCTGCAGCACTTGTCTGCTCTGTAGCAGCCGGTGCTGAACTGCTGCCGCATCCAACGAGACCAATCGTCAGAACGGAAGCCATTGCGATCGCTAATGTAGCTTTCATCTTTTTCATAACATTTCCTCCTTAGAGTTATTCTGTGTCTGAACTGTTCAGACCTCCCACCCCCGCAATTATGGGTGTTTATAAAATGAGCGCACTGAAACTGTATTCGTGTATACCGCTCCCTTGCGCTGATTAATATGCTACCACATCAATGCGCTAAAATCAAGTATATTTATACAAAAAAATTCACTAAAATGCATTATATTGTCTTTTCTTATACATTTTAGTGGATTTTCAAGTATAAGAAAACGGTGGGACTATAGTCCCACCGTAAATTTTCTAGGCATCTGATCTGGAATATGCATTCTTCATCAAATTACTTAATTCATATAATACTTTATCCAATGTAGACGCAGTCTCGGCTTTAAGCATATCAGCCAGAGCCTGGTTTGCCTTTTGTTTAAGCTCCAGTCTCTTGTCTGCATCACTCTCTTTTGCAAGAGAGGCATCACACAGTCCGATCAGCTCATGTGCCCTGGACATCACCTGCTCCTGATAACGCTCAATATGGAAGATGGATTTTCTGTAGGAAGCATCTGCCATTGCCGCAATCAGTCTGCTTGACCAGTAGAAATTATCCGTAGATACCTCTCCTGTGGTATTGCCAAGATATTCTGGTATCTCATTCACATCTGCATAGAAGGGAACCAGTACATTGAAGGCATTGGAGGCAAAAGCCACCCATTCAATGATGCTGCTGTCCTTGGGCTGATCCGGTCTGATCTGGATCACTGCCACGAAATCATTTCGGTTAATACCAATAGAGCGGAAAGCTCCACTCATGGACTTATCACCATATGGCGCATAGGGATCGTAGGGTGTTCCTTGGTAATGGGAAGACAATACATATTTTACATCCTCTACCGTAATCTTTTTCTCAGGTGTCATGCACCACGGAAGATCATCAGAATAAGGTGTATACTCGGATACAGGTCCATCCCATTTCTTCGTATGAGGGTTCAGATACCGCAGCATGAACCATGCGCGGGGTGTATTGTATACATGATCTGAATCATCATGACTGCCAAATGCATCTCTTGGATTCAGTTTACCATCCATTGACAGATCCAGATGGTTCTTTGCAATAAATTCCTTCATATCGGCAGAACACATATAGTCCTTCTGTGTAGTAAGTGCATCCTCCAGATCAAAGGCATCAATTCCAAGCTGGTTTGGCATAACCACATAGACATCATCCGGTACTCTTCTGGCGATCCAGTGATGACCACCTATTGTCTCCAGCCACCAGATCTCATCTGCATCCTGAAAAGCAATACCATTCATTTCATATGTACCATACTGCTCCAGAAGGCTTCCCAGTCTCTTCACACCTTCTCTGGCACTGTGAATATAAGGAAGTACGATGTATACGATATCTTCCTCACCAATTCCTCCTGCAACTTCCTCTTTGCCATCTGCTGCAGGCTGATATACCACTAACGGGTCTGCGCCCAGCACTCGTGGATTAGAAGTAATGGTTTCTGTTGCTGTCATGGCAACATTGGCTGCGTTTACGCCGCTTGCAGCCCATACCCCCTCACCTTTCACGGCATTGGGTACACATGTATATTTCATAGGATCTGATGGCAGCTCAATCTCTACATGAGAAAGCTCTGATCTGTATTTGATGGGCTGCTCCTGTGGCTGCACGACAACCACCTTCTTCGCTGTAAAATGTCCTGATGCTGAATCATCATTACGTGCAATCATGGTAGAACCGTCATAGGACGCCTTCTTACCAACCAAAATCGTTGTACAAGCCATTGTTTATTCCTCCCTTAATATAATTTTAATCCACTTCTTACCGGTTCACACGTCAGATCTACTCCCAATCTCTTAAAGGTCTTGGAATCAGCTTCTGAAAGCATAACAGAAGTGTGCACCTGACACCCCCTCAGCTTTGGAATCTGTTCCATAGCACGTTTGGCATTCCCGCTGCTGACAGAAGTAAGTGCCAGTGCGATCAATACCTCATCACTATGCAGTCTTGGGTTCTTACCCCCCAGGAAATTAACCTTCAGCGCCTGAATCGGTTCAATTGCTTCCGGCTTGATCAGCTTCTCATCATGCTCGATTCCAGCCAGATATTTTAATGCATTCAACAGAAGTGCTGCTGATGCTCCCAGAAAATCCGTTGTCTTAGACGTGATGATTGTACCGTCTTCCAGTTCAATGGCTGCACATGCCACACCAAGCTCTTCTGCCCTTTTTTTCGCAGCTACTGTAACCTTACGATCATCTGTCGTGATCTTTGCCTGTTTCATGAGGAGCTCTATCTTATAGACCTCGTTCTCGGAAGCCTCCTCCTTGGCTACTTTATTGATTGCCGTATAATATCTGCGGATAATCTCCATCTTGGATGCTTCGCAGCACGCCTCATCATCAATGATACAGTTACCAGCCATATTGACACCCATGTCAGTTGGTGATTTGTAGTATGTATTCTCACCATAGATGCCTTCAAAGATGGCATTTAACACAGGGTAAATCTCGATATCTCTGTTATAATTAACAGTAGTCTCACCATAGGCTTCCAAATGGAACGGGTCGATCATATTGATATCATTCAGATCTGCTGTTGCTGCTTCATAAGCCAGATTTACAGGATGTTTCAGAGGAATATTCCAGATAGGGAATGTCTCGAACTTCGCATATCCAGCCTTAATACCTCGCAGATTCTCATGATATAACTGTGACAGACAGGTCGCCATCTTACCGCTGCCCGGTCCCGGTGCCGTAATGACTACCAATGGCCTGGTCGTCTCAATATAATCATTCTTGCCAAAGCCGCTGTCACTTACGATCAATGGAATATTGGAAGGATATCCCTCAATAATATAATGCTGATATACCTTAATATTCTTCTTCTCCAGTCTTTCCCTGAACTGGACTGCACCACTCTGTCCTGCAAACTGTGTGATGACAACGCTGCCTACATAGAGTCCTTTCTTCTCAAACTCACTGATCAGACGCAATACATCCACATCATATGTGATGCCAAGGTCTCCCCTGACTTTGTTCTTTTCAATATCTGCCGCACTGATTACAATGACAATCTCTGCTACATCAGAAAGCTGCATCAGCATCTGTAATTTACTGTCCGGCTGAAATCCCGGCAAAACTCTGGATGCATGGTAATCATCAAACAGTTTACCACCAAATTCCAGATATAACTTATCACCAAACTGACTGATCCGCTCCTTAATATGCTCTGACTGAATCTTCAGATACTTGTCATTATCAAAACCTATTCTCATGTGTGTTTCCTCTCACTTACCACTACTATATTGGTTAAAATTCTACGTTATATTGTAGCATAAGAAGCACCACATGGTAAAATAGATTTATAAAATTTTTTTACCATTGTTCTCCAGGGTATTTCATGCCCCAGTCCTTGCGAAGCTTTGTCATAATATCCATAACATCTTTGGAATACTGTAGCTGCATATTGGAAGCATCCCCGCTTCTTACCGCCTGCTCCATGTCCATCATTTCATAATAAAGGGCATTGGCGGTCTCACCGCTCTCTATCTCGGTTCTTTCTCCACTCTCAGCATCTACGATCACTGCCTTATCAGCTCTTGGATATTCCATGATCTCGATATAGCCCTTCTCACAGCTTATCATTGCTCTCTTTGGCTGTTTGGAATGCATGGAAAGGGCAACCGTTGCCATCTGTTCCTGTTTATTCTTTAACAGGATGGTCGCCTGCTCGTCAGAACCTGTAGGAGATGCTTTCCACTGACTGACAATATCTTCCGGCTTCTCTTCCATGAAGCTTCTGACGATAGAAAGGGCATACACCCCGATATCAAGCATGGCTCCTCCTGCCAGATTCATATTAAAGAAACGGTTCGACATATTATATTCCTTAAAGCTGCCAAAATTCATGGTTATGATCTGCACTTTACCTAATTGCCCACTCTGTACGATCTCCCAGAGCTTTTTATAAATTGGCATATGCCATATAGTCATGGCTTCAGCAAGGACCAGCTTCTTCTCTGCGGCAAGTGCTATCATCTCATCCAGCTCCCTGCTGTTTAGTGTAATGGATTTTTCCACCAGGATATGCTTGCCATGCTCCAGAGCCTTTTTCATAAATTCATAATGGGTATTATGCGGGCTTGTAATATAAATAATATCTACCGCCTCATCTTCAAATACCTCATCAATCTGATCATATACCTTCTGCACACCATATCTTTCGGCAAAATCCAAAGCCTTTTGATGTGTACGATTGGCTACTGCATACAGCCTTTTATTCATTTTAACAAGTGCCTGTGCCATTTCATTGGCAATCACGCCGGTTCCAAGCACTGCCCAGTTTAAATCTCTGTTCTTATCCATACTCATTACCTGCCTTTCCAGTAATTTTCACACACCATTACTATAACGGATTTTAAACAAAATTCCTATAGTGTTTCTTTTTAGTACTTGTAATATTCCTGTATTTCATGTCATAATAAGAGCAATAAACTTTAGCATTGCAATGAGATAAAGTACTGTATGCAAAACAGCCAGCAGAAAGGTACGGTAAAAATGGCAGAAAAAATCGCAAGCATCAACCAAGTGGTCAACGGCTTCATCTGGGGTGCCCCCGCTATGATATGTATTATCGGCGTAGGTCTTCTCTTGTCTGTCCGCACAAGATTCATTCAGATTCGCAAATTTGGCGTCGCCATGAAAAATACAGTTGGCAAAATTTTTGATAAAACGCAGGCAAAAGACGGCTCCATGAGTCCTTTTCAGGCGGTCTGTACTGCCCTTGCCGGAACAGTAGGAACCGGTAATATCGCAGGTGTTGCCGGTGCGATTGCCCTTGGTGGACCGGGTGCAATCTTCTGGATGTGGTGCTCCGCATTCCTTGGCATGTGTACGAAATTCTCAGAAGTCACACTGGCAATCCATTTCCGCGAGAAGAACTCCAATGGAGAGTATGTAGGCGGTCCCATGTACTACATCAAAAACGGACTATCTAAAAAGTGGTATTTTCTGGCGGTTCTCTATGCAGTATTCGGTGTGCTGACTGTATTCGGTACAGGCAACGCCACACAGGTAAACACCATCGTTGCTTCCATCAATTCTGCCCTGATGAGCTTCCATATCATTGATGGAACCAATGACAAAGCAAACCTGATCTTCGGCATCTTTATTGCCGCGCTTGTAGCAATGGTACTGTTAGGTGGCATCAAACGAATCGGTCAGGTCACAGAGAAACTGGTTCCTTTCATGGCGGTATTATATGTAATTCTGGCTCTGGGCGTTATTATCATGAACATTGAACATGTACCCGCTGTATTCGGTGAAATATTCAGCGGTGCCTTCTCCCCAAGAGCAGCCACCGGCGGCGTGATCGGTTCCATGTTCCTGAGTATGAAGAAGGGTGTCTCCCGCGGTATCTTCTCCAATGAAGCCGGACTCGGTACAGGCTCCATTGCCCATGCATGTGCGGATACTGATAACGCTGTACATCAGGGAATGTTCGGTATCTTTGAAGTATTCATGGATACTATTATCATCTGTACTTTGACCGGTCTGGTCATTCTTCTGGCTGCACCAGGTATTACTTACGGACAGGCTGCCGGTGCTGAACTGACCATCTCCGGCTTTACTTCTACTTATGGAAGCTGGGTATCTATCTTTACCGCTGTCGCCATGTGCTGCTTTGCTTTCAGTACGATTATTGGCTGGGGCTTATACGGCTCCCGTTGTATTGAATTTCTGGGCGGTGAGAAATTAGTCAGACCATTCCTTGTAATCTATTCCTTTGTATCCATAGTAGGTGCTACAATCAATCTCGGACTCCTGTGGGATATTGCAGACACCTTCAATGGCTTGATGGCTGTTCCCAACCTGATTGCCCTGCTTATGCTCTCCGGTCAGGTCAAGAAACTTGCCATTGAAGTAGATCAGGCGCAAAAAGATGGAACAATATAGTTCATAGCAAAAAGACCGCATTGCAGTATATCACTGACAATGCGGTTCTGTTTTTAGCATATGTCTACCAGCATTTCTTACATCTTCCGTATCCCTGACGCTCTGCTTCTGCAATCGTCACCTGTCTTGCATTATTCGGATTCATTCTGCCACAGTTATTAATACTGTGATACTTGGAACCTGTAGCCGACAGCCAGCACATAGCTGTACTGCTGCTGTTATTGGAAGCCTGTGCGCTTGTATCTGCCTGTCTCGATGAAGTATCTTCACTTATGACATCCAACCCGTCATCCAGAGAAATATCAGTAGAATAAAGGATCGGCTGTCCCGAATAGAACAGACTGTACATAGCCAGATATGCCATATTCGTCGTATCTTCATCTGTTCCTGCAAACCCTATATAGGTTCCGTCCGATGCTGACAGAAAACCATACACAATCTTGCTGACTGCCTCGTTCGCACTGGAAATATAACTATAATGGATCATCAGTGCATACTGCATTGCAGCAATCAATGTATCCCCATCTTCACTTGCTGCCACTTCTGTCAACAATGATGTGAAAGGTGCTGTCATTTCCGCATATGCCAATGTGCTGCTAAAAGGCGCTATATACATTTCATCTATTGAAATGTATTCGTAATTAATATAGTTGTCCGATGCCCATGAGGCAAAAGCCTGTGTAGCCAGCGCATTCAACACACCGCCTGTTGCTTCATCATAGGCTCCCAGATTCATGACAACAGGATACTGTGCCTGCGCAGACAGCTGATCTAATACAGCAATATCACTCGCGGCAGCCTTAGCCTGAATAGGACTTCCAAAAACAGAGCAGACAGCAACTGCCATGATGGTCAACAAAGTTACCAAACGATTCTTTCTCTTACTATTCATATTCTACCTCCTGCAAAAAAGCAAAAAGGGACACCTTCTCAGTGTCCCTTACCCCTTACAAACATTGTACTACGCTACAGTCTGCCCTGTCAATTGCCAGTTATCCCAACTCTGCTGCCAGCTTATCCAGCTCTGCCCTGTTCTGTGCATTCATTGCTGATTTGATCGTTATATTCGTATCTGTGAAAGCAATATCCTTACTCTTTTCAAACATTCCCCTGATTAATTTGGCTGCCATGGGCGCCCAGGTTCCATTCTCTATCACTGCCACCCTGCGGTTCTGATAACTACGCTCTGTCAGCCCCTCAATGTAAGCCCGCATACATGGGAATAAATCTCCATTATATGTGATTCCTGCCAGTACCAGCTTATCATAACGGAAAGCATCTGCAATCGCAGCAGCTTTACCACATCTTGCCAGATCATACAATACTGTCTTTTGACCACTCTTGGATAATTTATCTGCCAGATATTGTGCTGCCTTTTTCGTATTGCCATAGACAGACGCATAAGCAATCACAACACCTGACTCTTCGGGCTGATAAGACGACCATTTATCGTATTTCTCCAGATAGAATCCAAGATTGTCCTTTAATACAGGACCATGAAGAGAACAAATCGTCTGAATATCCAGTGTTGACGCCTTTTTCAGAACAGCCTGCACCTGCGCTCCATACTTACCAACGATGCCGATATAATAACGTCTGGCTTCATCCACCCAGTCTTCCTCAACATCCAGCGCACCGAATTTACCAAAGCCATCTGCTGCAAAAAGAATCTTCTCTGACGCTTCATATGTCATCATAACCTCCGGCCAGTGTACCATAGGTGCATATACAAAATGTAACGTATGACTTCCAAGCTCCAGTGTTCCTCCATTGGCAGCCACGCTTCTCTTCTCAGAGGCAATTTCTATCTCCGGGAAAAACTGCTCCATATACTTAAAGCCCATTGCAGTCGAAACAACTACCGTCTCAGGATATCTCTGCAAAAAAGCAGGAATGCTTGCTGAATGGTCTGGCTCCATATGCTGAATTACCAAGTAATCCGGCGTTCTTCCTGCAAGCACCTGCTCCACATTCTGCAGCCATTCTTCCTCAAAAACGCCATCCACAGTATCCATGACTGCTATTTTCTCATCCAGAATTATGTAGGAATTGTATGCCATTCCATTCGGAACCTGATACTGACCCTCGAATAAATCCACCTGATGATCGTTTACACCTACGTATTTTACATTGTTCGTGATTTCCATATGTATCCCCTTCCGTTCTGATTGTTTTATGTTTATTGCACTTCTTTCCATATTAAATATCGGATAACTCAGGCATATCTATAACAGCCTCTCCTGCTCAATTGTCATACCAGTCCTAAGAATCTCAGCTTTCAATCCCGTCAGCAACCCTGCTTCTTTTCTCTCAAGTTTTTCTCTTGTAGAATCCTTCATTGGTATTCCTGCTCCATTTGCCAAGGCTTCCTCAAAATCTTTTATATCCATTCTGTATGGTTTAAGGTCTGGAAATACCTTTTCCTTTATAAACTGAAAAATACTGATCCCGCCAAAATCCATATCTCCCCAATGATAAAATTCACAGTCCTTTGGAACAATCATGCACAATTGCTTTAGGAACCTTACTTCTTTGGGAGTCAGATAACCGTGGCAAAAAATATAAAGCACATCTTCCTCATATGGCATACTCTCGTAATTTGCCTTATTCTCAATGGTCATAATTCTTCTACAACCGGATATTGCAAACGGTCTGGAATGTTCCAATGTTCGTGTATTGATTTCCCTAATAATAGTCTGTATATCTTTTTCAGCTGTAATGACATGTTCATTTAATACCTCTGAAAAGTCCTTAT
>ENA-ORCM01003377-ORCM01003377.1-human-gut-metagenome-genome-assembly--contig:-NODE-3377-length-10486-cov-2.881929_pt1 | contig 10486 bp, 11 predicted proteins | sample MGYA00242906_ERZ507928 | MGnify/ENA primary metagenome ERZ507928 (study PRJEB26167, sample SAMN06115497) | human gut metagenome | host: Homo sapiens | place: China:Shanxi | collected 2015-05-07...
CCACAATTTAAACATACGGTACTGGTCTGTGGAACCTGTTTGCCGCAGTTCGGACAAAAATTATTGCCCTGTCCCTTCGGGCAGCCACATTTTACACAGATGACAGCATTGTCTGTCTGATAAGATGATCCGCAGTTTCTGCAAAAATACATATAAAATCCTCCTTGAATGTAAAAAAATTTCATAACTGTAGTTGTAATCATATCATTTTTGGAGAGGACTGTAAACAAGTGCAGTGCGAAAGTAAAAAATATTTAAGAATTGGTCGAAAAAAATAAAACGGAAAGAGGAAAATTATGACAGGTCAGATCAAAGATCAGATACGATATGAAGATGACGCGGTGCTTGTGTGCAGAAAACCGGCAGGCATTCCGGTGCAGACCGCGAGAGCGGGACAGCAGGATATGGTAAGCCTGCTAAGAAATTACCGGGCGGCAAAAAAAGAGGAGCCGTATATCGGTCTGGTGCACCGGCTTGACCAGCCCGTGGAGGGGATCATGGTATTCGCGAAAACCAAGCAGGCGGCGGCAGCGCTTGCCGCACAGGTTGGCGCGCGCAGTGTGGATAAGAATTATTATGCGGTCATATGGGGAAAAATGAAGGAAAAAGACGGAGAACTCTGCGATCATCTGTTAAAGGACGGGCGGACGAACTGTTCCCGTGCGGTAAGCGAAAATACACCGGGCGCGAAGCGGGCGGAACTTTCCTACCATACGGTGGCGGAAACGGAAGAAAAGAGCCTGCTTTTTATCACATTAAAGACCGGGCGGCATCATCAGATCCGTGTGCAGCTGTCACATGCCGGTCATCCAATCTACGGGGACGGCAAATACGGAGCAAGAAAAGAGAGCGGGTATCTGCCGCTTGCGCTCTGCTCCTGCAGACTTGGGCTTGTGCACCCGGTGACAAAGAAAAAGATGGAGTTTGAGATCCGCCCGGAGGGAAAGGCGTTTTTTGAATTTTTCCCGCCGGAAGAAAAATGACAGGATAGAGCATGGAAAATGCGGGCATACTGAAGGTATGAAAACGTATGAATCAAAGTTGCTCTGGAAAAAAATATTAAAACTTGCTGGAATCACGACAGGGGTATATGTTGGTGTACGCTTCTTTTTACCGCTCGTGATTCCTTTTTTTGTGGCATTCGCACTGGCGGCGCTTTTACATGGCGCAGCCGCAAAGATCGAGAAGAAAGCGGGAAAGGGAAAACGCGCGCTCCGTCTTTTTTTGTTCTTTTTCTTTTTCCTGCTCACCGTCTTTGGCGGCCTGCTTCTGATCTACGGGCTGGCGGTGCAGGTAAAGCGCCTGTGCCTTAATTACGGAAATCTGTGCGCGGTGGGAAGAGACTGCTGGCGGGACTGCTGTGTGCGGCTTGAAGTGCTGAGCGGGATTGAGGCGGAACAGATCAATGCGGTCATCTGTGAGAAGGCGGTCACGTTTTGGAAGAAAGGACAGGATCAGGTGATGGCGTGTGTGTTTGACCGGTCGGTCAGCAGTATCCGGTGGATGCTGCATGCGGGCTGGATCATGCTCGTGATCTCCGTGGCAACACTTTTAATCTTCCTTGATTACGACGGGCTTGTGCGGCGGTTTCAAAATTCCGGGATCGGAAATGTGGCAGGGCACATCGCGGGCAGACTGAAAACCGCAGGCGGCTCCTATCTGAAAGCGCAGCTCATCATCTGGCTGTGTGTCAGCGTGATCTGCATAATCGGGCTGTTTCTCACCGGAAATTCCTATGCGCTCCTGGCAGGGATCGCGATCGGAGTTTGTGACGCGCTGCCGTTTCTTGGAACAGGAACGGTATTTATCCCCTGGATGATCTTAGAAGTGCTTCAGGGAAAATACGGACTTGCCCTATGGTATCTCGGCATCTATCTCGCCTGTTCCATTACGCGGGAAATGTTAGAGCCAAAGCTCGTGGGCGGCGGGATCGGGGTGCATCCGGTCTGCGTGCTGATGAGCATCTATATCGGGATCAAGGTGTATGGGGGAGTCGGTGTGATCTTCGGGCCGCTCTCGGCGTTCCTGATCTGGGAGATTTATAAGATGACGACGGAGGAAGCGGATGCATCCGCATGACCATCATTTTCCTCGTCGCCGTTACAAAAAAAATCCCCGGTCACGAAATCGGCTCGTGACCGGGGAATCAGTCTGGACGGATGGCTATTTGTTGCTTCTTCTCCAGATATGCATTTTTTCAGCTTCTTTGATCAGTTCATCACGGAACTGCGGATGCGCGATGGAGATCAGCGCTTCCGTACGCTGCCATGCAGAGAGACCCTTTAAGTTTACTTTACCGTATTCGGTAACTACATAATGGGTGTTTGCACGGGTATCGGTAACGATAGAACCGTTGTCTAAGGTCGGCAGGATTCTGGATTTTAACTGTCCGTCCTTGGTTGTAAAGGTGGAGGAGCAGCAGATGAAGCTCTTTCCGCCCTTGGACAGGTAAGCGCCCAGAACGAAGTCAAGCTGTCCGCCTGCACCGCTGATGTGCTTGATTCCTGCGGACTCTGCATTTACCTGACCGAAGAGGTCGAGGTCAACCGCGTTGTTGATGGACATGAAGTTGTCGAGAGACGCGATCGTGCGGACATCGTTTGTGTAGTCGACCGGTGCGGACATGCACTCCGGATTCTTATTTAAGTAGTCGTATAATTTCTTTGTACCTGCGCCGAATGCATAAACCTGACGGCCTTTGTCGATATTCTTTCTCGCGCCGGTGATCTTTCCTGCGTTTGCGATATCAACGAAAGCGTCAACGTACATCTCAGTATGTACACCGAGGTCTTTTAAGTCGGATTCCGCGATCAGGGAACCAACCGCATTTGGCATACCACCAATACCGAGCTGTAAGCAGGCACCGTTTGGAATCTCTTCTACGATCAGTTTCGCAACAGCCTTATCGACATCAGTTGCAGGACCGCCTGCACCCATCTCAGCGATCGGGTCATTCGGGCCTTCATATCAACCTTGGAAATATGGATGCTGTTCTCGAAACCACCGAGGCAGCGCGGCATATTTTCATTTACTTCAACGATGATCTTCTTAGAATTTTCACAGACAGCCATCATATGGGAAGCGTTCGGTCCGAAATTGAAATAGCCGTGCTTATCCATCGGAGCTACCTGGAACATTGCAACATCGTTTTTGCAGTCCAGATCGTAGTAGTAACGTGGAAGCTCGGAATAACGGATCGGAGCATAGTAAGCGAATCCTCTGCTGATGTATTTACGTTCAATACCGGACATATGCCAGGAGTTCCAGGTGAAGTGCTCACCGGCATCTTCACGCTCAAATACAGCGAGCGGTTTTAAAAGGATACCGCCGCGAAGCTTTATATCCTTTAACTCATCCGTACGTTTTGCAAGGGCCTTATCCAGCGCATTTGCAGTGGCATTACACCATCCGTAGTCCACCCAGTCGCCGGACTGAACGACTTTTACGGCTTCATCCGCTGAAACCAGTTTCTGTTTGTATTCCTGTGAATAATCCATGAAAAACCTCCTTAAATTTCAACTCATAGTCTGAAAAAGTCAGATTGTTAAATTTTTACCATACTCGTATAGTATCACTTTATGGCGAAATTTACAAGCGTACGGTCGGGGAAATTTCTGGAAACAGGCGGCTGTTCCTATAGAAAAACATAAAAATATCCCCCCCGGTGGCTTGTGGCAGAAAAAAAAGCGTTTTATACTTTTTGAAAGAAGTAATTGAGAAATTGTTTCACAAAGAAAAGAATCAGGAGAACATTTATGCATATTCCGGACAATTATCTAAGCCCATCCACCTGCGCGGTCCTGGGGACGGCAATGGTTCCGGTGTGGGCGGTTTCTGTAAAAAAAGTAAAAGCGGAGATCCCAAAGGAGAAGATCCCGCTCCTCGGTATCGGGGCGGCGTTTTCATTTCTTGGGATGATGTTCAATATCCCGCTTCCCGGCGGTACGACCGGCCATGCGGTGGGAGGAACGCTTATCGCTGCGCTCTGCGGCCCGTACGCGGCATGTATTTCCGTGACGATCGCGCTGCTCGTACAGGCGCTGTTGTTTGGGGACGGCGGGATCCTCGCGTTTGGCGCGAACTGCTTTAACATGGCATTTGTCCTGCCGTTTGTAGGTTATATGGTTTCCCAGGTGTTTAAACATTACCTGAAGGGAAAACATGCGGATTCCATCGCTTACGGGATCGGCGCGTATTTCGGGATCAACGCGGCGGCACTTTGCGCGGCAATCGAGTTTGGCGTTCAGCCGCTCTTATTTACGGATGCGGCAGGAAAAGCGCTGTACTGTCCATATCCGCTCGGCGTGGCAGTCCCGGCGATGATGATCGGGCATCTGACCGTTTTTGGCGCGGCGGAGGTGATCTTTACGGTTGCCGTGCTCGCGTTCATGAAAAAGGCGGCACCGGACACCGCCTATGTGAAAAAGAGCCATGCGGTACGCCCGGTGTATCTGCTCCTTACGGCGCTCATCGTGCTTACGCCGCTCGGTCTGCTTGCGACCGGTACCGCCTGGGGCGAATGGGGAATGGATGAGATCGCGGAAGTGGTATCCGGTGGCAAAGCGCTTGGCTATACGCCTGCGGGCATGGCGGACGGAATGGATTTTTCGGCACTGTTTCCGGATTATACGGTCGCGGGAATGCCGGAGTGGCTTGGCTATATCCTGTCGGCAGTCATTGGCGCGGCACTCGTGATCATTATTTTTAAACTGATCGGAAGTTTTAAGAAAAGTAAGGTCGATTTTGATTGAAAAAACAGACAGAACTCCCGGAATGGATGACACAGACAGAAGATTATGTGCCATCGCGGGATAAGGACAGCTTTCAGAAGAAAACATCAGGGCAGCTTTTAAAGCTGCTTGCAAGAATAAGGATGCAGACGGTCCGGCGGAAAGAAAAAGAAATTTCCGCCGGGATCAGTCTGCTTTTGCTGTTTGTGACGGTGTTACTCACCGTATGCGCGCACGGCTTACGTTTCCCGGTCACAGTCCTTGGGCTCATGATCGTACTGCTCGCGGCATTTTCCGGCAAAGATATCCGGCAGATCCTCGCGGAAACGCTGACCGGAGTGGGATTTTCCCTGGTATTTACACTTCCGGCGGCGTTACTTGGAAATGTGTATTCCATGCAGGTGATCGCCACAAAGACCGCGGTCACGGTAATGGCAGTCGCCATGTTAAACCATGCGGTGCGCTGGAATAAGATCTGCGCCTCGTTGAGCCGGTGCCATCTGCCCGATACGTTTCTGTTTGTGTTTGATATGACCGTAAAGTATCTGGTCGTGCTCGGGCGCAGCTGTAAAGAACTTCTGGATGCGCTGACGCTCCGCTCGGTCGGGAAAAATCCGGATAAGAAGCGCGCGGCAGGAGGGATCCTCGCAGTCACCTATCTGAGATCACAGCGGATGGCGGAGGAAACCTATCTTGCCATGCACTGCAGAGGGTATGACGGAACTTACCGTTATTATATGAAACATAAGAAAAACCGGTGGGATCTTCTGCCGGTTGGTCTGCTTGCCGCAGAGATCGTACTTTATATTATGGAAGGAGCGTATTTATGATCACCTTAAAAGATATCTGTTTTGCGTATGAAGACCGTCCGGTCTTAAAACATATCGACCTTCAGGTAGAAGCGGGAGAGACCGTGATGTTGGAAGGCCCGAACGGCTGTGGAAAATCAACGCTGATCCGTATCTTAAACGCGCTTGCGTTTGCGGATCTTGGAACCTATGAGTTTGACGGGGATATCATCGATGAAAAGAGCATGAAGAAAGAGAGCTTTGCGAAAGCATTTCACCAGAAGATCGGTTATGTGTTTCAGAATCCCGAGGCACAGCTTTTCTGCGCAAGTGTAGAGGAAGAGATCGCGTTTGCCCCGATGCAGATGGGACTTCCAGAGGAGGAAGTAAAAAGACGGGTAGAAGACTGTATCGCGCTTTTAAACCTCGGATCCCTGCGGGACCGCGCGCCGTATTATCTCAGTACCGGAGAAAAAAAGAAAGTGGCGATCGCATCAATACTTTCCATGAACCCGAAAGTTCTTGTGCTGGATGAACCGTTAAGCGGGCTGGATACAGAGACCGAAGAATGGCTTACCGGTTTTTTGCTGCAGTTAAAAAAATCCGGCAAAACCATGATCATAGCAACGCATAATCATAAGTTTGCCGGGACGGTTGCGGACCGTATCGTTTTCATGGACCGGGATCATCACATCGATCACATCTGGAAACGGGACACAGACCTATAAAATAACCTTGCGCATGTAACGCTTGTGAAGGGTATCGATCATCTTTTCATCCGGTTCAAAAGAGATGATGTGGATCGTGTTGTTGTCACGGTATACGACATCATAGATCTTTGCGTCCGGTCTGCCGGATACGGCTTTTAATTTCTTTACATCGCTGTTTCCCCTGTACTGATTCAGCTCTCCGGAACCCTGCGGAGCGATCAGGATCAGCTCATCGAGGTCGATCTTTGCAACTTTCTTTCTCTTTCTTTTCGCCTTGATCTTGTCGATGTCGAGCTCACCCTCGATATAGGTATATTCATACTCCATATCGCAGGAACCGTGCATAAAGTAGGCAAAAACCGCAAACAGCACGGTCGGAACAAAGAGTCCGAGCGGAGAAAAGAGAATGGTTCCAAGTGCGCTCAATATGGTAAGCGCAATGAGCAGATACTGCGCGAACAGCTGTCCGTAGGACGGCCGTTTTTTGATCATAACGGTATTTTCAAAAATACTCATAAAAAAATCCTGTCCTTTCCTTCTGGTATAACTTACTGAGAGCATTATATACTTTTTTTGCGTTTTATTCCAGTAAAAAAAGTATAAACAAATGCGAAAGCTGGATTTTTTAGCTTATTTAGTATATATTAAGTAGTAGATTTACAGGCAGACGAAATGGAGGAGACTATGAAGCCATATCATGTTACAGGGGATGCTCTCTCGGTGTTTAAAGAGGGAATAAGCAGAGAATGGGTGATGACAAACGGGATCGGAGGCTATGCTGGCAGCTCCGTCATAGGGGCGCATACCAGAAAACATCACGGTTATCTGATCGCGAGTCTGCATCCGCCGGTGGAACGTTATGTGATCCTGTCGAAAGTTACGGAGCGCTTTACGAGCGGCGGAGCGGTTTTTGATTTTGAAACATCGCAGCGTGGAGAAAATTACAAAGAGGGCGGATTTCGGAGCGAATGTGTCGAGGGACAGAAATATCTGAAAGATTTTGCCTATGACGGACTGGTGCATTTTTCGTATCAGGCGGGAGACTGCAGCGTGGAGAAGACGCTGTGCTTTGAGCATGGAAAAAATACGATCACGGTTTCCTACGAGATCACGAATAACGGAGCGGACGCGGTCTTTTATTTCACACCGCTTTTTAATTACCGCGCGCATCATGATGGCAGCAGTGTTTCGGATCTGAAATTCGAGACGCGTCATACCAGACATCATATGTACCTGACACCGGAAAAAAATAAGGAGGTCAAAATCAGGCTGATCGCGACGGACGGAGAAGTGGTAGAGCGGGAACAGCGTTTTGACGAAAATATGCAGCTGCAGACGGAGATCAATGTGGAGGCAGACTGTATCGATAACAATTTTACGCCGTATGAAGTAAAGTATACGGTTCCGGCCGGAAAGAAAAGAAAGATCGCGCTTATCTGTACGATCGAGGCGTCCTACAACCGCAATGTGGAGGAGACGATCGAAAATGAATACCGCCGTCTGAACGGGATCATAAAAACGGCAGGGTACAGGGATCAGTTCGCGAATACGTTAGTGCTTGCGGCGGATCAGTTTTTAGCTTACCGCCAGTCCACCGGGCTTACCACCGTGCTTGCGGGTCTGCCGTGGTTTACGGACTGGGGCAGGGATACGATGATCGCCCTGACCGGACTTACGCTTGCGACAAAGCGTTTCGACGAGGCGAGGGATATCCTTACGACCTTTGCGATGTATGTAAAAGACGGACTGGTGCCGAATATGTTCCCGGATGAGGGAACCGAGCCGCTCTACAATACCGTGGACGCGTCCCTGTGGTATTTTTATGCGGTGCATAAATTTCTGACTTACAGTGATACGCCAAAAAATTATGCCTATGTGAAAGAACATATTTATCCGAAGTTAAAAGAGATCATAGAGGCATATAAGAACGGAACGGGATTTTCCATTTTTATGGATGAGGACGGACTGATCTCGGCGGGAAGCGGACTCGATCAGGTGACCTGGATGGATGTGCGTGTCGGTGACTGGGTGGCAACGCCGCGCCATGGAAAGCCGGTTGAGATCAATGCGCTCTGGTACAATGCCTTAAAGGTGATGGAGAGCCTTGCGGTTTATTATGATGAGGATCCAAAGCCGTATCATCTGCTTGCGGAGCAGGTGCGGGAATCCTTTAACCGTGAATTCTGGAATGAAGAAAAAGAATGTCTGTACGATGTGTTAGAGTCCGATAAAAAGGATGATAAGGTGCGCCCGAACCAGATCTATGCGGTATCGCTGCCTTATACCATGATGTCCAAAGAAAGAGAAAAGCGTGTGGTCGAAAAAGTAAAAGACGAACTCTATGCGGGCTGCGGACTGCGCTCCCTTGCGCCGGAGGATCCGGATTATCACGGGGTATACAGCGGCTGTCTCGCAAAGCGTGACGCGGCCTATCACCAGGGAACGGCATGGGGATTTTTACTCGGCGGATTTTTCACCGCGTATATCAAAGTTTACGGACATTCCGCGCAGACGATGGAGCGTGTAAAAGAAATGCTTTTGCCGGTGCAGAAACATCTGACGAAGGGATGTCTGGGAACGATCGCCGAGATCTTCGACGGAAACGCGCCACATACCTCCCGTGGCTGTTACGGGCAGGCATGGAGCGTGGGAGAGATCTTGAGAGCTTATACGGAAGACATCCTTCCATTTTTATAAAGAATATCAAAAAAGCGCTGTCCTGTGGTTTCCCAGGTGGCGTTTTTTTTGGCGCTTTCATAGCCGGCTTCTGCAATCGAAGAAAGTCTTTGTTCATCGGAGAGCAGGGAAAAGATCTGCTGCGGCAGCAGTTCCATGTGATCCGTGTCATAAAAGATGAGATCCGTTCCGTCCTGATAGAGCCGGGTCAGCAGATCGCTTCTGTCTGTGACGGCAACGCTTTTATTTAACATGGCGGACGGGATCCGGTCATGCGAGCCGTTTTTAAATAAGGGCATGATGTTTAACGTGATCTTCGCGTCAGCCATCAGGGAAAAGGTATCCGCGTATGGAACACTCTCATGAAAGGACACATTGCCGCCGGATAAAGGTGGCATTTTTTTCCAGTCGCCACCGTAAACAGAAAGAGGAATGCCGGCATCGGAGAGCGTGCGGATCAGTTTTTCCCGCAGAAATGCCCGGATATAGGTGTCCGCAAGAAAATACGCCTGCATGTGAAGCGGAAAATTTTCCGCGATCAGGCTGTCGGTTTCCGGGATCAGATCAGTTACGGCGTCTTCCAATGTGAGGCGCGGATCCAAAAGCATGCGGTCGATCAGTTTTTTGATGTCCGCCGCGAGAAAAGGCGGACAGTGCTCGATCGCATCGCAGACTTCAGGTATGCATTGATAACCAATCTTACTTTACCGTTAGCTGCTTGTGTGTACGGGTCTACTGTTAAGTCAATCCCACCCCATTGTCCAATAACAAAATCTTCAAAGTGTCCCATTACAACACCCTTACTGGTAACATTGGATGTACAATATACTGGATAACCGTTCACTTCATTTTCTTCCATCAGACAACCAGCACAACCAACACAGGTATGTACACCACCGTCAGTTACATTGTAAAGAGCATCTTTAGCAGTAGTTTTCAAAATACCTTTTGCAGATGGCGATACAATGAAACATTTGTTTCCTGCTACATTAGCCTCTTCCAGTGCAGTTTCCATATCAACCAATCTCTTATAAGTAATATCCTTTGTTTCAGGAGTAACGCCATTAAAGATACCGGCAGGCATAGTAGCAGAACCAGCAGCACTACCCAAGATTGTAGCTTCCAGTTTGTCTGATATAGCATTTACGATGTCACGTTTAAGCATCTCTTCTGCACTGGCAGAATCCTGAATCAGGAATTGTTTGGAAACGTCTACATAAGCGGTTAGTCTCTTTGGTTCTAAGTTTACTTCACTGAAATCACCTGCACCGTCTGTAGCAGCAGATACTTCACCAGCCCAGCTAACATTACTTCCAGAATAAGCAGGAATAGAAACATTACCTACCAGTCCAGACAGATAACTTGCGCCAGCCTTAACCATTACTAAATTAGCTCTCAATGGTTCTAACAGAGCCAGTTTATCTTCTGCTACGGTTTCCTGTCCTGCACCCTCTACAGTCGCTTGCACATCGGTTCTTTCTTCAATCGGTAATACGATTTGTCCAGAATTTTACCGTCCAATTTTAACAAATCCTTTATAAGTTAATAATTACATTCTGTCGTGGCAGGTTCTTGAGATAAC
>ENA-ORCM01003378-ORCM01003378.1-human-gut-metagenome-genome-assembly--contig:-NODE-3378-length-10481-cov-5.295175_pt1 | contig 10481 bp, 6 predicted proteins | sample MGYA00242906_ERZ507928 | MGnify/ENA primary metagenome ERZ507928 (study PRJEB26167, sample SAMN06115497) | human gut metagenome | host: Homo sapiens | place: China:Shanxi | collected 2015-05-07...
CTGTATCGTAGGTTTCTGGCACAAATAGCAAGCCTAATGTTATTTCCTCATAATCTTTTTTATAAGTCTCTTTTTCTCAGGTTCTTTTCCATATTTTTCTTTCAGTGTCCGTTTGCAGCGGTTCTTCCAACTTTCTTTTGTCTTAATTGCTGAATAAGTAAATCCTGCAATCATAATTACTACAAGGATTGCTGCTTCCATTTCTTCGCCTTCCTACTGCATGATCCCAATGGTATCTATCCAGTAAATATTATCTTTATCCATAATTCCATTTACAGTAACGGTATCTCCCTCATGCAGGAAAATCAATTGTTCATTATCAGAAAACTTCTGCCAGTATACCATACCGTCGTCTCCTGCCAGATAAACATAGGTCTCTCCTGCAATCTCAACATACTGCATTTCACTGATTACAAAACTTCTTGTCTCTGTCTCACCTTCCGGAATTGTTTTTCCCTTGGCTGCTGTCTGTGCATTACCTGCAGTGCTGTTGCTGTCCCCGGAAGAATTTTCTGCCTCTTCCGGATTCCCAGTGTTTTCTGTACCGTCACTGCCTGTCATCTTACGATACTTTGCAAAGCACTCATCGAGACTGGCTGCTGTTGTTACCATATTATAAGATTCTACATTTACCATGCCATAAAGCTTCACTATGCCGCTGGCATCTTTTAATACCATGATATAAGTCGGCTGACCATCTACATTAATCAAAGACGGGAAAGATGCACGGTATCCTTTCTCCTGCACTTCTCCTTCTGCAGCAGCCATTGCAGAGCTTTCATCTGCTCCTGCAATACTGTAATAATGTGCTTCTGAAGTCCGCTCATTTACCAGTATAAACCCGATATTGGAGGCATCATCATTGACGGAAGTAACTCCGGTATAAATCCAGATATCCCCGTCTTTGGCAACATAGCCGAAGTTTGCTTCGTAAGATTCCTCATCTCCGTCTTCATCCTCTACTACCGTTTCCGTACATTTCTTACAGCCTTTTTTGCCGAAGATGCTGTTCATAAATCCATTAGATAATTCTCCATACCAGTTATACTGTTCCACCAGAAGATCCCCGTCAAAAACATCATCCATCCAGTTCGGTACTTCTGATGCATCATAATACTGACAGTCTCCGCTGATTGGGTCACAGCTGATTGCACCCTCAACAGTTTCTCCACCAAATAAACCGATGGTGTATTTGTATACACTGGCAATATAGTATGGGTTTCCATCTTCGTCCACTTCAAAATGAAGATTTCCGAAAAGTTTATCCGGGTAATTCATACGGATATGCCTTCTTAAATCCTTGCCAAAGTAAGCAGACGGAACATAAATCATTCCTTCCTTTACCGGAACATACTGTGCCTTCTGTCCTACCGGATCAACAGTTATATAACCCGGAACACCATTTTCCTTATTTCCCATATATTTAAAGAAGCCGGCATACTCTAATGCAGATACTTTCGTTGGTGCCCCCTGATAATCAATCTGTGTGTAGTCTTCCGATACATTATACTGGCTCACCACTTCTGAAAGGCTTCCGATTTCACGATTACCCAGCAATACTGCACTGTCCGTATCCATTAACGCAATCTTTGATACAGAAGATGCTGTATTGATATCGCTGTTAAAATCACTGTCTTCGATGGTCAGGATATCTGCATATGCCTGTGCATGGAACATTTTGCTGCCATAAAATAAAAGAATCAGGAACAGAATTCCGATTACTCCAACTGCTGCAAAAATACCGTTTACCGGCTTTTCCAGCTTTCCTGCGGACTTACCTTCCGCCTTCCTGGCTGCCGATACCAACGCACCTATTATTCCTAACGGGAATAATATAACGCCTAATACAAACAGCCATAAACCTCTGGAATGAATATTCAGTGCCGGAAGCAGAAGATAATACATCACTACCACCCATAAAATATAAATAACCGGAAGTACAATGGACAGCCCCTTTACATGAGGCAGCTTTATCTGCTTTGTTTCAAACTCCATTTTCTTCTTTTTCTTTGCCATACCTAATCTCCCTTTTCTTCTTTGCAATTATTATTGTATTATTTAATTAATACAATAACTCAATTTTAAAATAATGTCAAGCGGAAGCTTTCTTCAAATGACTGGCAACTAAAAACAGCAGGACGACAAAATGTATTTTCATTTTCTATCGTCCTGCCTGCAATACTTATTTATATTATTTTTTTAAGCTCTTGCTGCTTTGCTATCACGCTTTTTATTCTGGATAACCATACATGCTACTGCAGCTGCGGTAACAGCCAGTGCCAGAATTCCCATTGGAAGATCTTTCTCACAGTCTCTCAAGAAAAACAGCACTGCCATAGCAATTACATATATAACAGCAATGATTCCATCTACTATTTTCATACTTTCTGCCTCCTGCCTTTATGCATTTCTCTTCTGACGAAGTACTGCCCTTACTACATTATATCCTGCAAATACAATCGTAAGAATCATCATAATCCAATGGATGATACAGTTATCTTCTCCCGCCGGATTTGCTGCCAGAGGAACTGCTTCATCTTCTAATGCAGTTACTTCCTGTTTTGCATTATCGTCCGTTACATTCGCCAGCGGAACCTCTTCATCTTCTAATACCACCGGTTCTTCTGCATCCTGTGGCTGCTGTGCTGCCTGCTGCTGTCTGACTGGTGTCTGTGCCACCTGGGTCTGTGTAACCGGAGTCTGTGCCTGGATTACCGGTGTCTGTACGGCTGTCTCCGGCTGTGTATTGTTATCTGCCGGAGTTACCGCTGTTTCTGATGATGCTGGCTGGGCTGGATTTGCCGGCTGTGCCGGTTCCGTTGATTCTGCCGGCTGGGTTGGTTCGGTTGGCTCGGTCGGATCAGTTGGCTCGGTCGGCTCAGTCGGTTCGGTTGGCTCAGTCGGTTCGGTTGGCTCAGTCGGCTCAGTCGGCTCAGTCGGCTGGGTTGGTTCGGTTGGTCCGGTTGGTCCGGTCGGTCCAACTGGCTCGGTCGGCTCAGTTTCTTTCTCCTTTTCATCAAAAGAAGCATACACTACGGTACTATCATTTAAATCTGCAACATTTACTTTACTGCCATCTTCTAAAGTCCAGCCGGTAAATTCATAGGTTGTTGTCTCTGTCTCTGCCTTTACAGGATCTGTTACAGAAACTTCCGTTCCCTTTACTTCACGTACTTCCTGATATACATTTCCGTCTACCATAAAAGTAACGGTATAACTGTTATCAACAATTTCTCCATCAATATGCCAGGAATTCGGATTAATCATCCGGTACCATTCGATGCGGTAGAATCTTGCATCATCCCCTGCAATGCCGCTGTTCGCTGCATATGCATCTAAAACAGATGCAAGTGTTACCGGCATCTTTCCATCATAATTCTTTTCTGCATCAAAAGAGGCTGGTGCAGTAAAACCAGACATATCCGTTGTCACTTTCAGCTGATTTAAAGAAACTGCTGCTCTTCCTATATAGTCATAATTTGCTGTTGCATCACCAACTGTTCCTTCCGGACGGACAGTTCCTGCTTTCCGGATGTAGAACTCTGCCTTCTGTGTAAATGTATCTGCTACTTTTACATATACGTTATAACCCTCTGTATTGCGGAAAAGTTTTGTATATGTTGTCACTACACCTGCATTTTCATCCTCTAAGATGAATCCATGGATTACGCTTTCCTCTGTGGTTGCATAATCTGCTGCTTCTTCTAATACAGCCGGGTCTAAAATACAGTTTCCACTTAACAGCAGCAGTTTTCCATTTCCATATTTGGCATATACTTTTGCACGAATCTTACTGATTCCAAAGCTTACATTTACAGTTCCACTATAGTTACCGGTAAAGGTTACGGTTGCCAGAGCAGTTCCCTCTTCTACATTATCTTTGTAATTACCAACAATATAATCAGTTCCTGCTGTTAATACTTTTCCATTATAAGTTACGGTCACATCTTCTTCACTGAGTGTTACTGCTTTTCCGGTATAATATTTTTCCTTTGCAGCTGCAATCACGCTGTCATTTTCCACTTCTTTCGGAAGAATGGTATAGGTTGTATTTACCGTTCCTTTATAGTTACCGATTCCGGTAATTGCTGCTGATGCCTCTCCTGCATTTGGATTACTTCCACTGTATATTACAGTATAATCTTTTCCTTCTACTAATGTTTTGTCTCCATCCTTTACCACAACTGCAACTGTGCTTCCGGTATACTCAGTATCCTTTGCAGTTACCATTTCATTCGTCAACGTTTTCTGCCGGATAGTAAAGGCTGCTTCATTACTGTCTGCGGATTCAAATTTCTTTGCACTGGCTGTTGCAATTACCGTATAAGTTCCTGCATCCACCGGTGCCTTGCTTAATTTATTTCCTACCTCATCATAATAAGTATAAGTAATGGAAATGCTTGGATTTTTTTCAATTCCCCAGCTGTATGCATTGGCATCACAACTTAAGTTCTTCTCATCATTACTGCCATTATATTCAAAATCGCTGGCTGTAAGATTTGCATACAATGCTTTTAAATAAGTTCTTACCGGTACAATAAATACCGTCTCTTTATAGTTCTCTGCTGCATCTCCTTCCGGCACAAATACTACATGATGGTCTACATCTTCAAAGATTGCAGTTCCGGTAGTATTAAACCACAGTGTCTCATCCGGGCTCCGCCACTCAAAATGGCCTTCCAGTTCCTGGTTCTCATCATTGACCGCTACTGCCATTCCGCCATTCAGATGGGACTCTCTCAGTTTTCCGGACATATGATTGATTGTTGCAGATGGTTTTTCCTTAATTACTGCCTCTGCCTTATTTACAGTTACCGTATAAGTCCTGCTTCCTGCCTCATATACATCTGTTGCCGGTGTTGTAACCGTATAAGTATAAGTTCCTGCATTTAAAATCTCTTTGTCACAGGTTCCAGCAATACCACTCTTTGGACCATCCTTTACAAAGTTCTTTGCATTCAGTGTCTGGACTTTTCCGTTATAAGTCAGATTTGAAATGCTCTCTTCAAATACCGGAGTTCTCTTACTGATTTTAATGGTATACTCTTCTGTCTCCCATTGAAGGAGCCAGTTCTTATATTTACACTTCAAAGTAACTGTTCCTGTCTTATCTGCAGTTACAGATACCTCTTTCTTATTTGTATTCTTTAATGTTACCTTATTTTTTCCACCGGTAACACTCCACTTGGTTTCGTAAGCAATCCATGCAGAACACTCGATTTTCTTCGTATCCTGCAGCTGCATCTTAATTGTATCATCCTTTTCGGCAGCTTTTACTGTCATCCCGGTTATTCCGGATAAGGACAATACCATCAATGCCGCCATTACAAAAGCTGTAATTCTTTTTCCCAACATTTTGGCTACTCTCATGTTTTTTCTCCTTTTATTCATTTTATCCATTTCCTGTTGATTTATGAATTGTATAACCAATCATAGCCTACTCTGTGTTATAAAAAGCGTTATATTTTTCTATTTTTTCTTTATTCTTCCGAATTGTACTTAAATCTTCCTGTTTGTATTGTATTTCTCCTCGTATCTACTCGTCTGTTCCATTCACCAATACTTTATGATATTTCACATATTTCTTTCCAGCCGTCCGTTCCATGTTGTCATTGATTCTTTCTATCACAAGTCCGCAATTTTCTTCTTCAATACCTATTAAAAGTATCAGATACTGGTTTGTGCTGTATCTGGTATACAGGTCACCGCTGCGCAGGGAGTTTTTCAATGCCTGCTCCAGTTCTGCCCGGATGTATTCGAAATGAACACCGCCTTCAGAAGCATACCCCTTCCCATCGGTAATGGTGCTCATAAGAAGCCACGCACTCTTTCCCGTACGCTGCAAAACCCGTTTTGCAAAGCGGTAATTTTCAATGAAAACAGGATACGAACAGTAAAATGCTCCTTCCTCTCTCTCTTCTTCCAACTTCTCCTGTATTGCCTGAATATGAGTGGCATCATCCTCCGTAACACAGCTGCTGATTCGTTTTAATTGTTCCAGCATAGACTTTGAAGGCTCACTGCCAAGCTCTGCCAGCAGCATTTCTTCTGTCTTATGATATAATGCCACCGCCTCTTTGGAACGCTTCATGGCAATCAATGCCTCCATCTGGTATACCTGCCAGTCATCCAGTGGATAAAGAACCGCTGCTTTTTCTGCTATCTCATATAATTTCTGATACTCCTGCTCATCCCGGTAAATTCCGCACAGTCTCTTTACACAGGACATATATAATTTCCGGTATTTCGTTGCCCAGAAAATTACCCATTCTGATGCTCCCAGTGCCGGCAAAAATTCTCCACGGTACAGCCTGACTGCTTCCTCTAATTCTGTTTTTCCAAAATCTTCCGCCTGTTTCAATGCATGCTCTGCCTTCTCTTCAAAAGAAATGCAATCACAACGATACGGAATTTCCGGCGTCCAGCAATAAACTCCCTTTCGGCTTATAATATAATCGCTCTCCGGCAGTCCCTGCTCCTTAAGCAGTTTCCGCACCCGGAAAAGAATTGCCCGGAAACTGTTGGATGGGTTTGCGACCTCCTCATTTTCCCATAGTCTTCCCACCAGTTCTTCCCTTGTTACCCCTTCTGTACCCGCATGCAGAATAATCTGAAGCAGCCGGTTCGTCTTTGTCGTTGATTTCCGGTCTATGATAAAGGAATGATTTCCATATTGCATTCGAAATGTTCCAAGCATACTTACTTCTAAAATTTTTTTCATGCTTCCTGCCCCCTGCAGATTATTTTTCCTAATTGCAGTATAAAGGACTTTGTTTTTATACGCAAAAGATTTTTCTCATTTCTTCCGGATTGTCAAAACGAAAGATTACTCTTATAATCATATTCATAAATAATTCTAAAAAATAATTGTTTCGAGCTGTTAGAAAGGATTATACCATGGAAACAGGATTTATTGATTTACATGTACATTCAACCTGCTCTGACGGAACTTTTACTCCATCTGAGCTGGTTCATGAAGCCAGACGTCATTCGATATATGCCTTTGCCCTTACTGACCACGACTGTATCGATGGTATTAGAGAAGCGCAGGAAGAAACCTTGCGGCTTAACTCCCCGGATGCACCGGAAGTCATTGCCGGTGTTGAACTCTCCTGTGAACTGGATGACCGTGAAATCCATATGGTCGGGCTATATATTAACCCGGACGATAAAGTATTTAATGATAAATTAAATGCATTCCGTTCTTCCCGCACAGACCGCAACCGCCTGATGGTTGATAAACTGCAGCAGGAGGCACACTTTGCCATTGATTATGACAGTCTTATCAGAGAATTTCCGGATGCAGTCATTACAAGGGCACATATTGCAAGATACCTTGTAAATCATGGTCTTGCCAAAGATATGAATACAGTATTCAGTAAATATATCGGGGATGACTGTCCTTATTATGTAGACCGTCCTAAAATCTCTCCGCAGGAAGGTATTTCCCTGATTCATCATGCCGGTGGTCTTGCCATTTTAGCCCATCCGGTACTCTATCGCATGAATGCAGACCGATTGGACGCTCTGGTTCAGACACTGGTAGAAGAAAGCCATTTAGATGGTATTGAAGCCGTCTATTCCAGCTACCAGCTTGGTGACGAACAGAACATCAAGAAGCTTGCGCAAAAATATCATCTGCTTATTTCCGGTGGCTCTGACTTCCACGGAAGTAACAAACCTTATATTTCCATGGGAAACGGAACGAGACATATGCCGATTCCTTATTATATTTTATCGGATATTAAAAATGCGCTGCATTGCAGATAGCTTACTACTCATGTACACCAAGAGGGACTGTCATTTTACAATTTCTGTAAAACAACAGTCCCTCTTTATAGATACTTTCTATTTTTTGTCTTTCACCTCGTCTAATGCATTTCGAAAGATTCGTTCAAATTCATTTTCGGAACATTTTTTCCGGCTGGATTCATCCGAATACCCTCTATTCTGCTGTCTTTCCTGCTCGTGAACGAGCAAAACAACCGGAACCTTAAAATAACCGTCATATCCGTATGCGACAATCCCCTCCCTGGAGCTTTATTTCAATGGTTTCGTATTATATATCGGCAAAAGTGTCTGATTTCTTTAGTCCTCTACCGGTTCTGCCGGAATAAAAATACGGTCTTTTACCACATCCGCAGGCTTTGGTGCTGCTTCTTCTGCTTCCCTGCAGAACTGCAGCTGTGAATTCACCAGCACCTTTCCACGTTTGTCAACCTTTTCATAGGTGCCATCCTTCTGAAGGAGATGTGCTTTCGTATTATCTGCCAGTTCCACATCCAGAATATGCATTACTTTATGCTTTAACTCTTCATTTTCTACGGGGAAAATAATCTCTACACGGCGGTCTAAGTTACGCGGCATCCAGTCAGCACTTCCCATGTAAATTTCTTCCTGTCCATCATTATAGAAATAGAAAATTCTGCTGTGCTCCAAGAAATTTCCTACAATGGAACGCACTCTGATATTTTCACTGATCTTTGGAATGCCTACCTTCAGGCAGCAGATTCCACGTACAACCAGATCAATCTGCACTCCCGCTGCTGATGCTTCATACAAAGCTGCAATAATATCACGGTCACAAAGAGAATTCATCTTGGCAACAATTTTGGCTGTCTTTCCCGCCCTGGCGTATTTTGTTTCACGCTCAATTAATTTCAAGAAACGCTTCCGCAGCCAGATTGGTGCTACCACCAGCCGGTTCCAGGACAGCGGTTCAGAATAACCGGATAACATATTAAATACTGCTGTTGCATCTTCTCCGATTGCTTCCGAACAGGTAAAGATACCACAGTCTGTGTACAGCTTTGCAGTGGAATCGTTATAGTTTCCGGTTCCAAGATGTACATAACGGCAGATGCCTTCTTCTTCTCTTCTTACGACCAGTGCAATCTTGCTGTGGGTCTTTAAACCCACCAGACCATAGATGACATGGCAGCCTGCTTTCTCTAATTTTTTTGCCCAGACAATGTTATTTTCCTCATCGAAACGGGCTTTTAATTCTACCAGAACAGATACCTGTTTGCCATTTTCTGCTGCCTGTGCCAGTGATGCAATAATCGGCGAATTGCCGCTGACACGGTAAAGTGTCTGTTTGATTGCCAGTACATCCGGATCTTTGGCTGCCTGACGGATAAATTCGACTACCGGATCAAAGGTCTGGTATGGATGATGCAGTAAAATATCACCCCTTTTTATCGCATCAAAGATACTCTCTCCCTGCTGGATCTGCGGCACCGGCTGTGGAGTATATGGTTTGTAACGTAAATCATCACAGCCTTCCAGTCCATACATCTTCATCAGGTAAGTCAAATCAATCGGTCCATTGATTTTAAAGATATCATCCTCTGACTCTACCCGAAGTTCATCCTTTAAAAATGCCAGAAGACGCTTATCAATGCCATATTCCACTTCCAGCCGGATAACTTCGCCCCACTGCCGTTTCTTTAAGGATTTTTCAATTTCTTTCAGTAAATCCTCTGCTTCGTCCTCATCAAAGGAAAGGTCCGCATTACGCATAATACGATACGGATAAGCACAGACCACTTTATGACCTAAGAACAATTTGGAAATATTCTTCTCAATAATCTGCTCCAACAGGATAAAGGATTTCTCGCCTTCCTTTACGGATGGAATCGGAATCAGCCTTGGTAATACAGATGGCACCTGAACGGTTGCATATTCATAAATGGATCCGCCCTTCTTCCCCTCTGCCTTAAGCTTCTTCTCTTCTGCTTTGCCAAGGAGGTCATCCTTCTTCGGATTTTCTTCCAGTAAAGCTACAATGTTTAATGTCTTATTGCGAATCAACGGAAATGGTCTGGATGCATCCACTGCCATCGGTGTCAGTACCGGATATATATTTTCTTCAAAATAACGGTCTACATATTCTGCCTGAAAATTCTCCAAATCTTCATAGGCATCTACAATATAGATTCCCCTTGCATTCAATAGCGGAATCAGGGAACGGTTATAAGTAGAATACTGCAGTTCTACCAGTTCCCTGGTATCATGATTAATGGCTGCTAACTGTTCAGACGCTGTCATACCGGCAATATCTGTTTTCTTATAGCCCGCATGTACCATATCCTTTAAAGAAGCCACACGTACCATGAAAAATTCGTCCAGATTTGAAGAAGTAATGCTGACAAATTTTAACCGCTCCAGCAGCGGAATGGATTTGTCTCTTGCTTCATTCAATACTCTGCCATTAAATTTAATCCAGCTCAACTCACGGTTTTCATAATATTCCGGATTCGTATATTCTTTTAACTTTTCCATTCGCATACTCTCCTAACTATAGACCTTTTTCACTTTAATCACCGGTTTCATACTGAATACTTCTTCAAAGAAGGACGCCTTGGACTCAAACAGTCCCTTTTCCAAAGTCACATCATCTTCCGTCTCTATGGTAATAATCAGATTTCTTCCGGAAACAGATGTCTTTACATTCTTAAATTTCTGTTTGTGGCTTCTAT
>ENA-ORCM01003383-ORCM01003383.1-human-gut-metagenome-genome-assembly--contig:-NODE-3383-length-10470-cov-2.311941_pt1 | contig 10470 bp, 8 predicted proteins | sample MGYA00242906_ERZ507928 | MGnify/ENA primary metagenome ERZ507928 (study PRJEB26167, sample SAMN06115497) | human gut metagenome | host: Homo sapiens | place: China:Shanxi | collected 2015-05-07...
TTGGAGAGTATGAACCATTCGCCGGGAAAACCATAGGAAATAATGTTTACATGGATATACGAGGGAAAAAGGCAGTTTTTAAGAGAACCAGACTGACCTACGAAAGAAATAATATTTTTGCTACGATAAAGAGATTGGCAAAGAAGTATAAGCCGGATTATGAGGGAAAAGTATATCTGGAAACAGTCAGATGCTTTTTTACCATATCTGTCAACAAACCAATATTTTCATCTACCCGTGCCTGCCACTCAGACGGCTCCTGCATCGGTGCAATCTCTTCCGACTGCTGGTAGTGCTTTCTCGCCTCTTCTTCAGAAAAGGTTTTATACTGCCAGAAATTATAAGACATACCATCGTCGTACCCGCTGAAATTCATCGCCAGCAGATACGGAATATCCTCAAACAATACATCCTTGTTGAACAGATACTTCACATCGTTGAACGGATTTCTATCATATAAATACAGCGGCATCGAATCGTTGACAAAATTCGTCTCCGGGTCGCCGTCCAGGGCAAACAGATCGAGGCTGTAAAACACATTTTTCAGCTCGTGCGTCGCAAACGCTTCCTCCATATAAAATTTCAGATCTGCGCACGTCCCGGAGCTTTTGATCGCCTTGACCGTCCTGCAGGAAAATGCCTCATCAAACCAGTGATTGTTATAGTTTTCCGCTGTAGAGGATCCTGCCAGCACGCTGTCATAAGAAAAATTCCGTATCGTGCCGATACACTGATATTCCGATTTCGTTACGACTGCCTTCATCCCCCGCAGCGGACCATGAAAATGATAAAACGGGTCAAAAATCACCACTACCGCCGCGATCGCTGCCAAAAGCGCTGCCGTCCAGACCGCAAAACGCCGAATCCATTTGGAATTTACCATCTTTTCTCTCATTCCTCACACTGTCCCGGACAGATCATACTGCCGCCATTTTTCTCTGTTAAAACGAAAAATAGAGATACTCGCTCACGCCTGTCATTGAGATCATTGACCAGGTAAACAAAACCGCCAGAAGCACCGGATACAGCCTGCCATAGCCTTTCTGCTTCTGCAATGCAACCACACCGGATACTTTTTTCCCGGAAAGAACCCGGAAGCAAATCGCAATCAGCACGACAAAAATTCCGAGCCAGAACCACGAAAGCAGTCCCGGCAGCTTCATCGACAGCGCCTTTGTGATCATGTAAAATTCCGTCAGATCAAGGGCCGATGCCATCTGAAATACAAAGCCGTTCCATTTCAGGCTGACAATGCTTTTTAAAACGTCAATCCCCTGCGCAATGCTCTCTGCCCTGAAAAACACAAAGGTCATACAAACATAGGCAAAGGTCGCTGCCTGCCGCATCCATTTTTTCGGTAAATGCGGATGCTCCAGATTATCCCAGATCATCCCGACTCCATGTAAAAATCCCCACAGCACAAAGGTCCACGCCGCGCCGTGCCAGAGCCCTGAAAGCAGCATATTGCGGATCACCTTATCCATATTGCCCACTTTGGAACCGCCAAGCGGGAAATAGACATATTCCTTAAACCAGTTGCCGAGGGAAATGTGCCATCTGCGCCAGAATTCCCCGATCGACTGGGAAATATACGGATAATTGAAGTTTTCCTCAAATTTAAAGCCAAACATCAGCCCCAGACCGATCGCCATATCGGAATAGCCCGAAAAATCGAAAATAATCTGGAACGTATACGCAAAGGATCCGAGCCACGCAAGCGCGACCGGACAGCCGCCGTTTGTATAGGTATTAAAAATATGATCGGCGACGATTGCGAAATTGTTGGCGAGCAGCACTTTTTTCCCGAATCCGGCAAGAAAACGGCAGACACCGACGGAAAATTTATCCCAGGTCTCCTCCCGGTGTGAGATCTGCTCATCGATCGTCGAATATTTAACGATCGGTCCCGCGACCAGCTGCGGGAAGAAGGAAATGTATAACGCCACATAAAACGGATTTTTCTGCACCCTTCCGTCCTTTCGGTAGACATCAATGACATACGACATCGCCTGAAAGGTAAAGAACGAAATTCCGATCGGCAGTTTCAGATTTAAGAGCGGAATATCCGTGTCCATAGCCATATTCAGATTCCGGATCACAAAATCCGTGTATTTAAAGACAAATAAAAGTCCGATATTGAGAAGCACCGTCAAAAGCAGGATCACTTTTACTTTCCGCTTCTGCTCCCGGTATTTATCCACAAAAAGCGCCAGGATATAGTTTCCCAGAATGGATGCGAGCATGATCAGCACAAACCACGGTTCGCCCCACGCGTAAAAGAAAAGGCTCGCGATCAGAAGTACGCCGTTTTTGATGGGATAAGAGCGACGGAACAGATAGTACAAAGCCAAAACCGCCGGGAAAAAATAAAATAAAAATGTAATACTCGAAAACAGCATTTATTTCTCCCCCTTATAATATGCATCCACAAATTCTTTTTTGTATTTTCTGTGTTTATACGCATAATGCCCCAGAAACACCACGATGATCGCAACTGCTGCCACGCGCACTGCCCGGATCAGCGAATCGTCCATAAACGGACTGTCCTCTGCCACAACCTCCGTCACCCGGTCGGTCGAAAGCATCGATGCGTCATAGCCATTCTCTGTCTTCTGCGTCTCTGTCCAGGAGCCTTTTAACGTGATCGTCCTGCGAAATGCCTGACCGGACGCGTCTCTTGCAAATAACAGGTATGCTCCGTCCACGGCATCATTTTTTACCGTGAGTCTTCCGTTTTCATCGATGGACATGCCCTCCGGCGCGCTGCCGTCTTCCGTTTGGATCTCATACGTCACAGCCTCATTCTTTTTTAATTCCATTCCCGCCATGTTGTAAAAGGCAGTGATATAGTCGGCGATACTCTCTCCCACTGTCGGGCGCAGCACCGTATCCGCTCCGTTTACCTCAAACCAGTTAAGCGCCTGCATATCTGCATCCGGCAGGATCTGTATCGCTTCTAAAGTGACTTGCGCCGTGTCATCCTCCGGCAGCACAAAGGTAAATCCAAGCCCGTAAATGCCGTCAATCTCTTCTGCCTGCTCAAATATGTCAAACGGAAGATAGATCTGTCCGTCAAAATCCGTAGGGATCGTAAAACAGCCGAGATCTGCCGTTGTTTCCTGCCAGATCTCATCCTCTTTTAAGACCACTTTTTCTCCGTCGGCTACGACCGACGCTCCGCCTTCCTGCGGGGCAAGCAGCATATTCATCTTCAATTCCTCTGCCTGCTCATTGACAAGCGATAACACGACACCGCCATACCCTTTGAGATCTTTTTTCGTGTCCTGAAAGAAGGACAGCGGATACTGCCCCTCTTTCTGTCCTTCTGTGGAAACCGACAGATGCAGCTGCTCTGTCTGCTTATCGTAATCGATCTGCGGTAAAAACTCTTCCTTCGCGTCTTCCCCCGCCTCAAATCCGTCCAGTTTCACGGAAAATTCTTTTGGCGGCTCCGCTTTTTTTGCTGCCATGACGGCAGACGGCATAAAACCGACGCATCCCGCCAGAAACAGACAGCCCATCCCTTTTTTGATCCTATTTTTCAATCTTACTTTTTCCTTATCCGACATTTTTTCTTCTATACTATAACTCATTCATCTCTGAAAATTCATCCAGCGCAAGTACCCGCTCTTTTTTCAGGCTTCGCTTCTGCTCATAACGCATCGCACCGCCAAAGCTGTAATCGCGGATCCACTGACTGAGCTTTTCCTGCTTCTTTGCATCCCCATGCAGCGCATCATAATTGGTAATGCGGTACAGATACATCTGATCCCCGAACTCATTCTCCAGATCAAGCTCAAGACGGATCCCTTCACAGAGCGGAACACGAAGCGTATCCTGTCTGCTTCCCGCATAGGAGACCAGCAGATATTTATAGTTATAATTTTCAATGCTCACTTTAAGCCCGGATTCCGCGACACCGTTCGCCCGGATCGGGATCCTTGCCATCTTGCGATTCTGGAATATCTTTTTCGGCGTTCTTCCCGTGATGTTCAGCCGCAGGTCATCAAAGCTCGAGGACGATTCGTCGAGATTGACCGGCATCGAGGTAAAATTGTCATAAATGATATAGATATATTCACTTTTACTGGACAGCATATCATCAATGGAAAATACATATTTCCACTGATCTCCCTTATGCATAACAAGAACCACCCTGCCCCGCACACGGGCTTCATATTTCCGGTCATGCACCGTGATAAATACCTCTTCCTCATCATCGAAATCTACCGGCTCTTTTAAGAGAACCGATATTCCGCCCTCAGAAGCGTCCTGGCTCATGCCTTCCGCTGTCACGATCCCGTTGGTAAGCTCACATGCTTCTTTTACTTCCATTCGCTCATACTGACGGTAAGATTTTCTTCCCATGACAAAGAAAATGGACATGATGATGTTATAGAAGTTACTGATCAGCCAGAACAGAATGACAAAGTAATCGATCCTTCCGGTATCAAACGTCCAGCGCACGCAGTTCCAGATACCGATCACCGACAGCACTGCAAGCAGGATATGCGGGATCGCGTAATACCACGTCCGGTCCTTTTTCTCCGAACTGGTCGACTTTTTTGTGACCTTGAATTTCTTCATGGAAATTCCGAACGTCTCAAGCAGTGTCGGTATCATAAGAAACGGAAACAGCACCGTTTCGTACACATTCGTCCACTTGGTCGTGCGGATATTGCGGCTCATCATCTTGAGGCAGATGTTACTGCTCAAATACATCGGCAGCCAGAAGATGAGCACCTCGATCAGTGTACAGCGCACAACCATGACGCCGAAGGTTGCAAACAGGATCGGCGACATAATGTAGATAAAGCGTTTCCAGGACGCGTACCAGTACCAGACGGATGCCAGATAATTTGCCCGCTGCGCAAATTTCAACTTTGGCGTAAAGAGCAGGTGCAGCTTCCGCCCGGTGCAGATACAGCCGCGCGCCCAGCGGACACGCTGTGAGATCAGTGACTTTAGATCGGTCGGTGAGAGTCCTGACGCAAGCACCTCATTTAACGCGTAACAGACATATCCCTTCTTCTGGATCAAAATTCCGGTCGCAAAATCCTCGGTGATACTCTTCTCGTAGAAACCGCCGACATCTTCAAGCGCACGTCTCGTAATGACGGTATTCGACCCGCCATAGATCACGCTGTTACTTTTGTTTCGCGATACCTGAACATCTTTATAAAAATAGTCCTGCTCATTCGGGATACGGTTTTCCGAAAACAGATTATACTGAAACAGATCCGGGTTATAAAAGGTCTGCGGGGTCTGGATAAATCCAAGGTGAACCTGTTCTTCCTCAGGCAGTTCGCGGTTTTTCTTCTCCTGATCCGCAAAGTACGCCATGGTCTTCATCAAGAAATTATGTTTCGGGATCATATCCGCGTCAAATGTCGCGATATATGGGGAAGAAGTCACTGACATGGCATGGTTTAAGTTCCCTGCCTTTGCGCCCTTATGCTCCTCCCTTTTGATATATCCGACATGCATCTGCGCCGCCAGTTCCTCTACTTCTTTCCGGCTTCCGTCATCGCAAAAATAGATATGTACCTTACTCTTATCCGGATAATCCATATGCACACAGCCATTGATCGTCCGATACAAAATCTCGATCGGAACATTGTAGGTCGCGATCAGTACCTCCACCTGCGGATAATCTTCCGGTTCTACCTTCGGGAATTTCGGATATCTGATATTACTCATATTAAAGTAATGTACGAATGCTTCTAACATTCCGAGAATCTCAACTACCAGCAGCGCAATACCGGCAACCAGCGAGAGTATTCCGGAATCTGTCGGAACCGTGTAAAAAATTCTCCAATACAGATACAGGAGCGTCCAGCCGATATTAAAGATCATCCAGCTCCTGAATTTGATAACTTCCTTCTTCACTCTTTCCCCGCTTTCTATGATTTTTTATGTAGCTATTATAGTTTTTTATGCACTTCACGTCAATATTATGCCATGGTTCCCTGTTTTTTCCTTACCTGGATTTTAGGCAGATTTTACATAAGTCGTCTTGCAGATTTTACATACGATTTATAAAATAACCAGCATGTGCTAATACAAAATCAAAATTACGGAGGATTATTATGAAAAAGAAATTTGTAAGTACGTTACTGGTTCTAGGTGTTATGTCAACCTGTCTGCTCAGTGCCTGTGGTTCGAAACCGGCATCGGAGTCTGTGGATCTCACCTCAGTTTCCCTGGATACGATCGAGGAAAAGGCGAAAGAAGAAGGAACGATCTCTTCCGTTGGAATGCCGGATGACTGGGCAAACTGGAAAAGCAGCTGGGAAAGTATTTCAAATACTTACGGTCTGGAACACGACGACACCGACATGAGTTCTGCCGAGGAATTATCCATGTTTGACAGCGAAAAAGACTCCCCGACCAAGGATATCGGTGATGTTGGTCAGGCTTTTGGTCCGACTGCCATTGACATGGATGTTGTACAGCCTTACAAAGCTTCCACCTGGGATTCCATTCCGGACTGGGCAAAAGATCCGGACGGCAACTGGACGATCTCCTATCTCGGAACCATGGGAGCCCTGGTCAACACCAATAATGTTTCGGAAACCATCGACTCCTGGGAAGCTTTAAAGAACAGCAGCGCAAAGATCACACTGGGGGACGTGTTACGAGGCGCAAGCTCCCAGATGGCTGTTTTATCCTGTGCCTATGCGATGGGCGGCGATGCCGAAAATCTCGATCCTGCCTTTGATTATTTCAAGGAACTGGCAAGCGAGGGACGTATCGATGTCGGTGACGGCAGTATCGAGCGTTTAAACCGCGGCGAGATCGATGTGCTCGCGACCTGGGATTACCTGACCTTGCAGTACCGCGACATCGTAGCGGAAAACAACCCGGATCTCAACATGGAATGCCACGTCATGCAGGATGGCGCTGTCCAGTCGGGATACTGCCTTGTCATCAACAAGTACGCACCGCATCCGTATTCTGCCGCTTTAACCGTTGAATATCTGTTAAGTGACGAAGGACAGATCGAGCGTGCAGAAGGTTACGCAAGACCGATCCGTGAAGATGTCACACTTCCGGATGACTTAAAAGCAAAAATGATCTCTGATGACGAGTATACAAACACCATTCCGCTGACAGATAATGATACCGTCACCAAAGCATGTTCCGAAATCGCAAGCAGATGGGAAGAAGAGATCATCCCTCTGATCGGCGAATAGAAGTTGGTGATCCTATGAAATATTTAAAGAAGAACTGGAGGAAACTGGGCTTTTTTCTGCCCTTTTTCCTTTTAATCATTTTTTTCCTGTTTGTACCATTTTTTCAGATGTTCGCAAAGAGCTTTTCCACCGGAGAAGGCCATCCCGGACTGGACTGGTATATTGAGATCTTCTCCAAAACCAGTTATCTGGTTGCGATCAAAAACAGCGTCTGGATCGCCGTCTGCGCAACACTTCTTGGCACCGTCATTGATTTTTTCCTTGCGCTCGCACTGACCCATTCATCCAAGCAAAAAAAACGGTGGTATCTGTCACTTTTAAATCTCACTTCCACCTTTGCCGGTCTGCCGCTCACACTGGCATTTATCACGCTTCTCGGAACGGCTGGCGTGTTTGTTCTGATCGGAAAAAATGCCGGCATTTCCTGGCTTGCCAATTACAACCTGTATTCCTTAAAAGGAATGTTCCTTATTTTTGTTTACTTCCAGATCCCGATGGGCACGCTTTTGCTGCTCCCGGCTTTTCAGGAGATCAGAAAAGAATGGAAAGAAGCCGCTTTGCTTATGAACTGCAGCTCTTTCCGTTTCTGGCGAAAGATCGGGCTTCCGATCATGATGCCCTCCATCATGGGTACCGTCAATATGCTTTTTGCAAACGCGCTGATCGCTTATACCACCCCGTATCTGTTAGTAAACAACGGTGTTCCGCTGTTGCCGATCAAGATCACCGATATGTTTGTGGGAGATGTCAGACAGCGCCCGGAACTTGGCAGTGCGTTATCCATTGTCATGCTTCTTATCATGCTGCTTGTGCTGGCATGCACCAATCTGGTCAAAAAATTTTTTCAGAAAGGAAGGGATTAAATGAAAAAGAACCGTATTGCCGGATCCATCTGGCAGATCATCGTTGCCTTATTTTTACTCCTTCCACTGGCAGTTTCCTTTATCTACTCATTTGCCGGGAGATGGACTTCCATTTTTCCGGAAAATCTGACGTTCCGGTTTTATGTGGATAAATTTACCGATTCCGCCTTTTTCCTCGGAATTCTCCGCGGCATTTTTATATCGGCGCTCCCGGTCATCCTCGTGAACATCATCATTCTGCTCACGCTTTTCGCGACGATCGTGTATTTCCCGCGCATGGAAAAATACATTCAGGTATGCTGTATCATACCGACTACGATCAACGGCATCATTCTTGCCACTTCGATCCTGTCCACTTACGCGGGAACCGGCACCATATTTTCCAACCGGATCATCATGCTGATCTGCGCATACTGCATTTTCTGCCTTCCGCTCACCTATCAGGGCATCCGAAACAGCCTGTACGCGGTAAACACGAAAACGCTTTTAGAAGCCGCTTCTATCCTTGGTGCCAACAAGTTTTACGGCTTTGTAAAGATCATTGTCCCTACGGTTCTGCCGGGTCTTATGAATACGGCGCTCATCAGTTTTTCCGGTTTATTCGGGGATTTCGCCCTGATCAAGATCATTGCGTCTTCACAGTATGAGACCGTACAGACCTACCTGTACAAAAACCGGAATACCGATTTGCAGTCATTCAGTGCCGGCGTTGTGATCCTTTTGGTATTAACTATGATCATCAATCTGACCGTCCATAAATTTGCGGCAAAAAACACCCCTCAGGGGAATAAGGAGGAGCACACCAGATGAGTTACATGAAAATCTCAAATTTAGAAAAATCTTTTGATAAAAATGAAGTATTAAAAAACATTTCGCTCACGATCGAACAGGGCGAATTTGTAAGCCTGCTCGGCCCGTCGGGATGCGGAAAGTCCACGCTTTTACGCTGTCTCTCCGGCCTGGAGACCATTGATGGCGGGACATTTCTTTTAGACGGTAAGGATGTTACGGAAACACCTGCCCAGACCAGAAACATCGGAATGGTCTTTCAGCAGTACTCTCTCTTCCCGAACATGACCGTCTGGGACAATTTATCTTTTCCGCTCACGATCCAGAAAATTTCAAAATCCGAGCAGAAAGAACGGATCGAGGATGTACTAAAGATTGTTGGTCTGACCGATAAGAAAAAGGCATATCCCGGAAATCTCTCCGGCGGCCAGCAGCAGCGTGTCGCCCTCGCGAGAGCGATCGTATCCCGCCCGAAGGTTCTGCTTTTGGACGAACCGTTAAGCGCGATTGATGCCAGACTCCGCAAAAATTTGCAGATAGAGATAAGACGCATCCAACAGGAATTAAACATCACTACCATCTTTGTCACGCATGATCAGGACGAAGCGATGCTCATGTCGGATCGCATCTGCCTTTTAAACGAGGGAAAGATCGAGCAGGTCAGCACTCCGATCGAACTTTACACCAAACCGAAGACCCGGTTCGCGGCGAGCTTTATCGGACATTATAATGTCCTTTCCCCGGATGAATTTTTACAGGCGTTCCATACCGCGCCGACGGACAACAAAATGACTGCGATCCGCCCGGAAACGATCCAGATCTCAACCGAGAAGCCGGGAGAAAACGACCTCACACATACTCTGCATGGAAGGATCATAAACAACCGCTCCGTCGGAAACACGCTACATTACCACATTGATGTAAACGGCATCACGTTTAAAGTGGACACGCTGTTCCGCAGTTTTGCTCTATACAAAAATGACCAGGACGTATGGCTTTCCTTGGAAAAGCGCAACTGTCTGGCTCTTGAAGATTAAGGAGGAATATCTACATGAAACCTGCAACAAAAATGTTTTCCGAAACCGGCTCCTGGTACAAGGGAAATCTGCACTCTCACACGACCAATTCCGACGGACGTCTGACACCGGAGCAGTCCGCCGCGTATTACAGAGAACACGGCTATTCCTTTCTCTGCTTTTCCGAGCACGACTACTATACGGATCTCCGCACCAGGTTAGACCGCGATGATTTCATCACGCTTCCGGGGCTGGAAGCGAGTACCTACCTGATCTCATCCGAAAATCTTTCCGATCTCTTAGATCCTGAAACCCAAAAGCGGGGCTACTGTGACATGACGTTTAAAGAACTCATGGAACTCCGCACCAAAGGAATCGGCGTCCGGGTCAAAAAAGCCCACCACATCCATGGCATTTTGGGAACCGGACAGATGCAAAAAGATGCCGGAACCAATGTTTTTACCTCAGACCAGCTTTATCCGATCCGTATCTATTTTGACCACTGGGACGGGGAAATGGCTGCGCAGACCTTATCCGACAACTTAAAGAAAAAGGGCTGCTTCACTACCTACAACCATCCAATCTGGTCGCGTGTAGATATCGATG
>ENA-ORCM01003391-ORCM01003391.1-human-gut-metagenome-genome-assembly--contig:-NODE-3391-length-10453-cov-4.138300_pt1 | contig 10453 bp, 7 predicted proteins | sample MGYA00242906_ERZ507928 | MGnify/ENA primary metagenome ERZ507928 (study PRJEB26167, sample SAMN06115497) | human gut metagenome | host: Homo sapiens | place: China:Shanxi | collected 2015-05-07...
GAGCTATTCCCGCGTTGCGCTAGCTGCGGAAACGCGGGGCCCGTTCAGGCTGTTGCGTTGAGATTGAAAATCAACCAGTCTTTTGGAGCAGTCAAAAAGAGCGTACAGGAAGTAGCCGAAAACTCGCTTTTGAGTCATTCGGCAGAAGCGAAGTTGCTCGATGCCGTGAAGGACGCTCGGGCTGAACTTAACAACGACGTTAAGGACGCACTGGATTTAATTAATTCAATATCGAATGAGCCTGATAAGTGTATTGTCCTCCCTCTTGTGCTGGAGGATCTTATTGCTGCGACGAAGATGGCTATCAATGGTAGTAAGCCATCGAAATCAAAGGTGAATTGGGGTCTTGTTCAAGAAGATTGTCTAATCATCGCTGCTCTGGAGCGTTTTATGAATGATGAGCCAGGCGCAGAGATGGCTATTTGCAGTAGCAATACAGCTGATTTTGCAGCGAAGGCTAGCGATGGCAAGGGCCATACCCTGCATGAACAAATTGCCCCTAGATTGGGAGGGTGCCGCTTCTATTCAAATCCTGTCGACTTAATGACTGATGAGACGTTCATGTGCAAGGAAAATGCGGAGATGGCTGACAAGGAGACGCTAAAGTCTTCTTACGAGGCCACTTCACAGGCCATCAAGACGATGAAACAGGAGAATACGGATTCGCTTGAGGCCGCCCTTCGCAAGCTGGCCGAACTTGAACTTCCAAATAAGCACCCATATGCGTTTGAACATCTTTGTTCATCGTTGCGGCAGTTCGACTTTTCCGATGATTCAATTGGTAGACCTGCTGATCTTGTTTTGCGAAATCTAACAGGTACTTTGGAACTATTGGGTAAAGTGCTGGCCGTTTCAAGGGCGGATCAAATCGGCCTCATCCATTCGGCTTTAGATGATGTGGGTTTCGACAAGGGCAACAAGGTTGTTGACAAGGATGATGTTGAATAGCGGGCGAAATGCCTTTAATCGTCGAGATTATTTAGACTGATGAGGGGCGTCGTTATGCCCGGAGTTGAGAAACGGCATATTGTGTCGCGTTTTTATCTCGAATTGTTTACCGATGCCCTTGCGGCCGCTGAGTATTTTCGACCGCGTCGAAAATGTTGGTGTAAGGGTGGCTCCCTAGCGTCCGTTTAACGAAGAGCGGCCTTCGTCCTAGAATCTGAAATCACCACAACAACAGGTTCTAGGAAAGGACGAAGACCGCTATGGAAATCTTATCAGACCCGAAGCCGGACATGCTCGCCATGCCGCGGTTCGACGACGGTGCCATCGACATGCAGGAGCTGCTCAGGCGCCTCGCCGAGCAGGTCGTGAACGCCGTGATGGACGCCGAGGCCGACCAGCTGTGCGGCGGCGGGGCGAACAGCCGCAACGGCTACCGGGGGCGCGGCCTCGCCACCTGCGTCGGCACGCTGACGCTGCGCATCCCGAAGCTCCGCACCGGCAGCTTCTTCCCGGACGACGTGATCGAGCGCTACCAGCGCGCGGACCGCGCCCTCGTGGCCGCCGTCGCCGAGATGTACGCCACCGGCACGAGCACCCGCAAGGTGCGGCGCGTCGCCGAGAGGATGGGCGTGTCCAGGCTCTCCAAGGACCAGGTGAGCGCCATCGCGTCGAGCCTTGACGCCGACATCGAGGAGCTCTGCGCAAGGCCCCTCGACGGCTCGCCGGTGCCCTACGTCTGGCTCGACGCCACCTACGTCAAGTGCCGCCGCGGGGGCCGCGTGGCCTCGACGGCCGTCGTCACGGCCATCGGCTGCGACGCGGGCGGCTGGAGGCGCGTGCTGGGCGTCGACGTGGTGGACACGGAGACGTACGACTCGTGGCTGGAATTCCTCAGGAAGATCCGCGACCGCGGCGTCTCCGGCGTGGAGCTCGTCGTCTCCGACGCGCACGGGGGCCTCGTCGCGGCCGCGGCGGAGGTCTTCCAGGGGGCGGCATGGCAGCGCTGCGCCGTCCACCTCATGCGCGACTGCATGCGCGAGGCGGGCTCCTGGCAGCTCAGGCGCCGCGTGGGCAGGATCGTCTCGCAGGTGTTCCGCGGGCGCGACGCCGCCACCGTGACCGCCATGTACCACGTGGCGTGCGACATGCTGGAGGGGTGCTGCCCGAGGGCGGCGGCGATCCTCGAGGAGGCCGAGCCGGACGCCCTGGCATACCTCGACTTCCCGCCGTCGCATTGGAAGCGCCTGCGCACCAACAACGTCCAGGAGCGGACGAACCGCGAGATAAAGCGCAGGTCGAGGGTGGTGCAGTCCTTCCCCTCGACGGCGTCGCTGGTGCGGCTGGCGGGCGCGGTCATGTGCGAGCAGGACGAGGCATGGCAGGAGTCCAGGTACTTCTCGGAGGCGAAGATGAGGGAGCTCTACGACGAGGGCCGCACGCGCGGGCTCGACGGGACGGTCGACTGGTCGCGGCTGGAGGCCGAGGCCAGGAAGATGATCGAATCGGGCCTCGAGCTTGCGGACAGGATCGAGGCGGCTTAGGATATCAACCGTATTCCAGGTTCCTGGACGCCGGGCCGACTCGCTTCGGATCGGACGCTACACCAACTTTCTCGACACTACCGGCATGCAGCAATCATTGGGTCATCTCTTCCGTCTAATAGTTTCCCGTTCAACCGTCGTTTTACTTATGACTGATTTATGGTCAGTGATGTTACGGCCATCGTCAAAAGGGCTATTGAGCTGTCATTCGTACTGATAGTCAATTTGTTTAAATTACGTCGTCGACCGTCCGCGGGGCCACCGGGTCTGCGAGCAGCCACTCCTGGGTGGGGGTGCCGTTGGGCTCGTAGAGCCAAGCCTCGTTGCCCTCGTCCGTACCGCGGCCGCGGTCGTCGAGCGCCAGCCCCGAGGCGGACGTCACCGCGTAGCCGCCTCCGCTGGCTGAGACGCGCCACAGCTGCGAGGCCGATCCGTCGGGGGAGGCCAGGACGGCCTGGTCGCCCGACTCGGTCAGCAGCATGCCGCCCGAGGAGATCCTGTACAGGCCCGTGGCCGCATCGCGCTCGAAGGAGAGGGAGCCGGCGCGGGCCGACAGGGAGCAGCTGGAGGCCGACGCCGACACGGCCATGCCGCGGTCGATCACCGAGGCCAGGAGGTAGGCGCCGTCGTCGATGACCTCCTCTAATGCGGTTGCTTTGTATTCAGCTTTCAGGTCGTACTTAGCGCTCCATTTGCTGTTCGATTCCTTGGTGACGTTCGATACCGCCGTAAGCTCAACCTTGGCGTCGCCAGTCTTCCACTCCCTCCGATTCATCGCATGTGCAACGATCCCATTCTGAATCCCCGAGATGCTCGGAGGGAAGGACTGGTTGTCGGCGTCGATGGAAAAGCTCTCTTCTTTGGCATCCAAGTGCTGCTGAATGCGGTCAGCATATTTCTCTGCCCATTCATCGGCCTTGCCATTTCGCACAAAGAAATTGTTGGACAGGTCGGTTGAGCGGTAGGCGTAGTCGTTCTTCTTGTAGTTTGCGGTGTGGTCTGAGTGGGCGATTGCCATGAGCTCGTCGGTCAGGCCAAAGTACAGATGGCGCTGGTCCAGGTCTCCGTACCAGCTGTCGCTGGTGTCGTCCCAGGTCAGGTCCATCTGGCACCATTTGCCGTCGATCTTTACGGCGTTCCAGGTGTGGCCGTTGCCGGTGATGCGGCCGTTGGCGATGCCCTCGGCGTCAAGGAGCTTGGAGTAGATGCGTTGGTAGCTCTCGCAGGTGCCCTGGTGGCGCGTGAGGCCGCTTTCGGCCGAGCACCAGTTGAGGCCGTGGTCGTACTCCAGCTGGTCGAGCGTCCAGTCGTGGAGCCACAGCGCCATGTCGTATTCCGAGCCGTTTGTCTCTTGCTTGCACAGGTCCACGGCGTTGTTGACGATCTGCGTGACGCTTGGGCGGGCGGCGTCGTTTACGGTCACCTCCGCCGTGGCGCGCAGGTAGTAGATCCCCTTGTCGTTTTGGGGGTCGTTTCTGTCGTTGTCCATAAAGTAGAAGTAGATGCGGTACGTGCCCGATGCCGTGAAGTCAAAGGTAAAGTCGTGGCCCGCGGTGCCCAGGCTGTAGTAGCTGGCCCATGCCTGGCGCGACGGGTCGCAGACGCTTTCCTGGCTGCCGCCGTCCCAATAGGTGGGCACGTCCATGCGCGCTTTGGCCTGGGACGAGCCGTTGGCCTGGGTTACGTGGAAGGTCGTCGCGGTGCCCGCGGGGGCGTCGTTCCGCGAGACGGTGAAGGTGACGCCGTTTTGGGTTGCGGTGGCGGAGTGGGCGTAGCCGGTTTGTGCCGTGGCGGAGATGGCCTCGGGCGTGGGGGTGGCTTGGGCGCGGAGGGATGGGGCGGGGGTGCCGGTTGCGGCGGTGGGGCCGGGCGTGGCGGCGGTGCCGGGCGTGGCGGCGGTGCCGTTGGCGCTTTCCGTGTTGACGGCGCTGGTGCCGGTGGATGTTGCGGTGCTGTCCTCTACGGTATCTGCTGTCGCATTTGTGTTGGTGCCGTTTTCAGCCTTGCCCGTGTCGCTGCTCGTGGCGTCGGCTTGCGCCTGCTGCTCGGCGGATTCTTGAGGCTGCATGGCTTCTGCGATGGCCGCCATGGGCATCGTCGCGCCGATCATGGACGTGCACGCGATCGCGCAGAGCAGGTAGTAAAGGGGTCGTTTCATAGCGGAGCCTCTCGGTGAGCAGCCAATAGGGTCCGAAGGCAGCTCCAGGCCAGCACTCCGCACATATTTTGTTGGGTTTATTTTACGGGAACACCAGTCAACATCAGCGAACTTTCTGGGGGATGTTGGGGAGGGGGAGCGGTCCCGCTTTGGTCCCCGGCGGCGCTCTGACCTGTACTGGGTTGACTATACGCGATGCGGGAGCTTCAACATGAGGCCGTCTTCCGCTTCTTCGAGACTCGACACCGGGACTTTCCAGGAAAAGTCCGCGAGGCTGCTGCCTAGGTCAAGCTCCGCATGACCGTATTCTTCAATTTTGTAGCTAGGGTGATTCTCGTCTGGTAAAAGACGACATTCGACCGGGCGCGACCCGATGATTCGATATTCCTGCTGGTAAGCGTACTTGGGCGTTTTGATAACGAGATTGTGCGGGATGCCCTCAAAGATCTCGCGAATCAGTTTTGGCCCGGGGACGCCGTAGGAGATGGGGCCGTGGGCGTACATGTTTCCGTCTTCGGCGATGTGTCTGTCGGCGAGGCACGCGAAGCAGTCGTACTGCACAATGCCGATTCACCCGTCCACGCACCCGAACTCCCGGATCATTCGTATCAGGATTTTCACGGTGTTGTCCACGATATTGTTCTCGCGGACCGTGTACATGCAGTAGATGGGCAGTCGGTAATTGCCGTAGATGCATGCTGGGAGGACCATGGACGCTTCGAGCGGATCGCCCTGCTCGCCAGGCAGGCCATTGTGGTATTCGGCCGCGTTCATGTAGAGGTGCCCTTTCAGCAGGTCGTCGATGTACGCCTCCTTGGGTGCGAACTTGAGTAGGTAGGCGATGGTGCCGCCGGGCATGGCGCGTCCTTTCTTTGGTAGTGATGCCTCGGACCGCCATGTGCGGCCAGGTTCTTTGCTACCAAGGTAAAGGTTCCTGGCGGGACCCTCGTGCGGGAGTGGTGTGGATCGCTGGTGTTGCCCGGAGGTTGTGATCGTCCTCGGCGCCGGGGGTGCATGTCTGTGGAGCGTTCCGGGAGCTGTTTCCGGGCAGGGGAGTGTCGGCGGCTGTCAGCTAATAACGAAATCGGGGGTGAGCTCACAGTTGAGGCTGTCCTGCTCAACCTCAGCGGGGCTACGTTCCTCAGACGCGTGTTGGAAGTGGTGCCGTGTGATTGGGCCTCGCTGTAGTGCCAACCGTTGCGGGCATTGATGTGGGATCTCTGCCAAAGAGATTCATATTCGTTATGGTTTGCCTGATGTATGAGGCTCAAGTGGTCCAGGTATTCGTGTCGTGTTTTGTAGGTATGACCGAATTAGCTGCAACAAAGGCCGAACTGTCTTCATCTAGACTCCGAGCCTCGGTTTTCAAGGGCAGACCCCGGATGATGCGTCGTCTCTGCGAGTTGCCGTATCCGGTCGTTTTGACAAAAGCCTATACGATTTGCCAAGGAACGGATTGCCAATCAGGCTCTTGGTTGGGGGCGTAGCGCCCCCTGATCGCATAGATGAAGTAAATTGGAAACTGGCAATAGCCGAAGGTGACCGTGCTGCTCACCAAGGATGTTCCCAGCGGGTTGCCTTTAATCGCATATTGCGGCGCGTTACCATCTTCGGCCTGTCGGCATAATGGTTGCCTGGTTTTGGGTTATTGTTTTCCATGATTTTTACGTTGACCTTCTTCCTGGTGTTTCGGCAGGGGTAAGGACGCTTTGTGGAGGCGATTATATGTCCGATGTTAAGAAGCAGCACTACGTGCCGCGTTTTTATCTGAAGTCGTTTACTAATCAAGATGGCTTTCTTTATGCGGTGAAGCGTGAGCCAAGTGGTTTGGGTCGCATATTTCAAACTAAACCGGAAGGCATTTGTTTCGAGAAGTACCTTCATGAGATAAAGAGACGGACCCCAATAGATGGGGAGCGATTTATTGAACAGGGGTCTGCTGAAAAGGCATTAAGCAAGATGGAGAATGACCTTGCGTACGATTACAGACTGCTTATAGAGCATTTGGATGCCGGCGGGTTTTCTGACACTGATGAGACCTGTGAGCTGCTCGAACGTCTTATACTCCTCATTGCGTTATTACTCGTAAGGAGCCCAAAATATCTCAAGAGGGTAAGAAGTAATGCTGCATCCTACGCGGCTGAGTTGGAAGCAGAAGGATTCCTTACTGAAGTTGATCGAAAAGAGATGGACGCCGAGGGTTTTGGCGAGGAGTTTGAATCGATTGTAGAGCTTGCTATTCAGGACGCAGCCTTGTTTAAGTTCTGTGAGGGCGCCCCGCTTTATTCGCTGGTTTCTTTGATGCTTAGAATGGATTGCGGCTTTTTCGTGGCGCCTGAGGGGTCAGAGTTTTTAACCTCGTCGTTGCCCATCTTTCCTGAATGGTCGGACATTCGGGAGAGCGATCCCTGCAGCATCTACTTTCCGTTGAGCCCTCGATATGGAGTGGCCTTTAAGCAGAAATCAGAGAATGACCGCTTGGTGAGTATTTCTCACATTGATGGTGCCGCTGTCGATGTGGTCAATCGCGCGATTATGCGCGGTAATGACTCCTGGGATTTCCTTATCGCGAGAGATTACGAGTGTTTGGAATCGCTTGTGGGAAATGACGGGCTGCGCGGTCTTGACCGCGCAGCCCGTTTAATTGCAGTGTGAATGGTTTTGCAAGCGCGGAGGTATAGGAGCTCTTATTTTATGCGGCCGTGCTTGCCTCAGCTCAACTCCGCGCGTATTACTTCCCACCGCGCACTATCGGCAATTCGAAACTGCTCGCTACTTCCGAATTCAAGAGATTTGTATGTGGATGAATCGAAGTCGAACACGTAATTGTGTCCTGGAACCGAGACAGTGACGGAAGCGAAGCGTCGCGGGTGATCGCGGGATTGTTTTTCCATTTTTGAGAGGGCTTCTCGAAGCATTTCCTCGTCAGCAAGAATAGTAGATTTGACAAACAGCTCATTTCTTCTAAATAATTCATAATCGTTAGAGTTGAGTCTCTTCAGTTTTTTGTTAAGGGCTTCATAAACCAGCTCGAACGAATCGGCGCCCCTTGGACCAAACAGAATTCCGCTTTCATAATGCGCGCCGCACTGTTCGATCCGTTCGATTTGGCGTTTTCTCCAAGATTGGTCATCGATGAATGCGAGCCTCGAGTAAAGAGATTCAGCCTCTCTGCTTTCTCGTGATTGGGAATCTGTCACCTCGATGCCCAGAGAACGTGTCCTATCGATCAGATCTGGCTTGTCGCTGTAAGTCAGATTTCCATATTTGTTGCTATCGATAAACTGCAGAACGTGTCTTGCATAGCATTCCCAGATATCGATTTTGGTCCTATCTGGGAGTGGCTTGTCGTAATATACGCTATCGATGTGACTGTCCAAACCGCTCACCTCTGTTATTCGAATTCCTGACTTTAATTTTTCCTTAAGGTTCTAAAGAATCTGTATCCATTCTTTCCGTTTCACTGCGGATCTAATCGATTTGGCGAAGAGATATAACTCAGGGATCAACTTGTTTGAGCTGCGTGTTGCTTTTAATCGTGTCTTCAAGGTTGTCGGGGCGAAGCTTGGGTACGCATGTCGTAAATACACCGGCGCAAGCTGCGAATGTTTTTGGAATCTCTGATTCTTGGACGTAGGTTGCCTTTATTCAAACTGGCGTTTTGGCGCTACGCTTGCGCAAGCATTTTCAGCGCGGTAGTTTTTAGGTGTAGGAAGGTGATTGACCATCGCTGAAACGTTCAATCCCAAGAACATCATCGTCACGGGCGGTTGCGGCTTCATCGGCGGCAACTTCGTGCACTACGTGGCCAATAACCACCCAGAGGTCCATGCCACCGTCCTGGACAAGCTGACCTACGCCGGCAACCCCGAGAACATCGCGGGCCTTCCCTCCGACCGCGTGGAGCTCGTCGTGGGCGACATCTGCGACGCCGGGCTGCTGGACAGGCTGGTCCCCGGCCACGACGCGATCGTGCACTACGCCGCCGAGAGCCACAACGACAACTCCATCGCCGACCCGGAGCCCTTCCTGCGCACCAACGTGGAGGGCACCTTCCGCCTGCTGGAGGCCGTGAGGAAGTACGGCATCCGCTATCACCACGTCTCCACCGACGAGGTCTACGGCGACCTGGCGCTCGACGACCCCGCCAAGTTCACCGAGGAGACGCCTTACCACCCGAGCAGCCCGTACTCGAGCACCAAGGCCAGCTCCGACATGCTCGTGCGCGCATGGACCCGCACCTACGGGCTGCGAACCACGATCTCCAACTGCTCCAACAACTACGGCCCCTACCAGCACGTGGAGAAGTTCATCCCGCGCCAGATCACCAACATCATCGACGGCGTGCGCCCCAAGCTCTACGGCCGCGGCGAGAACGTCCGCGACTGGATCCACACCGAGGACCACTCATCGGCCGTCTGGGACATCCTCACCAAGGGCCGCATGGGGGAGACCTACCTCATCGGCGCCGACGGCGAGAAGGACAACATCACGGTCCTGCGCATGATCCTCGAGGCCATGGGCCGCGACCCCGAGGACTTCGACTGGGTCGCCGACCGCCCCGGCCACGACCGCCGCTACGCCATCGACTCCACCAAGCTCCAGCGCGAGCTCGGCTGGAGGCCGGCCCACACCGACTTCGCCGAGGGGCTCAAGCAGACGATCGACTGGTACGTGGCCAACGAGTCCTGGTGGCGCCCGGCCAAGGAGGCCACCGAGGCGCGCTACCGCGCACAGGGGCAGTAGGGGGTGTGCTGCTGGCGTATGAGATCTGGCTCATGTGGCAAATAGCGTGTTCGCATGGGGGGGGGCATCGGCGCAGGTTGACGCCCCCTATTTTTGGCTGGTTAAATCGTGCATGCATTTGTCTTTGCGGACTGTTTACGCGTTTGGCTATCGGACTCATGGGATTCAAGGCGCGCTAAGTTCATGTCCGCACCGGCGCTTAAAATCTAAACGGAACAGCATGAGCGACTTGCTGAAAGTCTTGTGCTGTGGATTCGTTGATGAATCGGTTTCGAGGGCGAGGTGAACATGAAGGGCAGAAATCAACACGTTACAAAGCGGGCGGACGGAAGTTGGCAGGTTAAAGGCGAAGGGGCGAGTCGCGCTTCATTCGTTACGACGACACAACGCGATGCTATAAATCGCGGACGAATCATTAGCTCTAACCAACAGTCCGAGTTGATTATCCATCGCCCTGACGGCAGAATTCGCGCAAAGGATTCCCATGGGTTCGATCCCTTCCCTCCGCGAGACTAAGGGTTCGGGCTCATTTCGGCTGTAGGCGCGGGATATCGTGTCTACAGCCGATAAATGGTTTCCGTACTGCGATTAATTGTGAACACGGGATTTATCCATTTTGGTTATTGGAGGATTATGTAATGAAGACTCAGTTATTGGTATATAGAAAACAGGGTTGTGGATTCGCGGAAACAACCGACCTTACGATAAGAGAATTCAGCAATGCGAGCGCCTTTGATGCCTTTGAGCTAACGGTCATTGACTTGCAGGATGAGAATTTATGGAAATGCGATCCATGCGATGTGTCGTTATTAAAGGACCATGCAGATATTGCTTCGATTAGTCAGATGGTGCTGCAATCAAAAAAATCTGAATGCATCATCTTGCTTCCGCAAAACTGTTTGTATTCATATTCCTACGAATATGATTCACGCATTGACGCTAAGAGATATAAGCGTAATAAGCTTCTGAAGGATTTTATTAAGGATTTTGCCGACTCTCCGATATGCGAATTGTTTCCTTTTCCGCTGCCCATTTGTTTTGGAGAATCGAAAACGGCACT
>ENA-ORCM01003402-ORCM01003402.1-human-gut-metagenome-genome-assembly--contig:-NODE-3402-length-10433-cov-4.857377_pt1 | contig 10433 bp, 8 predicted proteins | sample MGYA00242906_ERZ507928 | MGnify/ENA primary metagenome ERZ507928 (study PRJEB26167, sample SAMN06115497) | human gut metagenome | host: Homo sapiens | place: China:Shanxi | collected 2015-05-07...
TAAAGCGGTACGCGAGCTGGGTTCAGAACGTCGTGAGACAGTTCGGTCCCTATCCGGCGCGGGCGTAGGATATCTGAGGGGAGCTGGCCTTAGTACGAGAGGACCGGGCTGGACGGACCACTGGTGCATCAGCTGGATACCAAATCCATAGCTGGGTAGCCAAGTCCGGAAGGGATAAACGCTGAAGGCATCTAAGCGTGAAGCCCCCCCCAAGATGAGATGTCCCTGTCTATAAGACAGTAAGACCCCTGAAAGAGTATCAGGTAGATAGGGCAGAGGTGGAAGCACGGTAACGTGTGGAGCTGACTGTTACTAATCGGTCGAGGGCTTGACCAAAGCAACTCGGAAACAATCTGTATGAAGTTTTGAAGGTATGTACCTTTAACAATGACGTTACCTGATTTCAGGCGAACGTCATTCTTTAACTTAATAATCCTCGATAGCTCAGTTGGTAGAGCACGCGGCTGTTAACCGCGCTGTCGTAGGTTCGAGTCCTACTCGGGGAGCTGATTGCTCGATAGCAGATTTTGCTATCGAGTTTTTTACTTTACAGGAAATTTCTCAAATCTCAGAAATAGTGTATAATAAACTGGAAATAAAAAATGACATGACAAAAGAGCGAATGGTAAATAGTGCAGTTTTTTTTGTGGTAAACTTCTAAAACCAACATAGAAGTACCACATTCGGAACAACATAGAGGATTGTATACGAAAGAGAGAAGAATGGAGTGCAGAGATTTGGCTTTGCAAGAACATAAAAACCATCGGCATATTTCGTGTACATTTCATTTTTAACTTTGTGAAAAGTTGAACCAATGCGGAAAGTAAGCTGTTCAAGCAGCACTTTACGAAAAGCATTACGAAGAAAGTTATAGTCAAAATGTTTGACAGGACGCCAGGGAGTGAAGTTTTCCGTTTTGTTCATTTTAGAAAACATACGAAGGACAACAACGCGGACAGAATGGAATAAGCAATCTAAGAGAGATCTGTCTTTGAAAAAATAAGCACGAAGCTCTTCCGGGATAGTGAAAACACAATGACGGTGAACACAAGCAACAAGCTTACATGGCAAATGAAAAATGGAAATTGTCATAGGTGTAAGAAATAGCGTTAAAAAGCAGCATTAAGAAGTAACGTTAAGAAATAGCACTATAAGTATCACTGAAGAATAACGTTAAAAAATAGCACAAAAAAACGCCCACAGATAACGTCATAATATTATGAACTGACTTAGCTCATGATATAGGGGTGACATGTCTGCGGGAGTTTTTCATATAGTTACACTTCATTGCGTCTTCCTACGAAGATACTGATTACATAGAACAGTACCGCATAGATAAGGAAGCAAATGAGACAGCGGGTAATCATATTTGAAGCCATAAGGTCTGTTGCAGTCTCAACCATACAGTTATCCAGCCAGTAGTCGGCAAAATCAAAGGATTTCTTGTGGGTCAGGGTGTCTGCCAGTGAGATTATCATGGATAAAACCAGTGGACCGATGATACCGACTGCAATGGAACCGCCTGTTTTCTTAAATAGAACTGCAATCAGGAAGAAAAGGGAGGTATATGCAAAGTTACCAAGAAGCTGTAAAAGCAGGGTGATAACCAGATCTCCTGTGGTACCGGTAAGGCTTCCAACTTCCCAGAATGCAGTGCCGGCAAGGAATCCGGTAAGCCAGCAGACAATGGTATAAACCGTTGTGGCAGCTAAGGATACCATGTATTTTACCGCATAAATGCGGGTGCGGCTGTAGCCTCTTGCAATGATATTTTTTAAAGTGCCATTGGTGTAGTCGCTGCATACAAAGAGGGAAAGAAATACAGCCAGTACAATCGTAAAGTTGCTGGAAGATACTGCACCAACCAGCATATATATGCCGGTATAAAGGAATCCATCGTCAGAAGCACTTACGGTTACGCCGCCAGCTTCCATATTTCCCTGTGATAAACTGTAAATCATATTTAATGTTACTGCGGTCAGAAGAATTAATCCGATTAACACACAGCCACAGATGTAAAAGCTCTTCTGACGGAATAATTTTCGAAATTCAAATCTAAATAATTGTCCCATATTAACCACCTATCCGTTTCATAAAGTATTGTTCAAGTCCTTCTGCATGCACCCAGAAACCGTTTACCGCAACGTCCTGCTGAACCAGACGTTTGTTTAATTCAGCGGCTTCCTCAAGATGTGAGGAGAGAATCACCTGATTGCCGGCAATGCGAATCTGTTCTGCCGGAATAGTTTCTGCAAAAATAGCGGCTGTTTTCTGCACATCATCTACTGTAAAAATCAGTTTGTGCTGGCAGCGTTCATTTAATTCTGCAGCAGTAACTTCTTCAATCAGCATACCGTCGTTGATAATTCCATATCTGGTAACGATTTTGGACAGCTCATCTAATAAGTGGCTGGAAATAAGAATCGTGATATTTTTCTCATGATTCAGCTTTAAAATCAAATCACGGACTTCTTTCATTCCGGCAGGGTCAAGACCGTTTACCGGCTCATCTAAGACTAAGAACTCCGGATTGCCGAGAAGTGCAATGGCAATACCAAGACGCTGGCGCATTCCAAGGGAAAATTTGCCGGCTTTTTTATTACCGGTATCAGCAAGCCCAACCAGAGAAAGGATTTCCTTAATCTCTGCATCGGTGCCACCGTAAATTAAGGAAAACTGCTTTAAGTTTTCATAGGCGGTACAGTTTTTATAAAGTCCAGGTGCTTCGATTAAAGAACCGATTTTGCGTCTGGCTTTATCGAAAGGCTCGCCGTCAAATAATTTGATTTCTCCTTTGGTAGGGAAAGCAGTACCTAAGACAAGGCGCATGAAAGTTGTTTTTCCGGCACCGTTTTTTCCAATGAATCCGTAAATATCACCTTTGTGAATGGTCATATTTACATTATTTACAGCCATCTTCTTACCGAATTGCCGGGAAAGATTCGTTGTTTGCAATATTGTTTCCATAAACATATCTCCTTCTTTATTTGTATTACTACAATAATACACTAAGACAGTAATGTCAAGAAGAAAATTTTAAAAGATAGACAGAAAGAGAAAAGAAGTGTACCCTTAAAGAGAATAATTTTGAGCAAAATTATGACGAATAATTCTTAAAAAACGCTTTACATCACCACTACTCTATGGTATACTAAAACACGTTCTGACGGTCGTTGGAACGTATCTGGCTCCGTGGTCAAGCGGTTAAGACATCGCCCTTTCACGGCGGTAACACGGGTTCGATTCCCGTCGGAGTCACTACACGAACAGAATATGAGGCATAAAAAATGTGCCACTGCATATACTGGAAGTGTTACAACAGAATATGGCGACATAGCCAAGTGGTAAGGCACGGGTCTGCAACACCCTTATCACCAGTTCGAATCTGGTTGTCGCCTCTTTCAGGAGAATCTTTTATAGATTCTCTTTTTTTACGCGAGTAGCGAGAAAAATCGCATGCTTGCATGCAGATTTGGCGAGCACCTTAAGAAACTTCAATACCATGCACCTGCAAAAATTCCTTCGCAATCTTCGAAAGGTGCCGGTCTTTGCTGATAATAAAAGCACTCATAATATAGAGGTTTTCATCGGAAATATATTTGATGCACATATCCTTAATTTCACGCATGTCCTCATTCGTCAGGGAGACTAAGGCTACACTTCCGAAAGATCGTGCCCACTCAATGGCAGTGGTTTTCGGAGAAGTAATCATGGAAACATTTGGCGAAAGAAGATAGTGTCCAAAAGAAGCATAAACAATATCCAGACAGTCAAAAGGAATTGCCAGCGGGTAGTTGGCAAGGTCCGGGACAGAAAGATTTCCTTTGATTTTAGCCAGGGGATGGTCTTTTGGAAACAGTGCAACAATATCCTCTCTTTCATAGGGATAAAGTGTAAGCGCACCATGTCCGGGTGCGGCAGAGCGAATCAGCCCAATCTCTGTAATTCCATTTAAGACATTCGGAATAACAAATTCGCTTGGAATCTCATAAAAGTCATAATTTACTTTCGGGTGCTTTGCGATAAAGGCATCAAAAAATTTGTGCAGAAAATAAGGAGAGTTACCGGCTGGAATCGAAATCTTCAACAGTTCAGAGAAGCCGGCTTTCTGATTCAGCAATTCATTTCGTAAGCCCTCTTCCATCATGCAAATCTCTTTGGCACGTTTGTAAAAGATTCTTCCTGCATCCGTCAGCTCTAAAGAACGGTTTCCCCGGAGAAGAAGCTTCGCACCATAGGTTTTCTCAATATTTTTTAGCTGGTTACTCAAAGAAGGCTGTGCAATCAGAAGCTTATTGGCAGCCGCTACGATACTGCCGCAATCTACAATGGTTACAAAGTTACGGTAGGAGTCTAATGTCATAATAAAATACCTCTTTTGTTATGTAGGAATCATTTGAAAATATAATTTATGTGGTTTGTAGGGGGGATTGTAAAAAATATAGGATTTCCAATATAGTTCCGGGTATGCAGGGAAGATTATTTTTGATATGAAATGCCGCAGTTCTAAAGCACATGTTTTTCTTTCTGTTATTAAAACAGTCTTTCTAATGTTTGACATGATAACTGCCCGGTTCGCCGAAGTACGGATGCATTTTAAGGGCTGTTAGAGGTACTTGAAATTTCGTCTGGCATCCGGCAACGCTGGCACAGGGAAGTGCCAGCGAGGCGCATATGAACATGGATGTGAATTTGCGCCGGTTGCCAGGCTTATTCAGTTATAGGTCGAAATTCTTAGTGCCCCTTGCAGACATTATTCAGCATCCGTACTCGGCGGACAGAGCAGTTATCCTCTCAAAGCAATGGAAAGACAGTTTATAATCAAGAAAAACATGTAACTAAGAACTGCAGACATTTCATATCAGATAAAATAATCTTCCTGCATAACCGGCTAATTATATTGAAATAAAATATTTTTCTTTACAATTCCCCTCCACACAATATAATAAAAATATTATAGAAATCAAGTAAAAATAGTATTTTTATTATAAAACAATTTCTATTATAATGCAAATGTATGTAAAGCAAAGGTGCAATACGGGGACGTGTTGTACCTTTCGTGTTTTTCATAGTTACAATACATCCGAAGGAGACAGAACATTTCCGGCGGATATATAATGATGGATAAGAGGATATAGATAAAATGGAACATTATGATTTAGAAGTATGTGGTCTGAAACGAGAGCTGCCTTTTGTGAAACTGTCAGATGGAACAGCGTATGCAAGTTTTGTGGTAATCAGTGATACAGAGCTGATTGAGAAAGCAGGTAAGGAACTGGCGGCATTTGCCAATGGAGCGGAAATTATCCTGACCATTGAAGCAAAGGGAATTGCCCTGGCGTACGAGATTTCAAAGCAGCTTCATATGAAGGAATTTGTGGTAGTCCGGAAAAGCGTGAAGTCCTATGTGAAATCATTTATCCAGGATGCGGTGCATTCCATTACAACAGAAGGAAATCAGGACATTTTTCTGGATGAAACGGATGCAGAGAAGTTAAAGGGAAAGAAAGTTGCAATTGTGGATGATGTGATTTCAAAAGGAGAATCCCTGGCTGCGGCAGAACGTCTGGTGCATAAAGCAGGTGGTGAAGTCTGCAGCAGGCTTGCTATTCTGGCAGAAGGAAAAGCGGCAGAACGGACAGATATTACATTTTTACAGAAACTACCATTATTTCAGAAAGGAAAAGAATCTTATGAGCCTGTTGATTAAGCATGCGTCTATAGTAGACGTACGAAAAAATGAAATAAAAACAGGAGATATTTATATTTCCAATGGCCATTTTGAAAAGATTGCAGAGCATATTCCGACCAGCAAGATAAAGGAAAAGGAGCAGCTTATCATAATAAATGCCGAAGGACTTACGGCTTTACCAGGATTGATTGATGCTCATACCCATGTGGAACTTAGTATGTTAAGCAGTGCATCTTTTGCAGAGGCACTGATACAAAACGGAACCACAGCAGCAGTCTTAGACCCTCATGATGCAGTAAATGTCTTAGGACATAAAGGTGCAAAATATCTGATGGAAGAGATGAAGGAGACAGAGCTTACACCGGTCTGGATGGCATCTCCCTGTGTTCCGTCAGCACCGGGATATGAAGACTGTTATGGACAGGTGATGCTTTCCGATGTCAAAGTGATGGTGGAAGAATATGGCATGTATGGAATTGCAGAAGCCATGGATTATAACCGGGTCATTGCAAAGGAAGCTTCTTTAAAAGAAATCTTAGATTATGGAAGAGAAAAGGGTTTAAAAACAGATGGACATGCACCGGGTGTATTGGGGGCTGACTTAGATACCTATATTGCAGCAGGCATAAGCTCTGACCATGAGAGTGTAACGGTGGAGGAAATGTTAGAAAAATTCCAAAAAGGAATGTATGTTATTATCCGCCGTGGTTCCTTAAAAGAGCCTGCAAGTGCAAAAGAATTTTTAGATAAAGCAGGAGACAGCGATCACATTTTACTTTCTACTGATGGCTGTATTACAGCGAAAGATATGGCAGAGCATGGACATATGAACTATGCACTGGCGCAGATTGTGGAAGAAGGTGTGGAGCCGCTTCAGGCTATCAAGCTTGCAACGATTTATCCGGCAGCAGCCTATGGCTTAAAGGACAGAGGTGTCATTGCAGAAGGATATCGTGCAGACATGATACTTGTGAAGAATTTAACAGACTTTAAGGTGCAGGATGTTATTGTAAACGGAGAAATTGCAAAGGCTTCTTATCCGCGAATGGATTATCCGAAAGAAGTGATCCATTCCATAAAGCGGGATGTTTTAAAAGAAGGAGAACTTACGATTCCATTGCCGGAAGGCTACATAGATGGCGAAGTAAAAGTCAATATTGTAAAAATCGTGGACGGAACCTTAGAGACAATTCACGAAGAGAGAAAGCTTCCGGTAAAGAACGGTGCACTCATTTTAGAGGATGACTTAATGTATTGTGCAGTAGTAGACCGTTACCGGAAAGATGGTTCCATCGGAATCGGTATCATCAGTCAGGCAGGAGCCCTGCAGGGAGCATTTGCCGGTTCGGTAGGACAGGATACCCAGAATCTGATTGCATTTGGAACTTCTCTTTCGGATATGACGCTGGCATTTAATCAGGTGATTGCAAAACAGGGTGGTCTTTCTTATGTAAGGGATGGAGAAGAAAAACAGTTTGTAGGACTTCCGGTACTTGGCATATTAAGCCAGAAGCCAATGGAGGCATTTGTAGAGGAAACAGATAGACTTTTAGCTGATTTATGGAAACACGGCTGTATCCTTAAGAATCCAATCCTCACCATGAGTCTTCAGATTTCCCTTGCCGTCATTCCGGAGATGGCAATTACCAACCGGGGATTATTAGATATTATAAATAATCGATTTATTCCAGTCTGTGAACTGGTTTAGATAAAACAAAAGAAAGGACGTTTATTATGGAAAAGTTTTTCAAACTGAAAGAAAATGGTACCAGCGTAAAAATCGAGTTTATTGCAGGTATCACAACATTTGTTACCATGGCTTACATCATCATGGTAAATCCGGCAATGCTTGCCACACCTTTTGAAGGAACCGATATGTATGATAAGGTATTCAACGGCGTATTTTTTGCCACATGTCTGTCTGCATTTTTAGGAACCTTCTTAATGGGAGTTCTTGCCAGATTGCCGTTTGCCCAGGCACCTGGTATGGGAATGAACGCATTTTTTACTTACACCGTAATGCTTGGCATGGGTTATTCCTATGAAGCATCACTGGCAATGGTATTCATTTCCGGTGCATTATTTATCTTGATTACTTTATGTTCCTTCCGGGAAAAAATTGTAATGGCAATTCCGAAAAATATAAAAGTTGCCATATCAGTGGGTATCGGATTGTTCCTTGCATTTATCGGCTTCCAGGATGCCGGTCTTATTGTAGGAAATGAAAGTACCATGGTATCGTTGGTGGATTTTTCTACTTTTTCTGAAAATCCGGTGGCCTGCTGGGGCGCAATTTTAGCCTTCTTTGGAATCGTGCTTACCACCGTTCTTTATAAGAAAAAAGTAACCGGTTCTATTTTAATCAGTATTTTTGTAGTAACTATTCTTGGAATTTTCACCGGAAATACTGTATTTGATGGCTTCCAGATTAACTTTGGTGCCCAGGTAAAAGATTTTGCAGATGTTTCCTTATTCGCATGTTTCCGCGGTTTCCGGGAATTATTTATGGGAAGCTCGGTAGGACAGGCAATTTTAACTTTAATCATGCTGATTATCACCTTCTCCATGGTTGATATGTTTGATACCATCGGAACCTTAATCGGAACTGCAAAATCCGCAAATATGCTAGATGAAGATGGAAATATTCCAAATGCAAAGAAGAGTCTTCTCTGTGATGCAATTGCAACGGTTGGCGGTTCTATATTTGGTACTTCCACCGTTACCACTTATGGTGAATGTATCTCCGGAATCAGTGTAGGAGGAAGAACCGGACTGACTTCTGTATTTACTGCAATCATGTTCTTAGCAGCAATCATCTTTGCTCCGTTTGTAAGCATCATCCCATCCTGTGCAACAGCACCGGCATTAATCTTCGTAGGTGGTCTTTTGTTAAGTGCTATCAAAGATATGGAATTTGATGATGTATCCGAAGCAATTCCGGCATATCTTGCATTAATCATGATGCCGCTTACCTATTCCATTGCAAATGGAATTGCCGTTGGATTAATTGCTTATACATTAATTAAAATTTTTACCGGAAAGTTCAAGGAGTTAAATATTATCACAGTAGTATTATCCGCACTCTTTGTTATCCGTTATCTGATGATTTCCTTATAATCTTTTGAAGAACTGCATAAGAAAAGCGCAGGGCAATGAATGCTCTGCGCTTAAATTTTTTCGCTATGTAATAATTCTACTGTGGCTGATTTGGATTCTGCTGTTCTGGCTGCTGATACTGCTGCTGACCATTGAACTGCTGTGGCTGACCGTTGAACTGCTGCTGTCCGTTAAACTGCTGCTGTCCGTTAAACTGCTGCTGTCCATAATAAGCCTGCTGTGCCTGATTTACCTTTGGAGCTACAATGCCGTAAGCCCAGTTTGCAAGTCCGTTTAATCCAGGAACGTTTGCTTCGTTTCCTTTGGCTGTGTTTACAAGAGCCATGATACAGAAAATCAGAACTACAAGGCTTACAATACCATCGATGACAGAAATTGCTGTTCCCCATACAGAACCCATAAGAGGTATCTGGTATAAGAAATCGAAAATGTTTAAAATACCATTTACGATATCTGCAAAGATACATAAGAAAAATGCCTGAATTACCTGACGGGAAGCCCATTCATTTTTCTCCACGATGAGAACGAAACCAGTCAGTAATGCAAGAACAGTGCTGTATCCTAAGAATGCAAGGATAAATGCGGCTACTGCATAAAATGATAATCTGATTCCTAACTTACCTTTTTCCATTATATTTGTTCCTCCTAAAAATGGTTTAATATTTTATAACATTATAAGTATACTGTTCTTATGTAAAAAAAGCAAATAAATTTGCATGGAATTGTGTAAAAAGCAGGTAGAAATCTGTGAATTCTCTCTTGACGGATTCGCACGGCTTTGGTAAACTATATGAGTGTGAATTGACACAATTAAATCTGTGGCGTCTTAGCCAAGTGGTAAGGCACGGGTCTGCAACACCCTTATCGCCGGTTCAAATCCGGCAGACGCCTTTTTAAAGAGAACCGAAAAGGTTCTCTTTTTTTAATAGTAGTTGTAATATGAAAGTATGCAGAAATGAAATCCCGGAAAAGCCTATTATAATAAAAGCTGCTAACACATATCCGGTTATTTTTGGTAACAATATGGGAATAGAAACTGGTAGTGCATTTATGCAAATACATAAAAAAGTAGCTGGAAGATATTTAAAAGTCAATATAACTGCATTTTTTACGGTATGTTTTAAAGTAGTTCTGTATTGATCCGGAAGAAAAAATGCATAAATAAGAAATCCCTGCAATAACAACAAAATAAGAAATTGTATACAGAGAGTGAGAGACCTGAAAAAGGTTTCTGGCATAAAAGGTAAAATGTATAAGTTAATCAGACAAAATATAAATAAAATCATTACAGGTAGCCAAAGAAGAATATTCTGCTTTAAATTTTTTCTCCAAAAGAAAAAATAAGTTCTTGCAATATAGGATTCTGTATTTTGTGAAAGTTTTAAATTTGTTTGATAAAGGGCGTAAAAGGATACCCCGATTGTAATGATAGGAAGGGATGTAATAATGAATAAAAAATTTAAAGCAATTAAACTGGTAAATTTGTTGATAAATCGAAAAAATTTACCATCAAGTGAAAAGAAGTTTTCCATAGTATAATATCCTTTCAAAATTAATTCTATATTGTGGAATCCCGGATAATAAGTTTTGTTTTATATTCCATATATGAATGAGGAGAGTTTGG
>ENA-ORCM01003407-ORCM01003407.1-human-gut-metagenome-genome-assembly--contig:-NODE-3407-length-10427-cov-36.718744_pt1 | contig 10427 bp, 9 predicted proteins | sample MGYA00242906_ERZ507928 | MGnify/ENA primary metagenome ERZ507928 (study PRJEB26167, sample SAMN06115497) | human gut metagenome | host: Homo sapiens | place: China:Shanxi | collected 2015-05-07...
ATCTAAAAAGTTGATATAACCCGGTTTTCCGTTTAACACTTTGATTGGAAGCTCGCCGTTTTCCATATAAATTCTGGATGGTTTCTGGTTTGGATTACATCCGTATTTTAACTCTAATTCTTTCATCTTAATCTCCGCTCCTGCTTATCTTTGATTTTCTAAAAATTTATGGTCTTTACTTATTTTTATTTACAATTCTTGTCTCGTATTTTCCGGTTTCAATGTCAATGTAACGTACAAATAAGGAAACTTTGTTCTCCTCATTAAGATTTTCCCATACCAGACTGGTAAAGGTATCAATGTCTCCTTCCAGACCAACAAGCTTTGGTTCTCCCTCAAAACTTGGAAGCGGGTTTCCGTCTCCCATATAAGTGTGGATAAAATGTGCTTCTCCGGCAACCGGATTCTGATATGCAAATGTGTAACGGTTACATGCGTCCGGATTTCCGTTATTGCTCTTTAAGATAGACATCGCATAATTGTAAGTTCCATTGTCAATGTGCAAGATTCCTGAAATTCTTGGTGTATAGTTTGGAGCATCCGGCTCAAACTCTCTGGTTCTTAATGCCTGCTCAAACGTCTGCTGTTTATCCATCAACTCATAAATCGTGTCTGTCTGATCCCCATTGGTAACAATTGTTTTATTGCCAAGTACACGAACCGGAGCATAAATGATCAGGCTTGGATCACTTAATTTCGAAGGATCAAATGCCTGTGTACGGATCCCTTCCCCATCCTCCACAAACACACGGTTGCGGCTGTTCTCACTTCTACCCATAATAAAGTAAGCAGTTACTGCATATTTACCATCTGCGGATTTTCCGATGACGATTCCACGTCCTGGATAAGAATTTCCTGCAAGTTCATTTGCTAATGAGATTGATTTCATAAATCCTCCTACTCTCCTCTGTTCTACAAAGTTCATTTATCTGTGTAATGATTCAATACCTTTTTATATTAGCATTGCAGTTTTATTTTTACAATGGATTAGCTCTTATTAGTGTCATGAATTTATTTACTAAGTTATATAAGTTGTATTAATATATAATAAAACTCACTCTTTTCTCAGATAACCGTTGCTGACGGATAAACCATAACGAAAAAAACTGCCCACAAAAGTGAGCAGTCCTGAATTCTAGTTTTTAAAGCTGTGGATTGGTGCCGGAATTCTTCCGCCACGGTTGATAAAGTCATCACATGAAAACTGATTTACCGGCATGATCGGTGCATAACCGAACAGTCCACCAAATTCCACCTGTTCGCCAACGCCTTTTCCAATGACCGGGATCAGACGGCAGGCTGTTGTTTTCTGATTGATCATACCGAGCGCCATCTCATCTGCGATCATACCGGAGATCGTAGTTGCCTTTGTATCACCCGGAATTGCGATCATGTCAAGACCAACGGAGCATACGCAGGTCATCGCCTCTAATTTTTCCAAAGTGATGGCACCAGCCTGAACTGCATTGATCATTCCCTGGTCTTCACTGACCGGAATGAATGCGCCACTCAGACCGCCGACATAAGAGGATGCCATGACGCCACCTTTTTTCACCTGATCATTTAACAATGCCAAAGCTGCTGTCGTTCCCGGTGCTCCTGCATACTCTAAGCCGATCTCGCAGAGAATGTCTGCCACACTGTCTCCGATTGCCGGTGTTGGTGCCAGAGACAGATCGACGATACCAAATGGAATATTTAAAAGTCTTGATGCCTCCTGTGCGACAAGCTGTCCGACACGTGTTACTTTAAACGCTGTCTTTTTGATCGTCTCGCAGAGCACTTCAAAATTCTCGCCACGCACTTTTTCAAGAGCTGTCTTAACAACGCCCGGTCCACTGACTCCGACATTGATGATCGCATCCGCCTCTGTCACGCCATGGAAAGCTCCTGCCATAAACGGATTATCATCCGGCGCATTGCAGAACACTACAAGCTTCATACAGTCCACGGAATCACGGTCTTTCGACTGTTCCGCCACCTCTAATAAAATCTCACCCATTAATTTGACTGCGTCCATGTTGATACCTGTCTTTGTAGACGCAAGATTGACCGAACTGCACACACGGTTCGTTCTGCCAAGTGCCATCGGAATAGACCGGATCAGCATCTCATCTGCTGTTGTCATTCCCTTGGAAACCAGTGCAGAATATCCGCCGATCAGGTTTGCTCCCACTTTTTCAGCGGCACGGTCTAATGTGTCGGCGATCGTTGCAAAATCTTCCGGTGTCTTACATGCAGAACCACCTACCAATGCGATCGGCGTCACGGAAATCCGTTTGTTCACGATTGGAATTCCAAATTCATGCTCGATTTTCTCGCCCACTGCGGCAAGATCTTTTGCAACAGTTGTGATGCGGTTATAAATATTGTCATTTAATTTATCCAGATTGGAATCAATACACTCTAAGAGACTGATACCAATGGTAATGGTACGGACATCAAGATTTTCCTGTTCGACCATTTTATTTGTCTCATTTACCTCAAAGAAATTAATCATTTACTGCTTTCCTCCCTAGATTCTGTGCATCATATCGAAGATCTCTGCTTTCTGGCACTTGATCGATACGCCGATCTCCTCGCCCAATACGTCCAGATCTTTCTGGCAGTCTGCAAAAGCTTTTGCAGCCTTTGTCATGTCAACGATCATCATCATATTGAAGTATCCAGATACGATGGTCTGGGAAATATCTAAAACATTTACTCCATTTTCTGACAGATAAGTACAGACTTTTGCAATGATACCTACTGTATCTTTTCCTACTACTGTAATAATGGTTTTATTTGCATTATGTTCCATGGTTCATGCCTCCTCACTGTATCCTGCCCGGTTCCGTCAGATTTTTCTCACGTTACCAAGATAAATTTTAATTATGTTCCATATTAGCATACTCTTTTTATTATATCCACTACTTAAGCTCTTTTTATTTATTAAATCATCTAATAAATGTTATTAGAATACTATTTTTTGCGATACTTCGTCACGCTTCGCCACAAACATTGGGAAATCATCACCCTTATAAGGGTTATCTCCCAGCTCCACTTCCAGACGTACCGTCTCATAGGCAAGCTCCGGATAATTATTTTCTTTGCTCAGATGTCCTAACACGATATGTTTCAAATGATCGTGGAGCACTTTTCCTAACAATTGTCCACTCCGCTCGTTCGACAAATGTCCTTTATCCCCAAGGATACGCTGTTTCAGAGGATATGGATATGCTCCTGCCTGAAGCATGCGCACGTCATGGTTGGCTTCTAAGAGCAGCACGTCCACATTCTGCAGCTTCTCCACAATATGGTCGTCATAGGTTCCAAGGTCTGTCATGACTGCCACGTTCTTTTCCTGCTGTCTGATCTTGTAGGCAACCGGATCTGCCGCATCATGGGAGATGGACACCGGTTCGATTGTAAGATCACCGATCGTAAACTCCCTTTCCGGTTCGATCACCTGAAAAAGTGCCTCATCTATTTTTCCAACAGTTTTTGTATGTAAAATAGCATCAACGGTTTCCCCTGTTGCATACATCGGAATGCCATATCTTCTTGCAATCACTCCGAGTCCTGCGATATGGTCGATATGCTCATGTGTGATGAGGATTCCCTGCATATCTGCAGTCTTTAGATCAATACTGTTTAAACCGTTCTCAATCCTTTTTCCACTGATTCCCGCATCGATCAGCACATGACAGTCATCTGAGCCGACACAGATACAATTTCCGCTGCTTCCGCTTGCAATACTGCATAATTCCATAAATCTATTTCTCTTTCCAAGCCAGTTCGATCACATCACCGTCTTTTAATTCTGCGGTGTACTGTGCGTTCTGGCCATTTAATTTTGTAATGATCGCTCTTCCTGCAGAGGCAGAAAGGTCAAATTCGTAAAATTCAAAGAGATCCACAAACATATAGGACTCTCTTCCCGTCAGCTTAACCGGTGTGCCATTGATGATAACTTCCACAGAATGTGTTTCCTTCTCTTTTGCATCATCCGAAGTTTCGTTATCTGCAAGACTTTCTTCCGCTGTCTGCGTTTTTTCATCCGCTGTCTCAGATGCATCATCCACCGGTGTGCTGTCCTCTGTCTCACCTGCTGCCTCACTGTCTGAAACATTCTCCTCCGATACCTCTGTGGTATCTGCTGCTTCTTCCATGCTCTCGGCAGTCTTTTCTTCTGTTGTATCAGACTCATGTGTACGGAAAGACAAAATCGTCCACTCAATATTAAAGTTCTCATAGACAAGATAATTCAGGTCGACCACACGGTTATTCACAATGATCTCTTTTTCCGAGTCGATCTCCACGTCCATAAATTCTGCGATCTGCTCGACGGTATAATAAGCCCTTGTCTCAATCTCGTCTCCCTCTTTGATCACATAAGAGGCTGGTTCTAATTTACCGTTTACCTCAACAAAGCGCGGGCATACGATTTTCTTGCCGTTGACGATAAATGTTATGGTGGATGTGTGATACTCCTCTAACTGTTCGATGGTGATCATGGCATCTGCTCCCACAGTGGATGGACAGATCTCGATCTCTGAATTCGGTTCTAACCTGGTATTGATACCTGCCGGTTTTCCATTCATAGTGATCACGGCAGATTCCCCTGGCAGACCTCTCTCCACTTTTGCCACACCATTGACGGTATAGTTCACTTCTTTTCCACGTTTTGGAAACAGATCTTCATTGGCTATTCCCGCCTGTAATGCGGCATCCATGATCAGAAGCTTATTGTTGTCATACATCTTGATCCGTTCGCCGTTCAAATGTACCATGATAAAACTGTTTTTCTGGTCATAATAATTCAAACAGATACCGATCGGTGTTACGATGAGCGGATCTTTTTCGATATCCGGCTGTTCAAAGGTTACTTCCTGCAGTACTTCCTCACCTCGGAGAGCGACACGCTCCTGTGGAAGTCCAAGTTTATCTGCCAGCATCTCTGTAAAACCGTGGATTTTTCCGCCTCCACCAACGACAAATGTAGCACTGACAGTCTGTCCGCCATTTAACTCTTTGATTTTCTCTGCCACTGCTGTTGTCATTTTATCTGCCACCGGCTCTACCAGTTCCCACACTTCCTTCGCCGGAATGGAGTGCTCGATCATCATGATATCTTTGTATGTGATCATCTCCCCGGTCGAACTTGCAAGTTTGATGCGCTCTGCAGTCTGGAAATCGACCAGATAATGCTGCACGATCAGTTCTGTCAGTTCATCCCCTGCAAGCGGAATCATACCATAGGCGATGATACTTCCATCTTTCGTGACAGAAATATCCGATGTTCCGGCTCCGACATCGACCAGTGCGATATTCAGCATACGGAATGTTTCCGGGATCGCAACATCGATCGCCGCAATAGGCTCCAATGTCATATTGGCGACGTCAAGACCTGCCTGCGCCACTGCGGAATACAGTCCGTCCACAACATCCTCCGGCAGAAATGTCACAATGATATCCTCACTGATCACCTCTGCCTTATGTCCCTCGATGTTGGAATAAACCTCCTCATTCAGATAATATTTCACAACAGAATATCCCACGCAGTAGAACTTGTATTTTGTGTCATTTTTTTCTTTTAATATGGACTGTGCCTTTTCAATTCCAAGCAGATCCAGTGTATGGATATCTTCCTTCGTAACAACGGTCTCTTCCGGATATTCATATTCTACATTTGTCGTTACTGTTTTTAACACACGACCGGCTGCAGCGATACATACTTCTGTCAGCGGACATTCAATCTGTTTCTCCAATTCCTCTTTTACCGTCTGGATCACTTTTCCCACACGGCCAATGTCATGAATCTGGCCATCGATCATCGCCCTTGTCTCATGCTGCATGACATACTGTGCCACAACGACAAATTCATTTCCTTCCTTATATCCAACCGTACCTACTACATTTCGTGTTCCAATGTCCAGTCCAAATACATATGGCTGTTCGAATGTCTGTGTTTCATTCATCTGTAGTGTCCTCTCACTTACCTTTTCTTTGTAATTCCCTGATCCGTTCCAATTGTCTGCAAAATCCATCAGATAGCGCACACTGCCTCATCAATCTGTCTCTGCATTTCCTCTAACCCTTCATTGTTGTCGATCACAACACTGCAATGTTTCCGGTACTCTGCTTCCTTCAACTGACTCGAAAAAATCTGCTGTACCTTCTCTCTGGAATACCCACGGGATTCCATCAGTCTTGCCTCGCGGATTTCCTCTCTGGTATAAATATACCAGAGTTCATCACAAATTTCATCATAATGTTCTTCAATTAAAAGTGCCGCTTCCAAAACAAGCAGTGCAAGCTTTCCTTCCTGTCTCTCTCTTTTCGCTTCTGCTATCACATATGCTTTCACTGCCGGATGTACGATCCCGTTCATCCTGACACGCTTGTTCTCGTCTGAAAAGATCACCTTCGCCAGTTTTATCCGGTCAAAATGTCCATCTTCCTTATAAATATCATGCTCTGGAAAAGCCTGTCTGATCTGCTCATAACAGTCCGTTCCCGGTTCCATTAGTTCATGTGCAATCTCATCCGCCAGCATGACACGCACACCAGGTTTCGTTGCCAGATAATCTAAAACTGCTGATTTTCCAGCTCCTACACCACCTGTGATCCCTATAAATTTCATATTTTCCGTCCACCCTTATCTTCTTTCGTGCTGTCCGTTTCTGATGCATAGCTATTTCGCTTCGTACCAGTTCTTTCCGGTGTGAAGGTCAATCGCCAGAGCCACCTTCAGATCTGCTGCCTGCTGCATACCTTCTGTCAGTATCTCTTTTACTCTGTCGATCTCATCCTCTGCTGTCTCGATCAAAAGTTCGTCGTGCACCGTGATGATCAGTCTTGACTTTAAATGTTCCTCTAACAGCCTGTCATGCACACGTATCATAGCGATCTTGATAATGTCTGCGGCTGTTCCCTGAATTGGCGCATTCATTGCCACACGCTCTCCAAAAGAGCGCTGCATAAAGTTACTGCTGGAAAGTTCCGGAACCGGACGCCTTCTTCCAAACATGGTTGTCACATATCCGTTCTTTTTGGCATCCCCCACAAGTCCGTCTAAAAAGGTCTTGATCTTCGGATAAGTTTCAAAATACCGTTCGATATATTCTGCTGCCTCTTTTTTACTGATACTTAAATCCTGGCTTAATCCAAAGGAGCTGATTCCATATACGATCCCAAAGTTTACCGCTTTGGCATTCCTTCGCTGTAAATCTGTCACCTCATCAAATGGAATGTGGAATACCTGTGATGCGGTGATCCTGTGGATATCCTGTGCCTCCCTGTATGCCTCGATCAGTTTTTCATCCCCGGACATGTGCGCTAACACACGAAGTTCGATCTGCGAATAATCGGCGTCCATGAACACATATCCCTCTGCCGGTAAAAATGCTTTTCGAATGAGTCTGCCAAGTTCGATCCTCATCGGGATATTCTGAAGATTTGGTTCCGTACTGCTTAATCTTCCGGTAACTGTGATCGTCTGGTTGAAGGAAGTGTGGATTCTTCCATCCTCTTTAATATAATTGGCAAGTCCATCTGCATAAGTGGATTTTAACTTGGTAAGCCCTCTGTATTCCTGTACATCCTTAATAATAGGATATTCCGGTGCCAGCTTATCCAGTACATCTGCCGCTGTAGAATAACCGGTCTTGGTCTTCTTGCCACCCGGAATCTGCATCTTCTCGAACAGGACTTCTCCTAATTGCTTGGGCGAATTGATATTAAATTCTCCGCCTGCCTGTTCATGAATGGACTTTTCCAGTTCTGAAATCCTGCCATTTAAAGCCTCACCATACAGGCGCAATTCTTCCGGCTTTACCAGAATCCCTTCCTTTTCCATCGAATAAAGCACGTAGGAAAGCGGCATCTCCAGCTCACGGAAAAGCTTGTCCATGCCGTTCTCTTTTAGAGCCGGTATCCACAATGATGATCTCGTCCACCAGATCCCGGACGGAGTCCAGACATCGCGCAAGCACGGCCTCCTCATTTTTTACGATCATGCAAAGACTGATGGTAGCCATAAAGAACCTCCTTTTAAGGAAAACATTTTAAATCTAGCACAATTATAGCAGAATCCATATCTTTTTGAAGCATTTTGGTGGAAAAAGTAGTACAATGGAACACAGGACATTTTAAGAGATGAAGTTTGACCGAAAAAAGAAAGGTATTCTGGATTTATGGAAAAGAAGAAAAATACAAAAGAAGAATTTATGACAAAGACGATCGTGGTGTGGCTTGGCGCACTGCTTTGCTGTGGGCTTTGGGGAAGCGCGTTTCCCTGTATCAAGATCGGATATCAGATGTTTGCGATCGGCGCGGAGGATACGGCATCACAGATCCTGTTTGCCGGTTACCGTTTTACGCTTGCCGGAATTCTCACTATTATAATAGGAAGTGTTTTAAACCGCGGCGTGCTGATCCCGAAGCGTCAGGCATTTGGAAAGATCCTCTGGCTTTCCATGCTGCAGACCGTAGGGCAGTATCTGTTTTTCTACATCGGGCTGGCGCATACAACGGGGGTAAAGGCATCGATCATTGAGGCGGTCAATGTATTTGTCGCGATCCTCGTAGCAAGCCTTGTGTTTCATCAGGAAAAACTGACGGCGGATAAGATCGCCGGCTGTGTGATCGGTTTTGTGGGCGTGGTGTTAGTCAATCTGACCGGGAGCGGACTGGACGCGACATTTTCCTTTCTCGGAGAAGGATTTATCTTTTTATCGACCGTCGCCTATGCATTTTCCTCGGTGTTCTTAAAGCGGTATTCCAAAACGGAAAATCCGGTGCTTTTAAGCGGGTATCAGTTTGTGCTCGGCGGGATCATCATGAGTGTATGTGGTTTTCTGATGGGCGGAAAAGTGACGGGATTTCATGCGGCATCGACGGCAATGTTAATCTACCTTGCGCTGATCTCAGCGGTTGCATACAGTCTGTGGGGAATTTTGTTAAAATATAATCCAATCTCGCGCGTGGCGGTATTCGGTTTTATGAATCCGGTATTTGGCGTGATCCTATCGGCACTTTTATTAAACGGAGAAAAACAGACACTTGGGATAAAAAGCGTGATCGCGCTTGTATTTGTATGCGCGGGCATTTATATTGTAAACAGAGAAAAAAAGACAGGAGAAAAAAGATGAGAGCAGTTGTTACATTAAAAAAGGGTGAAGGAAGAACCATTAAAAGCGGCGGGCTTTGGGTGTTTGATAATGAGATCGATTCTGTGATGGGCGGTTTTGAAAACGGCGATCTGGTGGATGTCCATGATTTTGACGGATATCCGATGGGAATCGGTTTTATCAACCGAAATTCCAAGATCCGTGTCCGGATGTTGACCAGGGACGCAAAACGCGAGATCAATGAGGAATTTTTCCGGATGCGGATCGAGCGTGCGTGGGATTACCGCAAAAAGACCGTGGACACGTCAAGCTGCCGTCTGGTATTTGGTGACGCGGATTTCCTGCCGGGGCTGGTCATTGACAAATTTTCAGATGTTCTCGTTGTGCAGTCGCTTGCGCTCGGCATTGACCGCTATAAGGAACTGATCGTGGAGCTCGCAAAAGAGACACTTTTAAAAGACGGGATAAAGATCCGCGGCGTCTATGAGCGCAGTGACGCGAAAGAGCGTGAAAAAGAGGGAATGGAGCGCATCAAGGGATTTATCGGTGAGCCGTTTGATACCAATGTTGAGATCGTGGAAAATGGCGTAAAATATATCGTGGATGTGAAAGACGGGCAGAAGACCGGATTTTTTCTGGATCAGAAATATAACCGTCTGGCGATCCAGAAACTCTGCGGCGGCGCAAAGGTACTCGACTGTTTCACACACACGGGTTCGTTTGCCTTAAATGCCGGGATCGCCGGGGCAAAGAGCGTGCTCGGCGTGGACGCGTCCGAGCTTGCGGTGCGTCAGGCAACGGAAAACGCGGCGTTAAACGGACTTGGTGATACCGTACATTTTCAGTGTGAGGATGTCTTTGAACTGCTTCCGGAGTTAGAAAAAGGCGGGGAGAAATTTGACGTGGTCATCCTTGATCCGCCGGCGTTTACAAAGTCCAGAAGCTCTGTAAAAAACGCGGTCAAAGGCTATCGCGAGATCAATCTGCGCGGCATGAAACTGGTAAAAGACGGCGGCTATCTTGCAACCTGCTCCTGCTCCCACTTTATGACGTATGAGCTTTTCACCAAGACCATCAATCAGGCGGCGCACAATGTGCATAAGCGTCTGCGCCAGGTGGAATTCCGCACACAGGCACCGGATCATCCGATCCTCTGGGCGGCGGACGAGTCGTATTATTTGAAATTTTACATTTTCCAGGTCGTGGAGGAGATGTAGAAGAAAAATAGTGAAAAATAGTGTCTGCATGCATCATGACCTGGGTTGCCTGGGAGCTGCGGTGAATACGCGCGCCATCGAGCGCCAGTTGGAGATT
>ENA-ORCM01003413-ORCM01003413.1-human-gut-metagenome-genome-assembly--contig:-NODE-3413-length-10419-cov-4.594372_pt1 | contig 10419 bp, 5 predicted proteins | sample MGYA00242906_ERZ507928 | MGnify/ENA primary metagenome ERZ507928 (study PRJEB26167, sample SAMN06115497) | human gut metagenome | host: Homo sapiens | place: China:Shanxi | collected 2015-05-07...
GCCATGGTGCGGATGTAGTAGTCGGCATAGCCGGGGATCTTGCCGCTGTCGGTGAAAGTCAAGTCCGCCAGCGCATAGCCCTTAGCCTGGGTGCGGCCGATCATGGCGGCAGCCTGAGCGCGGGTCAGAGCGTTGTTGGGATTGAAATACAGGCGGCCGTTTTTCTCTGTGCCGGAGATGACGCCCTCGGTATAAAGTGCCTTGACTGCGGGAATGGCGTATTCCGGGATGATGTCCAGATCCGCGAAGGGCAGAGAGACATCAGCGTACTTGCTCTCGTCCAGCTTCAGATAGCGGTAGAGCATGACGGCGAACTGGGCCCGGCTGATATTCTGGTTGGGGCGGAAGGTGCCGTCACTGTAGCCGGTGGTAATGTTGGCATTATACAGGAAGTCCACATAGGTGGCGGCCCAGTAATCATTGATGTCACTGAACTTGTGGTCCACGTTGTAGGAATCGATGTCCACGCTGGCCCGGCCGATATTGCCGGAGGCATCCACAGCGGTAACGGTGATCCGCAGGGCCTCCCCGCTCTCGCCGGAGGCGGGAAGCGTGTACTGGAAGGAACCGGTCTTGGCATCATAGTTTTCCAGAGGCTCCGCGACACCGTTTCTCGTCACCGTAATGGAGGAAGCGGGCAGAACGCCGTCCACCAGATCGGAGACCTTCACGCTGATCGTCTGAGTCTGCTCATCCAGTGCGGCTGTCACCGTCGGCGGGGCGTTATCCACCGTGCCGGGGAAGGCGGCGGTGATCTGGTCGATGTAGACCGTGCCGGTGCGGGGGGTGTCGGCCGTAATGGGATTTCCATCGCTGTCAACAGCGGGCGGCGCATTCACAACCAAGCCGCTGAGCGTAAATGCCTGCGGCAGCGTAACGCTGACCTGCTTCCAGCCTGTGAAGTCCAGCAGCGTCACCGGCAGTCTCAGTCCGTTCATCGTACCGTCCGTATACAACAGAGAGAGCTGGTTGCCCGAGGCATCGCCATAGACCCACAGGTTCAGCGCGGTATAGGGCTTTTCAAGATTGGAAAATCCGCTACCGGAAGCCGTTGCAAACCAGCCGGTATCTTCGGTGAGCGTATAATCCAGCTTTCCTGCGTAGTGCCCCCGCTGCACATATTGACCGGCATTGGTACGGAATACATTCAGATACGTGCCGCTGGAAAATGCAATTTGTTCGTTTTCAAAATCCTCCACCGTCAGCAGAGGGAGTTGCGTCACGGAAATAGGGATCGTCACACTTTTTCCTCCAGCGGACACGGTCAAACTGCCGCTGCCAGGGGTGGTGGCAGTAAACACAGCATTTCCGTCCACCGGACCGATGTCATCTATCGTTCCGACGTTGCCGCTGACGGACCATGTAAACGCCTTGGCATCCGCCCCCAGCGTCAGGTGGTTCCAGATCGCTCCGGCGGTCAGGGTTGTTTTGCTTCCGGGCGTCACCGTCAGCGTTGTCAGGTTAGAGGTGCCGTTTTTCAGGGTAATGGAGTCCGGGGTAGAGATGGCGTGGACCACTGTGCTGCCGCTGGCACCGCGTCCGCTGGCCGTGACCGTAATGTCACCGCCGCCGGCGGGCGTGGTCAAAACACCGTTTTCCAGCGTTCCCGCGCTGGCGGTCAGCGTATGATTCGGGACAGGCATAGGAATAAAGCTGCTGTCTACGCCGGTGGCCGTGACATAGACGCTGCTGCCGGCCAGCACGTAATCGCTGGCGGCGTGGACATAGAAGTGGTCAAGATCGCCGCTGGCGCGGTCGGAGGCCACTAAAAACACCTGATTTGTGACCTTGCGCCCGGTCTCGGAGGGACGGTTGATGATGGTGGCCGCTGTGGAATCCGGCGTTGTCACAGCCAGATTGGTGGAGCCGCCGCCGTCCAGACACAGAACCGTCTGGCAGCCCAGTTCCAACAGCCGCTCCCCTACCTGAGACAGAGACGCGCCGATGGAATAGCCGGTCTTGCGGCCATCGATGGTGTAGAAGACCAGGGTGCCGTCCGCCTTCTGGCCCACGGCGGTGCGGGGATTGCTCCCGGCGGCCAGGTTGGGGACCACAGCTCCATTTTCCGCCAGACAGTAGAGCGCGCCGATGGCATACTCTACATCCTCCCAGCCATCGTTGGCGGAGACGGTGAGGGTCAGTTCACTTCCCTGTGGGATGTTTTGCAGTGCGGTGGTATAGTAGCTGTCCGCCTGCAAATTGGCGGAGAGAACGATCTGATCCGGCGCAAGGCTGGTGACGGCGGTCTCTTCCACCCTGTCAACCCGGAGGGTGACAGTGGAGCCGATGGCCAGCTTCCCCTGCTCCACGGTGCAGACTACATTGATGCCGGGTTCTGTGGTGCCGGTGGTGTGCTTGGCGTTAAAATCGTATGTATAGAGGTAAAGGCCGCTGTTGGTGCGGGCCTTGTTCACCGCCGCCACCGGCCGAACCAGCTCTGTGGAGTTTCCGAAGCCGTCATCCACGGCATAACCCAGATTTGCGGAGACCTTGACGCCGGGTTTGCCCAAAATGGCAGAGCCGTCCGCCCGGAAGCCGATGGCGTAATATCCGGCGTCACTGCTGCGGAGCAGTCCCTCCGTCACCACCATGCCAATGGGCAGGCCGGTGGAGACATTGTAGAAATCGCCGTTGATGCCGGCCACTACCCGGTAGCCGTCATCTTCCAGCAGCGCGGCCGTGTCCGCCACGCTGGAACGGTCTGTCAGCGCGTCGCCGTAGGTGACGATGGGGGTCACAGCCTTGTTAGGCGTGTAGGTGATGAGATTTTCCGTCCGGAGATCGGAGTAAGTTGTACTCCAGAATACATTGGTGGAAAGCTGTGTTTCCTGGTGGAGAAGTGTGTCCTTGGCGGACAGGTCCTCCCCCAGCGCGTTTGACGCGGCGGCGGGCAGAGTCAGCGCGCTGATGAGACTGAGGGACAGCAGCAGGGATGTGAGTTTACGGATGCGATGCTTCATAGGAACCTCCTATCGGTACAGGTCCGGGAAACTCCGGACAGGGTGGTCTACATAACACCCATAGCATAGCATAGATGCAGGATGAAGTAAATGAAAAAAGTGTTACAAAATCGGTGGGATCTTCCAGTAAGTCCGCAGCCTTTGACGGCGGAAAGCTGTTGCAAAAAAGGAAGGTTTCCGTTATAATATTCATGCGAAAAGGAGGCGGCAATATGACAGTAACGGTTGATGATAAGCGCTGCATCGGCTGCGGTATGTGCGCCGCCGCCGTACCGGAGGTGTTTCAGGTCATTGGGCGGGTGTCCACGGTGCTCTCCCAGCCTGCGAAGGAACGGTTCTTCCGGGTATTGGATGCCGCAAACGGCTGTCCGGTGAACGCGATCCAGGCAGAGCGGCGTTGAAAAAGCGAGACCGCAAAAAAGAAAAAGAAAATCAGAAAAATGGCTTGACAATTTTCTGCCCATCTGTTATAGTAATTCGTGCCTATTTGAGGCAGATATGGCGGCGTAGCTCAGCTGGCTAGAGCATTCGGTTCATACCCGGAGTGTCACTGGTTCAAGTCCAGTCGCCGCTACCATGATCCGGAGACGTCACGTGACGTCTCCCGGATCTTCCCGGCCCGTTGGTCAAGTGGTTAAGACACGGCCCTTTCACGGCTGTAACATGGGTTCGAATCCCGTACGGGTCACCAACCTATCAGACGCTGTGAGCGGCGTCTGATAGGCCAACTAAAAAGATGGAGGCTTAGCTCAGCTGGTTAGAGCGCATGCTTCACACGCATGAGGCCACTGGTTCGAGTCCAGTAGTCTCCACCAAAAATCACCGGAATCGCTTGATTCCGGTGATTTTCTTTCGTAATCCGCAACTTTTTATGGCACTTAATTTTTGCCGTTTCTTCAAGACTCACACGCTGACCCACACGGGGAAAGGCGCGGAAAGTACCGGACAGGGCCAGACAGGAATTTTTCTGTCTGGCCCTGTTTTTTCAGCGCATCTGCTGGCTGATGACCCCACCGATGGCATCGGCGGCATCCTGCTTCATCTGCGCCGTGGCGTGAGTGTAGGTGTTCAGGGTGAAACCAGCCGAATAGTGGCCCAGCGCGCCGGACAGCGTTTTCACGTCCACCCCGCTTTTCAGTGACAGCGTGGCGAAGGTGTGGCGCAAGTCATGGAACCGGATGTGTTCCGCGCCGATAGCTTTCAGAATTTTATCATGGGTTCGACGGAAAGCGTCCGGGTCATACATGGTTCCGGTCTTGGGGGATGGAAACAGATACGGGTTGCGAGGGTGCTTTTTGTGCTCGGCAATTAGCAGGTCAACCGCTTGCTGCGGGAGGGCCAGCGTTCGCACGGAGTTGCGTGTTTTCGGCGGACTGACTACTAACTCGCCGTTGATTCGATTTACCTGCTTTGTGATAGAAAGCATTTTACTCTCCACAGCCAAGTCCGTCCATTGGAGGGCCAGCAGTTCACCACGCCGCAGGCCGGTGGTCAGCTCCAAGTAGAAAGCTGCAAGAAGACCTCGGCGCTCCGCTTCCGCAAGGTACATCCCGATTTTTTCTTGCGGCAAAATTTTCATTTCTTTCTTTTCGAGCTGCGGCAGCTTGCAGCCTTGGGCGGGATTGGCGAGGATCAGTCGTTCGGCCACCGCCTGTTCCAAGCAGTTGCGCAGCAGCGTGTGAACGCCGCGAACCACTCTTGGACTGAGACTTTTGTCCCTGAGCTCGGGGAAGTTTTTACGCTGGACTCGTCCGCTCTTTTGGAGGTTGTTGTAAAACCGCTGGATCTGGATGGTGGTCAGCTTGTCCAGCGGGACGTCCCCAATTCCGGGGATGATGTGGTTCTCGATGTAGTTCGCATAGTACGCTTTGGTGTTTGGCCGGATGCGCGGCTCGGCGTAGACCTCGTACCACGTCCGCACCCACGATGCCACTGTGTAAGTCCCGGCTTTGGATACATCCAGCCGTTGGCTTTCGCTGATCGCGGTCTTGAGTTTCTCCTTGACTTCGACCTGCGTTTTACCCAGCACGTTCTTGATGATCCGCTTTCCGCTCTCCGGGTCATAGCCTGCGGTGTAACGGCCTTCCCATCGGCCATCCTTTCGTTTCCTAATGTTGCCCTCGCCGTTTGCTCGTCTTTTTGGCATGGTATCAGCCCCTTTCGACAACGAACAATACCGTAACCAAGGGAACAAAGCTATCGGAAAACCGGACTGTTATCAAAAAGTTATCATTTGCACCTCAGAACCTCGCTGCCCTATCTTTGTCTATGGCGGCGCAATTTTTGCGCTGCCAACTTCCCTTTTTCAACAGCCTCCAATATGCGCCATCTGTGCCGCTTTTGATGCTTGCTGAATCAATTAGCTTTCATATTGGGCATCCTGAATGATAAGCTGTTCGCACATCGACTCATCGTTTAAAGCCAATAGATCCCCTGCAATATCAGCATTTTCAAAACGAAGAACATCTGCATCCTTTCGCCCGAATGCTAAAAGATCAACACTTCCATACCACACGATGCTTCCATCTATGACGGCATAGCGCTGGGCCAGCTCCTTGCGCAAAACAACATCCACATTGGCTTCCTTCAGCAGTTCGACCGTCGTCGCAGTTTCTACTCTGCGAGCTTCGTCTGCCTCGGATTCATTAACGGTGTAGATCATGACCTTTACGCCGCAAAGGACCGCATCCCGCAAAAGCGGCAATAGCCGTTTGACACGTCCCTGCTGCAGAAACGGACTGACGATGATAATACTCCTTGCCGCATCGGACAGGTCTTGTTCAAATGCGGACATGGCGGTGTGGCCATTATAGATCATACTGACGCGTTCATCTGCTGCACCGAATTTCACCTGATATCCGAGATCTGCGTAGCCTTTTAGTCGTTTGTGATACATTCGCTCCAACATGGGGATGCGGATGTCTACATAGTCATAGATACGCACTTCATGCTTCCCTTCGTAATTCCGGTGGAGTCGTCCCGCATACTGTGCCAGTGTTCCTTTCCAGGAAATCGGCATCGCCAGAAGGAGCGTGTCCAGCCGGGGCGCGTCAAAGCCTTCCCCAATATATTTTCCGGTTGCCACCACGACTACTTCTTCATTGGCGGGTGTTGCATGTAATGCGTCAAGTTTTTCCCGCTTTTCCTTCGGTTTATCACTACCCACCATTAGGAAAACATTCTGCACCTGTGGCTTTAAAAGCATGGCCAACTGTGCTGCGTGTTCCTTTCGTTCCGTTAGAAGGATTGGAGAGCGACCTGCTCGTACAAGATTTATTGCATCTTCCACCAGCAGAACATTTCGGTTCCCGTTTTTGATAATAGCTGCATACAGATCCTGAATACTGTTGCCCTCCGAAGCTCTCGCATGGGTGAATCTCGGAATGACAAAGTGAGAAAAAGCACGTTTCTCTGCCTGACTTTTTGCATCCACCAGGTAACGGATGGGCCCGCACTGCATAAAAATGATGGGATGGTGACCGTCCTTTCGCACGGGGGTGGCGGAAAGGCCATAAACATATTTTGCTTCAACCGCTTTCAGAACTTTCTCAAAGGTGAATGCCGCTACATGATGGCATTCATCTACGATGACCATTCCATAGTCTGCGACGAAGGGCTTGACACCCTTTTCTTCTCCCTCGAAAAGAGACTGCATAATGGCGATATCAATGATCCCACTGTGAGTATCTTTTCCCGCTCCGATTTGCCCGATGAGACTACGCTGCTTTTTCCTGCCGCGTTTTTTGGGCAGCTCCGGTAAAACCTCATGGATGTTTAAGAACTGCTCAAGTGATGATTTCCATTGCTCCAGCAGAGCGCTGGACTGCACCAAAATCAGAGTGTTGACCTTGCGTTGTCCAATCAAATACGCTCCAATCACCGTCTTACCAAAAGCCGTGGTTGCGGACAGGACGCCTGAGTCCTCTGCAAGCAGCACCTGTGCCGCGGGCTCCTGTTCTGGGCGCAGCGTTCCGCTGAACGATACGTCAAGAACTTTTCCGCCATAGCGTCTGTCCTCTGTAATCACGGGAACCTCATATTGCTCCAGCAGCCTTGCTGCCAACTCTCCGCACCCTCTTGGTAAACCTATATAAGTGTCATCTTCGTAGCCGCAGTCCAGAATACGCGGCGTTCCATATATAGGCAGACGCATGGCCTGCTTGGAGCGAAACTCTGGGTTGGAGAAAGCGGCCAAACGTTTCAAAACATTTAATGCGGCCTGAGAAAAACCCGTTTTTTCAATATAGAGCAAGTTTGCCATGATTAGATTTACACGGTCTGGAAAGTCACTCCTTGTTAGATGCTTTCGCACATTTTTTCGCTGCCACGGCGGAGTCCTTCCACTGTCATCCGCCAACACGCCAATATCTCCATCTCCACCGGCAGCAATCAGGTATTCCGATAGTTGTTCTGGCGTAATTTTGGGAAGAGAAAATAAAAATGCCCACTGGTCTGGATGAGGTACAAATTGCTCATTTACAAAAAGCGTGTTTCCGTTTCGCTGGGCCTGTCCCTGAAAGGGTAGGGCAATCAGATTGCCGAACCCACCCTTGGGCACGGTGTCCTGCGTGGGAAACAGCCGGTCATAAGAGGAGAACGACAGTTCATGGCGGCGAGCCATCGTTTTGGTCAGCAGACTGCTTCCCATCCGCCGCCGGGACCGGTTCAGAGAAGAAAAACCAGACATGCGCGCCGTTTCCAGAACGGGATCGTTCCACTGCGGGAGTGAGGCCATATTCGTTACAACACTTGCAGAATGCGCTGACGTCTGCCTGCCAACTTGCCTCGTCAAAATCTGCTGCCAACAGATATGTTGTGTTGTCCTCCAGCATGGGATAAATGGCGATCACATCACGGCACAGAGGGTCGCGTCCCATTAAATGGGCCTTGACTGTTTCGGCGGCCAAGGGCAGAAATTCTCGATTGGGGCAATTCGAGCACCGGTATTCCTTTTTATCACATAGACCGTGCTGCCATTCGTTTTTGCACACTGGTGTATAGCCGCTTTTCCCTGTTTTGACGCTGAAATAGCGCCTTGCATAAACATTTTCGCGTCCCCTGAACAGTGAAAGAAAGAATTCGATCTTTTGCTGCGCAGAACTATGGGTGTTAATAGAGAATACTTGATTTTCACAGACTTCGCCATTGTGCCATAGCTCCTCTGGGCAAAGAGCGCGGTTACCGCAGTTATCTGCGCAAAGGATAAGTAGAGATTCTTTCCCGAGCACGGGCAGTGATTCCAGAAATGTATACTCCGTTCCGTTGATGCGGGATTTTTGTTTCATTGGCAGCACTCCCATCGTTTATGGATACAGCAAATAAGATTTCTTGCAAATATTATAGCATAAGATATCTGAACGGAACATAACCTGCTCAAGAAAGTTGCAGAATTCCTTTGAGTAGCGGTTGTATACTTGAGATTTTTGTGTTAAGATGCAAGAGAAAAAGTATCTTCGTGGAGGTAGCATAATGAGTTTTCATTATTGCAGGAGGTTTTGCTGGAAAAGGGTGCAGGTGTACTTGGCGATTTATCGCGCTATAAACGGCAGAATAGGATTGAAGAACGGACACACCCTGTTGCCATACTCTATTCTTTGGTTTGGAATGCCAAGCAGGACATCTTATCCGCAAAATCAAAAGAGGAATTGGATCGGATCGAAGGTCAGTTCAATCTGGCAAACCAGTTTCTTTTCAAAGCGGGGAGCTTGTAAGTGTATATTTCGCCAAATGATATAACCGCATTCGAGGAACAGGATATTGAGACTGTTTTGGCGGATGAACTTGCTGACAGTGAAGACCGTTATGAGCCAACGAGTCATCCGACTGCCGTATTGTTGGCTGGACAGCCGGGGGCGGGGAAAACAGAATTAGCTTCGGCGATGAGCGGTATGCTTGATGATAACGCATTTTTCATCAACGCCGATGAGTATCGTCGCAGGCATCCAAACTATCGCGCCATATATGAACATTATGGGGCGGACGCGGTACGAATAACATCCGCGTTTTCAGCAGCCGTCACGGAGCGCTTAATCAAGGCACTTTCGAGCCGTCAGTTCAATCTCATTATTGAGGGGACAGGAAGGACGGTGGAGGTACCAAAACGCACGGCAGAACTTCTGAGCTCTAAGGATTATAGGGTAGAACTGGCGGTTTTGGCTGTCCGTCCAGAGGTATCCCTGACCAGTACACTGCTGCGTTTCTACCAGATGAATGAAATTGGAACAATCCCGAGAGCGACCGCTGTTGCGTCACATGATGTCGTGATAAAATCGTTGCCAGATAATTTAAATGTTCTTTGTGCCGAACCCGCAATTTCACGCCTTACCATTTGGAATCGGGAACTTCAGCGCTTATATGACAGCACACTTGATTCTATTGCGCCATCCGTGGTTTTGACGCAGTTGTGGAACAGCCCGTGGTCTGCGGAGGAGCTGCGGAAGACGGAGGAAACAATTCGTCTTTTGCGCCAGATGGAAGCAGTCAGCCAACTTGGACAGAGTGAAGTCATCGACGAACTGGAGCGCAGGGTGTCTGCTGTGGAGCTGGAGGAACTCCAGATAAAGGGTTTTGACATAACAATGCATTGAATACTCTATCTTCTTTGCCGACCGTCATGCTTGACGGCCGGCTTATTTTATTTGCATCAACGGACTTTACTGAAAATCTTTGCTACTGTTCCAATTCTTGATCATACGGCTGGTGCCCGGGAGGGATGCGCTTCTGCCGCATCTGCGCCAGCCGCTGGCGGGCGATTTGAATGTAGACAGCGGTGAGGAGTAGTGCATCCCGAAAGATGTTCCTTGACTACAGCGGCGCAAAATATACACGTTTTATTTCGAAAATTGTGCTGCGTTGAAAGCACTTTTTCGTGCGCTTGAAAACTGCGATTTCCTCAACCGCCTGCGGAACAGTCACCTCGCTACGAAAATAGGTAGTGAGGTCGTGTACCTTGACAAACAGGCTTTCAACGCCTCATGAAAAACCATCGTAGCACAAAAAGCGGCAGGCCAAAACCTGTCGCTGGTCGAAATATGGAACAATGGGCATCAGTCTGGTACCACCACAAAGTATCCCAGTTTTTGCAGTTCGTTCACCATGCGGCTGGCCCGTTTTCGTTCGCTTTGTTTCCTGCGGATTTCAAAGCACTCTTCGTTGTATGGGGTCCCCGTCTTCAGCATCGTGTAAATTAGTGCCAGCAGCTTGCGAGCCAAAGCAATTGTTGCCCGCTTTGCTCCCTTGCGCTGCTTGATTCGCCAATACCAACCGGAGAGATACAGTGTTCGTTTTCCGGCAATGACCCAACCGACTTCACAGAGCATGCTTTTCAAATAAGGATTTCCCTTATTAATATGAGTACTCTTTCGTTTCCCAGCGCTCTCATTGTTGCCGGGACTTAGACCAGCCCAAGAGCATATATGCTGTGAATCCGGAAAGGCACTCATATCAGTACCGATTTCGG
>ENA-ORCM01003424-ORCM01003424.1-human-gut-metagenome-genome-assembly--contig:-NODE-3424-length-10390-cov-6.114419_pt1 | contig 10390 bp, 7 predicted proteins | sample MGYA00242906_ERZ507928 | MGnify/ENA primary metagenome ERZ507928 (study PRJEB26167, sample SAMN06115497) | human gut metagenome | host: Homo sapiens | place: China:Shanxi | collected 2015-05-07...
CTGGCATCCATCTTAGAGCGGTCGATATAGTGGTAATTGCCTGCTTCCAGAGCGGAGATCAGTCCGATCTCTCCGGCACTCATGCATCCGCCCATGGCAATGGTGCTTCCCTCCGGGATCAGCTCCAGTGCCTGCTTCAGCGCAGCTTCCTTATCCTCTGCGTAATAACCTGACATGTTGCGGGACTGTAAACCCTTGATCACTGTTTTGGCCAGCTGTTCATTTCTTTTTCTGATCATTTCGTTCATCTCTTAACCTTCCTGCCTTTCCGTAATCTGCAAACTTTATTCCTGAGAACCAGATTCTTATTGACATCATTTTATCAAAAAAATAATTCTGTGTATAGCAACCATTTTATATTTGACAATACTTTTCGCATATGCTAGGATATTTCCAATATTAGGGAGTAGTTCACATCGGGTAACCGGTGTTGTGTTGGTCGTCATCACGTTAGTGAAGCCTCAGGCAGTCGCTAACCGGGCAGTACACTTCTACAGAAATGGAACGAGACTTTTATTGTATGTTTATCATGCATTAAAAGTCTTTTTTTGCGTGATAAACAAAGGATCCGGGTACATTATTTAAGAAGGAGGATTTGTATATGACACAAAAAAACATCTGGAATATTTCTGTAAAAGAACTCATGGAAAAATATCAGGTGACAGAACAGGGGCTTACTACTGCCCGCGCGGAGGAGCTTCGCCTGGAAAAGGGTGAAAATATCCTGCAAGAGAGCAGGCGCAAAAGTATACCGGAAGTATTTATCAGTCAGTTTGCTGATCTGCTGGTCGTAATCCTGATCATTGCAGCTGCGATCTCCATGTTTTCCGGCAATACGGAGAGTACCATTGTAATCCTGCTGGTACTGGTGATCAACGCCATCCTGGGTACCCTGCAGCATGTAAAGGCCCAGCGTTCTCTGGATAGTCTCAGGCAGTTATCTTCGCCCGGTGCAAAAGTCATTCGAGACGGTGTGAAACGGGAAATTCCATCGAAGGATATTGTGCCGGGTGACATTGTCATATTGGAAGCGGGAGACATGATCGTGGCTGATGGCCGTATCCTGCACAGCTATTCGCTGCAGGTCAATGAAAGCTCTCTGACAGGCGAGTCTGCCAATGTAGAGAAAACAGATGCCATTATAGAGGGTGATGTGGCACTTGCTGACCGGGCAAATATGGTCTATTCCGGAAGTCTGGTCACCTATGGACGCGCCGAAATGCTGGTGACTGCTACCGGTATGGAGACGGAGCTGGGTAAGATTGCAGGACTGATGAATGCAGCCAAAGAGCGCAAGACACCGCTGCAGGAGAGCCTGGACAAGTTCAGCAGCAGACTTGCCATACTGATCCTGATCATATGTGCTGTCGTATTTTGCCTGTGTATCTATCGCCGGATGACGTTGTTGGACTCCATGATGTTTGCAGTGGCACTGGCTGTTGCTGCGATCCCTGAGGCACTGAGCTCCATTGTGACCATAGTGCAAGCCTTTGGTACACAGAAAATGGCAAAAGAAAATGCAATTATCAAGAATCTGAAGGCTGTGGAAAGTCTGGGCTGTGTCTCTGTCATCTGCTCTGATAAGACCGGAACACTGACACAGAATAAAATGACGGTGCAGCAGATTTATATAGAAGACCGGTTATACGAGCCGGACCAGCTTGACCTTTTGAATCAGACTCATCGTTATCTGCTCTACGACGCTGTCCTCAACAATGATTCGAGCATCGTCGATGACAAGGGCATCGGTGACCCTACAGAATACGCGCTTTTAGAAATGTTCCGAAGGATTGAAGCGGATACATCTTCTATTTTGAAAGAAGCAAATATGCATGAAGATATCCTCAGGCAGAACATGCAACGCCTTGAGGAAGTGCCTTTTGATTCCGACAGAAAGCTGATGAGTACGAAATATATGCTGCATGGTGTACCCACGATCCTCACCAAAGGTGCTGTGGATGTTCTCTTAGACCGCTGTGACTATGTGCGCTGCAGCGACGGTATCCGTCCTATGACGGAAGCTGAAAAAGACAAGATCCGTATGCAGAATCAGCTTTTTTCAGAAAATGGCCTGCGTGTATTGTCTTTTGCTTACAAGGAATCGGAGGAAAATCTCGACATCCATGCGGAGTATGGCTATACCTTCCTGGGTCTGATCTCTATGGTAGATCCTCCCAGAGAGGAATCTGCGGCTGCCGTTGCAGCTTCCAAGAGAGCCGGCATCCGTCCGGTCATGATCACCGGTGATCATAAGGTAACAGCAGTGGCAATTGCCCGCCGGATCGGAATATACGAAGAAGGAGACCTTGCACTGACAGGTGCGGAGCTGGATGCCATGAGCGACAGCGAACTGGAGGAACAGATCGCACAAATCTCCGTCTATGCCAGAGTATCTCCCGAGAACAAAATCCGGATTGTCGAGGCATGGCAGCGCAGAGATAATATTGTTTCTATGACAGGAGACGGTGTGAATGATGCTCCTGCATTGAAAAAGGCAGACATCGGTGTCGCTATGGGAATTACCGGAACCGAGGTATCCAAGGATGCCGCAGACATGATTCTGTCAGATGATAATTTCGCAACGATCATCAAGGCAGTGGCAAACGGGCGTAATGTATACAGAAATATCAAAAATGCCATTTTGTTCCTGCTGTCCGGCAATACCGCCGGTATCTTAGCCGTATTATACACATCCCTGATGGGACTTCCTGTACCTTTTACACCTGTACATCTGCTGTTCATCAACCTGCTGACCGATTCTCTTCCGGCCCTGGCAATCGGCATGGAACCGGCAGATGACGACCTTCTGAAGGAAAAGCCCAGGAATCCACGGGAAGGAATCCTCACCAGAGGCTTTATGATTACGATGATAACACAGGGTCTGCTGATCGCAGCAGCCTCCATGACAGCTTATCACATCGGACTGACCGTCAGTTCGGCTATGGCCTCCACTATGGCTTTTGCCACACTGACACTGGCCAGATTGTTCCATGGTTTTAACTGCCGTGGCAGCGAATCCATCTTCCGGCTGGGACTGACCTCGAACCGATATAGCCTCTATGCTTTCACTGCGGGAGTCTCTTTACTGGCACTGGTAATCTTCATCCCGGGACTGCACAGTGTATTCAGCGTAGCCGATCTGCCTATGACAGCACTCGGTCAGATCGTAGGGCTCGCTTTCATGCCGACAGTGCTGATACAGATAATGAAAATCATCAGATATAAATAATTGATTTAATCAATAGCTTCCACAGACTGCAATCTTTCCTTTTTTACCTTCAGATATTCTTCCGTATAATGTGTCTCTTCGTTGGTTGTCAGAATGACCTCCTGCCCCTGCGGCATATCAATATCCGTTGCCACAAGCAGGAGGGAATCCTCCTTCAGCCAGCTTTCCAGCCCTGTGAAAAACTGCGGGTCGTAGTGATCTGCCCCTTTCAGCTCATTATGATATCTGTCAAAGGAATAGTTCACGGGAGACAGTACATTATAGTCATAATAGCAGACACCCTGCCCCGACCAAAGGCTTGTCGTTACCAGATAATCGTAACCATCCTTTTGTGTGAGGAATATCTGTACGTTCCCCGCATGGGCAATGGCGAATTCCTGCGACCACAGAGGAATGATTCCATATTGTCCATCTCCCAGATATTCGTAGACCGCTACCGTTCCCCAGTTTCCGGCCTTCCGCAATGCTTCTGTGAGATTTTCGTTTTCTTCCTCCAAATGAACCTTCGTTACAATCTTTTCCTTGTAACCGTTATGGGTCAGATCATAATATCCGGTATAGACCTCTGTCATATTCTGTTCTTCCCCGTCTGCGTTCTCCACGTTCACGTCATAAGGGTTGGTCCTTACCGAAAAATTGCCCAGAGAAAATTTCCCATTCTCTTGCATTGACACCGGTGCCGTTACACGAAAGCTGGAATCATACAGCGGAATTGCTATCTGATACAGCTGTATACCCACCACTACGCTTGCAAAAGGGGTTCCTCCTCGGAAATCAAACCGGATCTGGTCTCCCAGAACGGTACCCATATAAGTATTTCCTTCATATTCCCGTAGCAGGGAATCCAGACTCAGATCTATACTTTCCTCAGGATCTGACTCCCCGTTTTTATCCAGGAAATCCACATGAAGTGTATGGAACTGTTCATCCAGCGTATCCGCCGCAAGGATCCGTCTGTCAAAATCTTCAACCACATTTGTATATTCGGAGACCTTCGGGGTTCCTTTCTGTACATCTACATAATACAGTCCTTCCACATAAATACCGGTTCCTGTCCCCTGTATGGTAGAAATGTAGTACTCCTTGTCGCCATCCCCATCATAATCTGCGGCTTCTATCGCAGGTGGTGCCGAATACATGTTTCGCCAGGGGATCTCCACCCGGTATTCCTCGTCGCCGTCATGAATCACCAGGCAATCTTCTGCACCGTTGCCCCAGACACTGACTGTCTCATCATAAGAGTATGACAGCACACCATACTCTCCTTCCGGCAGCTCCCGGGCAGCATCCACCGAGACTTGATCTGCCCGGGTTTTCTCCTGATATAGTCCGGTCTGGCAGGTAAGTTTCTCCGGCTCAGGTTCCGTTGTCGTCTCCGGGATTGTCTGTGAGGTGGCTGTAGCAGTTTCCTGACCGACTTCCTCTGCCTGAGCAGATTCGGTATCAGAGATTTCCAAAGCGTCCCTACTGCTGCCACAGCCTGTCAGAGAAAATGCCACGATCAATGCCAGTAATCCGCTGCTTATTTTACCTACTTTTTCAGATATAGAAGAAACAAGCTCCAACATTCTATTTGAAATCGTATATGGCGGTTCATTTTTTCCCATTTATGTCACTCCATCTTGTTTATTATCTTGCTTATTATCTTACTCGTTTGGAATATCATTAGCAATCTTTTTATTTCAGGAATTGCATAAATAAAGCACTTCCGCAAGATCCGCATTGATTCCCACCGCCTTATTTTCGATCTCCTTGGGAACATAGGCATCACCCTTGTTGATGCAGACGTAAAATGCATTCCGCCAGTTGTGCGCATACTGCCAGAAATTATATTTGATGATACCGGGTGTGTTGTAACCGACACCCAGCTCCAGAAATACGACGTTTTGTCCTCTATGATCTTCCATGAACTTCTCATAACGCTTCGCGGCAGCATCCCATCCGGCATCCTGGACGAAGGTATTGTCCGCGCGGAAATTGATACTTACATCACATTTTACACTTTTGAGAGGTGATCCTATGTTGACGAAGGACGAATTGCCGGAATGCCCGGTGGCAACCACGGTACAATTGAACGGAAGTAAATGGAAATTATTGATATTGAGAAATTTAATGATGCGCTCCATGGAAGAGGATGGACTGATCACGCGGACCGTCTACCCGGAAGTGCCGCCCCGCGTGGAATACGCGCTGAGCGACCTCGGGGAAACCATGCGTCCGATCCTGGATGCCATGCAGGAATGGGGAACGAATTATAAAAACGGAACCATATAAACAGGTATGCAGAAAATATCCTGCTCCTTGCTAATATCCTTTGTATAAACCAAATATCTGCACAAAATTCTGTCGGAAAATTTTTCCGTAAATATATCGAGTGATTTGTGAGTCTTATAACCGGAAGATTTTACTTCTATGGGAATGATCTTATTCTTTTTTGCTAACAAAAAATCAATTTCATAATTATGCTTTGATGTTTCATTCATTATAGTATGATAAAAAAGTTCATTCCCATTTACGGCAAGGCAACAAGCTACCGCATTTTCATATAAATATCCCAGGTTGACACTAAGCTTATCACTAAGCAGTTTTTCATATATTTCATTTTCTGTAAAATCTCTGTCTTTAAACATTAATGTTACAAATAATCCGGTATCACACAAAAACAGTTTAAATCTGGATAAGTCCTTAGTATTCGACATTCCGGCATTTGGATCATTAACATTGTACGACACCAATACTGTCTTAGAATCTTTTAATTCAGCAATCAACTCAAGTACTTTCTCAATCTTCTCTCCTCCCAGGACAGAATTAACCTGATACCTTGCTGCATTTTTATTTAGTTCTGCCGGAATTGCATCAAAAAGCATTGCCAGTCTTCCGGTTGCATCAATTTTGGCAAAATCTGACTCATACAAATTTAGTATATTTCTTTTTATTTCATCCACTTTTCTAAAATTATTAGTTTCTATATAAGTCTGAACTGCCTGCGGCATTCCTCCTACGAGCATATACAACCGAAACTGTCTTAATTGCTTACGATTTCCATTATCACCCAATCCAGTCTTTGCTTCATAACATTTTGCCAAGAGCGAAAAAGTAGTCTGATCCCCCACTGCCCAAAGAAATTCCTCATAATCCATAGGATACATATTAAGTCTTCTTTCCTCGCTGGGTATCAAAATATCTTTGACATTTTTCTTGATAGATATCAAAGAGCCTGTCTCAATATAATCATATCTATGATCTTCTACTAATGCTTTTATTGCCTGCCGTGCTTTAGGACATAATTGCACTTCATCAAATATAATAACGGATTTTCTTTCATGGAGATCCACTCTATACTGTAATTGAAGCTGCAAAAATAAATAATTCAAATCAGATATATCATCAAAAAGAACTTTGACATCCGATGATGCTTTTGCGAAATCAATTAGAATATAAGATTCATATTCTTTTTTTGCAAACTCTTCTACAACCGTTGATTTTCCTATACGACGAGCACCTTCTATTAGCAATGCTGTTTTTCCATCCGACTCTTGTTTCCAGTTTAACATTTTACTATATATTTTTCGCTTAAACATTTTCTTTCTCCTTTCCGCATTTTTCTATTTTAATATTTTCCTTGTTTCCGCATTTTTTATACATAAATAATAGCATGTTTCCGCATTTTTTTCAACATATCTTGTAATAATCAGGAAAAGTAGCTATTAAATAAAAATAAGTATTCATGTATAATTTATGATATACTATTTAAAATTATCATTCTGAGAGAAAGGAATTCCGACTATGGGAATCAGATTAATCTGCAGTGACCTCGATGGTACACTTTTACAATATGGAAAAAAAGAATTAGAGGGGGAAATTTTTGACCAGATCCGTGCGCTGCATGACAAAGGAATCTTGTTCTGTCCGGCTTCGGGAAGACAGTATACCAGTCTGCGGAAGCTGTTCGCTCCGGTGGCGGATTGCTGTATTTTCCTGTGTGAAAACGGTGGCGTGATCTACAAGGACGAGCAGTGCATTGCGAAAAATCCCATGCCCCGTGCCCTGGCAGAAGAGATTGCGGAGGATCTGTGGAATCGTAGTGACGGTCAGGGCGAAATCATGCTCTCCGGACAGAATACGGCGTATCTGATGGAACGTGGGCTGGGAATGCTGGACAGAATAAAGTTTATCGGCAACAACTATCAGGTCATTCAGGATCCCTCCGAAATTCCGGAAGACATCGTAAAGGTCTCTGTATATCTCCATGAAGGCGTAGCGGCTTATGCTGACCGCTTCGTCCCCCGCTGGGAACAGGCGAACTGTGCAGTGGCGGGACCTTACTGGATCGATACTACCCTTGCCAACAAAGGCATCGGTGTGCAATCCATTTGTAAAATTCTTGGCTTTGACCTCGCGGATGTCATGGCCTTCGGTGACAATTATAACGATGTATCCATGCTGGATATCGTGGGACATCCTTATATTATGGACGGAGCTGCCGGTCCGTTGAGAGAAAAATATCCGCAGCACACTCCCCGGCCCGAGGAAGTACTACGGAATCTTCTCTAATCCTGAGCATCCGCAGTATCTGCAATTATGCCCAGCTTTATTTTCATTTTCAAAATACGCAGGACCGATTCGTTGAGGCGTTCCTCGGTAATCTCACCGGTTTCGACCGCCTTAATGACTGCGGGTACCTGTACTTCAAAATCGGTGCAGCACAGCATATCGTTTCCCGCCTGTACCGCCCTTACGGCAATCTCCGCATCCCCGGCGAACTGCCGTACTCCTTCCATGACCAGATCATCGGTAATGATCACGCCGTCAAACCCTAATTCATTACGCAAAATATTATGTACCGGTAGAGAAATAGATGCCGGTACCTGATCATCCATGCAGGAGACAACATTGTGGGCTACCAGCACCATATCCGCCCCTGCATCGATGCCTGCCTGAAACGGCAGAAAATCAGAATTTACAAACCTCTCTATGGGACGTTCATCATAGGCGATCCCTGTGTGCGTGTCCGAGTTGTTGCCATATCCCGGGAAATGCTTTAATACACTTCCCATCTGTTCCTGCGACATGGTCTGCACGACGGTCCTCACATACTCCGTCGTCTGTTCCGCATCCTGCCCGAAACTGCGGACATAAATAAAATCCTGCGGATCCTGTGATACATCGCATACCGGAGCAAAATTCAGATTAATTCCCAGGTTCTGCAGTAATTGACATTTTTCCTGTGTGTCGCTCCGAATAAGATCCCATCCGCCCTGCGCATACAGTTCCTGAGGAGAGGCAAAAGGCGTTTCCCGTAAGTTCGCATTTTTGCTGACTCGGTTTACCGTGCCGCCTTCCTCATCCACACCGATCAGCAGAGGCACTTTTGCAGCATTCTGATAGCTTTGAATGGCTGCTGTTACTTCCTCTTTTGTTTTACCGGTAAAATCCCGTGCAAATAAGATATATCCGCCGAGATGATACTGCGTCACCTTGGATGCTGCATCCGTCTCCGGGCACCGGGCGATGAACATCTGTCCGACTTTTTCCTCTAAGGTCATTCCTGCCAGGAGTTCTTCTGCCCTCTTCTCTACAAGATCCACTGGTTCACTTTCTTCCGTCTCCGGCAATTCCGTAGGATCTGCACTGTTCTCTGCGCTGTTGCCGCTCACATCAGAATCCGATACACTCTGTTCCGACATAGGTTCCGGCTGAACTTCCGGTATTATTTCCTGTGCAGACTTCTCTGTGCTTCTTAAATTCCACAACAAAAAAACCAGAATTCCAACACATATGACAGATAACACGATCACTACGATATTCCGCACCTTTTTCATTTCGCATTTCTCCATAACCATATTATTAAGACGCCAGGGTCAAAAGGCCCCACTCTTCGGCTGATACTTCATACTCGATACATTATATACGGTAATAAACGCCTTGGGGTCCAGTTCATTGATGAATTTCATTAATTTCTGGTACTCACTTTTGTCCACAATGGTGATGATCTCGTTGTGTTTTTCAAAATGATAGGCACCGATGGCTTCATAGATCGTGGCACCGCTGTGCAGATCTCTTGTAATAAACTGGCGCAGTTCTTCCTCTTTCTTCGTAATAATGCAGACACGCCGCTTGATATTATTATCAAAAATAAAATGATCCAGAATGATTCCGTTGAAATAGGTACCCAGAATACTCAGCACCACCGTTTTCTTATCATATACCAGTGCTGCGGACAGTGCCACGCACATACCGGACAGAGACATTGCCCTGCCCAGCTCCATGTGTAGATATTTGTTCATGATCTTTGCTACAATATCCAGTCCTCCGGAAGATGCATTCCGGTTGAACAGAATGCTGAGTCCCACGCTGACCACCAGAATATAGCACAGTACATCCAGTTCCTGACTGTCCGTCATGGAACCGAAATTTGGAAACAGCATCTCGAAAAGCCCTAAGAATACCGGCAGCATCACACTGGTGTACACCGTCTTTACCCCGAATTCTTTCCCGCAGGTGACAAAACCGATGAGCAAAAGCACTACATTCAGGATCATCGTAATGGCTGACAAAGGAAGCGGTATAAAGTTAGACAGCACGATGCCGAGACCGGAAATACTGCTGACCGACGCATGACTCGGCACCAGGAAAAAGTAGACTGCTGCCGCGATGATGGCTACCGCCACAGTCAGGATCCCTGTCTCTTTCAGAATTCCTGCATAATTTATTTTTTTCTTCATGATAACATTTTCTCCAGCGATATATTTTAATTTGTTTCTATACTTTTCTCATCTTATCACACCTCATCTTTTTTGCAAATGAAAAGTATCACCTCCGCATATGCCCGAATGGCCTCTTCTGCATTACAGCTTAAAGTACTATTACAGCGGCATCAAGCCCCGCTATTTTTCCATCAAAGGGTTTCTCTCTAAGTAAATCATATTTTTGTGCATATTCATGAAACACTCTTGCGCTGCTGCTGCAGTTGAAGATCAAAGCGAGTGTCTCTTCTCCATTTTTTCTGGTCAGGACGATCGTCTCTTCCTCGTCCCTTGCAGCTATTTCCATCGGTTCACCCTCTACGATACATGCATGGTTTTTTCGCACCTTCAGCAGCTGCTTATACCATTCAAACATCTCTTTATCCTGGTATTCTTCATCCCAGTACATGCCACG
>ENA-ORCM01003433-ORCM01003433.1-human-gut-metagenome-genome-assembly--contig:-NODE-3433-length-10371-cov-3.151059_pt1 | contig 10371 bp, 9 predicted proteins | sample MGYA00242906_ERZ507928 | MGnify/ENA primary metagenome ERZ507928 (study PRJEB26167, sample SAMN06115497) | human gut metagenome | host: Homo sapiens | place: China:Shanxi | collected 2015-05-07...
TCAAGAACGCCATGACCATTGCCAATCGTAAGCATGACCAAGCGGCCGTCCATGCGGATGAACGGATCACCGACGACTTTACCGCCGTCGATATGACTGTCTGCGGCCAGTACATGCACTCCGCGCGTGCCGTCTGCCTTCAGTTCAGAAGCCAAAATACCGGGCTCATCGGATTTTTCTAGAACCACAGCTCCGGCGCCGTCGCCGAACAAAACACAAGTTGTTCTGTCTTTCCAATCCAAAACACGAGACAGAGTCTCTGCACCGATCACCAAGACGCACTTGGCAGAACCAGCACGAATCATTGAGTCAGCAATCGAAAGTGCATAGGCAAAACCGGAACAAACGGCCTGAATATCAAAGGCACCGGCGCCCGACGCACCGAGAATCGCCTGAACTTGGCAAGCCGTGCTCGGGAAAACGGAATCCGGAGTGGTCGTCGCGACAATAATCAGATCAATTTCATCAGGAGAAAAACCACCTGCTTCCAAGGCCTGTTTTGCAGCCTCGGAGGCCAAATAAGTGGTGGACTCTTCACCGGAAGCAAGATAGCGCTGTTCGATGCCCGTGCGGGTACGGATCCATTCGTCGCTCGTCTCGACACCAATTTTGGCTAAATCCTGAGCCAACTCTTCATTGCTTACCGCTCTCTTCGGAAGAAAACTTCCGGTGGAGGCAATACGAGAAAAACAATTTTCCGACACTGGGAAATCCTCTAAATAACTATGAGCGACAGATTACTTTAATTAGGACTTGCGAATACAAGCAGAAAACCCGTATTACACACAAATACAAATTTTCCGCAGAAAAACAAAAAGCTCTCCGAAGAGAGCTCTGCAGAATGTCTTTAGACTCGATCGCCGCACCGTCCGTCGTGGGTCTCAGATGAGAGCGATCCGGGTCAGTGAAGACTTATTCCTGGTCGTCAGCCTTAGTAGCGATGACTTTCTTACCACGGTAAAAACCGGTGGCAGAAATGTGATGACGACGGTGAACTTCGCCAGTTGTCGGTTCGACAGCCAGAGGCGGGTTCGTCAGAAAATCGTGAGCACGGTGATTGCCGCGCTTGTTGGTCGATTTCTTATTTTGCTGAACAGCCATGGTAACCCCACGTAAATTAAAATCTAACTTTCAAAATCGAGCGGGCAGTAGTTACACTTCCGCTCCTGGAAAATCAGGCATTCTACACTAACCTTAGACCTTACGCAAACCTTTGAGATCTTTGAGTTTTGCAAAAGGATTCGGCTTCTGAACTTCGTCTTTTGTCTCTTCAGGTCCGTCGGTCTGACAGCCTTCTTCGTGAGCCGGAACCAAGGGAAGAGAAAGAATCAGTTCTTCTTCAATCCAGTCGGCAAGATTGAGCTTGTCGCTGCCGACGATGACTTCGGTGTCATCATCTTCGTCGATCGGAATCGAATCGGCTTCTTTTTCGCTCTTAGCGAAGCGGAAAGTAACTTCTCTCTCAATCTTGAAATCCATCGGTTTCGTGCAGCGATTGCAAACCAAAGGAACAACGGTCGCGAGTTCCATGCGGCGCAGGGCATCGGTATGTTCGCGCTCCTGTCCAAGGAACTTCTTGACGGCCACCCGCATCCGACAATTTTGCCTGCCCTTCGATGACTTTCTTATCTCTGGCCAGGTCATAAGCATTCACATAGTCGGTTTGTTTTAGGTATGCGGACATTGAATTTCTCTCTTTCTGCGATAAGCACTGAACTAGAATAGTCTCTTTCAAGTTTGAGTGCTTTTAGGAACGACCCAATTATGGACAACAAAGCCGCATTAATTTTAGGTTCAAGTTCTCCTTTCCGACGCGAGCTTTTAGAGCGTCTCAAGATCCCTTTCACTACCTGCTCTCCCGACGTCGATGAGACGCCGCTCAAAGGAGAAAGCCCGAAGGATCTCTCGCTGCGCCTTTCCGTACTGAAAGCTCAGGCAGTTGCCGCCCAGCATCCGCACTGCGTGGTCATCGGCTGTGATCAGGTCTTGGAATTAAACGGTCGTCCTGTCGGAAAACCCGGCAATTTCGAAAACGCCTTCAAGCAGCTCTCCGAGATGTCCGGTCAGACCGTTACATTCCATTCTGCCATGACCGTCATTGACGCCAAAGGAAATCTGCAGAGCACGGTCGTCCCGACATTTATCCGTATGCGCAATCTGCTTCCGGAAGGCATTCGTGAGTACCTTGAACGCGAGAAGCCTTTCAATTGCGCCGGATCAGCCAAAATTGAAAAACTTGGAATCGCCTTAGTCGCCGAATGCAAGTCCGACGATCCGACTGCCATCATCGGTCTGCCTCTTATTGAATTGACGACCATGCTCGCCAAGGCCGGCATTCATGTTCTTCCGGAGCTGAACTAATGAATAAAGGAAAGCTCTTCATGCTGCCGGTCCCTATCGCCGATGGGCTACTGAACGACACACTGCCCGAACACACGATTCAAACGGCTCGTGAACTCAAGTTCTTTTTAGCTGAGAACGCCAAGTCGGCAAGAGCTTTCCTGAAATTCTGCGGCCACCCATCGCCTATAGCCTCGCTTTCTATTGAAGAAATCGGGCATCGTCCGGATTCTGCAAAGGTACGAGGCTGGCTCAAGCCTGCATTGGAAGGAAACGATATCGGCATTGTGAGCGAAGCCGGATGTCCGGGCGTCGCGGATCCGGGCGCACAAATCGCTGCGGAAGCTCATAAGCTTGGTATCCGCGTCGTACCGCTCGTCGGACCGTCTTCTATTCTTTTAGCTTTAATAGCTTCCGGTATGGACGGACAGCATTTCCGTTTCTGCGGCTACCTTCCGATTAAAGAGCCTGCCCGCACCAATGCGATTAAAGATCTTGAAAGAAAGAGCGCATCTTTGGAAGGAGAAACTCAGCTCTTCATCGAAACACCCTACCGCAACAGCGGCATGCTCGCCGATCTTGTTAAAAACTGCGCGCCTACGACGCTTATTCTCGCGGCCACAGACATCTCCGGGCCGGAAGAGCGCATTCGCACTTTCTCTGCGGCAGATTGGAAAAAACAAGATTTGTCACTGCCGAAGCTTCCGACCGTCTTCGGAATTCTCGGCGCTAAGCGAACTCGTCGATCTTAGTTTTGATCGCTTCCATGGTCCTGACAATGGCGTCGGGCTTATAAGCCTCTAAACGTTCTATCGGCGCAGCACCCCAAGTGACCGCAATTGTGCGGACTCCGGCCGCTTTGCCTAGCTTAATATCGTGCTCAGTGTCGCCGATCATCACAATCTCGTCCATTGTGAGCCCGTTTCTTTCAAGCAGAGTATTCAGCATTAGAGGGTCGGGTTTTGGGAGCGCTTCATCGGCTGTGATGGAATCATCAAAATAATCCCACACATTCATCCGATTAACGATTCTTGAGAGGCCCTTGCGGCTTTTACCGGTTGCAATCGCGGTTTTGATGCCGGCGTCTTAAGTTCACACAGAAGTTCCAAAACGCCCGGAAATAACTTCAGAGAAGGATCGCTCTGAAGAAAATAGCGCACGTAAATGTCTTTGTAACGACCGTACTCGCTTTCAGGAAGATCCGGCGCCACGATCGGAATGATGTCCTTGAAGCCTAACCCGATAATACTCTTTGCCGTCTCATAACTGACAGGCGCAATCCCGATTTCTTCATTTGCCAACTGGATGCCGCGGGCAATCGCAGGAACTGAATCAACTAAGGTGCCGTCAAAGTCAAAAACGGCCATCTTCAGAGCGTGCATTCTTCTTTTTCCTGATTTAGTAGGTTTGAGGACTGAGCTATTTATTCTGAGCCTTTCTTTGCTCTAAAACCTCAATGAGCTCTACACAATCTTTAGGAAGCGGAGCTTCAATCTCGAGTTCCTCTCCTGTAATCGGATGATGAAAACGAATCTTGCCTGAGTGCAGGAACATCCGTTTGAACGGCACACCCAGCGAACCGTGGGCAACTTCATCATTAAATGCGAAATCGCCATACTTCTCGTCTCCGACCAGCGGGAAGCCTAACTCTGCTGCATGCACCCTAATCTGATGGGTACGGCCGGTGAGAAGATCGACTTCAACTAAAGAAACCGGTCCGAAACGTTCTTCCAATCTAAATATAGAGTGGCTCGAAAGCCCGTTTTCCGGATCAACGCGCACACGACGCTCTCCCGAGGGCGTGACGTACTTAAAAAGCGGAAACTTCGCGTGCTGACGATCGTTCTGCCAATCCCCTTTAACCAATGCCTGGTAGGTCTTGTGCATCTCTCCTTCGCGGATCATTTCATGGAGTCGCACCAAAGCTTTCCGAGTTTTAGCCAGCACCAATACGCCGGAAGTCCCTCTGTCCAAGCGATGGACGAGTTCTAGGAACGGAAGTTCCGGGCGGCTCGCTCTCATTCGTTCGATCAGACCGTAAGAGATGCCGCTGCCGCCATGGCTTGCCATACCGGCCGGTTTGTCCACAACCATGATGTTTTGATCTTCAAAAAGAATCGGCGGCATTTCCGAGAGCTTCAAGGGAGGTGCCGAATGTTCGGATTCTTTTTCGGTATAGCGGATCGGCGGAATACGAACTTCGTCTCCGCTCTGCAGACGAGTGTCGACATGAGCTCGTCCTTTATTGACTCGGACCTCGCCGGAACGCACTACGCGGTAGATCAAAGATTTCGGCACGCCTTTAAGCTGTGAAAGCAGAAAGTTATCCAGTCTTTGACCGTCATTGCTTTCGTCAACCTTCTTGAAGATAACCTTCGGCTCGGCGGCTTTTCTTTCTTTCGGTTCTTGTGCCGATGTCTTCACCCTTGGTAAAGCAGTCTTTGGCTTTGGGCGCTGAGTGACCTTTCCGGTCGACGCGGAAATGTTTAAGTCTGCTAACAAATCTTTTCCGCTGCGGGTGCGGCTTTTCGCAGAAGTACGACCCTTTTTTGGGTCTGTTCGCTCATTATTTTGGCGAGATTTCATCATTTGTTCTAAAATCCTGTGCGAGAGGTTTGACCGTCAGAACAACTCGGCGCCGCAGGTTTGCGCGTCTGAAATCTGTCGGTTCAACTGTTCTCAATGACCTCCGCCGATTGTAATCTTTTGACGACAAACGGAATGCGATGCGTACCGATTCTAGGGTCTCTCCGCTTGAGCTGACCGATGATTAACGTAACACTCTAAACATCGTTTTTCTCAACTATGCCGTCAGTAGATTTTGTAATGAATGATAGGCGGTGCTCCGATTTTCGAATCGTCGCAGCTCGCCAATGGCCTTCGGGTCATTTGCTGTAAAGAATTTTTATTAACAAGGGGCGCAGCAGCATCCGGTTGATGCGCGCACAAATTTTGGAACACATGCTGCACTCGTGCAGCAAAAGTATTGGAAAAAAGAGAGTGGCTTACCTCCGCTGTTTCGATCGGCCTGCCTATTCCTGCCTAACGGGAAGGGATAATTGTGCCTGCACTGCGGTCTCCTCTCTCGATTTTATAAAGCCTCCTGCGGACAATTTCCGCGATTCACTCAGGGAGATCCCTTTGCCCGTTCCACTTGTTCCGGAACCTGTTTGATATCTTTTCTCTACGGCACGCCTATGGTCCGCGTCAGTGACTGAGGAGTGCTTGATGAAGCGCATGTTATTTAACGCCACGCATGCTGAGGAGCTGCGTGTCGCTATTGTTGAAGGTCAGAAGCTCATTGATATTGATATCGAGTCTTCCGAACGTCAGCAGAGAAAGTCCAATATCTACAAAGGCGTAATCACCCGTATTGAACCGTCTTTGGAAGCATGTTTCGTCGATTACGGCGAAGAACGCCACGGTTTTCTCCCTTTTAAAGAAATTTCCCGTTCTTACTTCAAAGAAGGTGTTGATGTTCGTACTGCGACCATCAAAGAAGCACTCTCCGAAGGAACCGAGCTCATTGTTCAGGTTGAAAAAGAAGAACGCGGCAACAAGGGTGCGGCACTGACCACTTTCATTTCCTTGGCCGGTCGCTACCTCGTCCTTATGCCGAACAATCCTCGCGGAGGCGGTGTCAGCCGTCGTATCGAAGGCGAAGAACGCGAAGAGCTTCGTGAAAACATGTCCAAGCTCCCGACACCGAAAGGCATGAGCCTCATCGCTCGTACCGCTGGTATCGGCCGTACGGTCGAAGAACTCAAATGGGACTTTGATTACCTTCTCCAGCTCTGGCAGGCCATTGTTGAAGCTGCCACACCGCAGTATGAAGACACCGAAGGCAACTTCGTCACCGCTCCCGTCGGTCCTCTCGGCCAGAAATACGAACGCGTGAATCCGGCCCCCTTCCTGATCGTTGAAGAAAGCAATCTCGTGATTCGCGCGATCCGCGACTACTTCCAGCCGGACATCGCTGAAATTCTCGTTGACACCGACGACATCTACGAACAGGCTAAGCAGTTCATGGGCCACGTCATGCCTGACATGATCAACCGTGTCAAGCGCTACACGGACGATGTGCCCCTGTTCTCCCGCTTCCAGATCGAAAATCAGATCGAAACGGCCTACTCCAGAACCGTTCCCCTCCCCTCGGGCGGCTCGATAGTGATCGACCACACTGAAGCCCTGGTTGCCATCGACGTTAACTCCGCCCGCGCCACCGCCGGCGGAGACATCGAAGCCACTGCCTTCCACACCAATGAAGAAGCTGCTGAAGAAGTTGCGCGTCAGATGCGTCTGCGTGACCTCGGCGGCTTGATCGTCATCGACTTCATCGATATGGAAGATCCGGCCCATCAGCGTGCTATCGAACAGCGCATCAAAGAAGCTATTCGTCACGACAGAGCCCGCGTCCAGATCGCCAAGATTTCCCGCTTCGGCTTGTTGGAACTCTCCCGCCAGAGACTTCGTCCGTCTCTGTACGAAGGCAGCCACATCACCTGCCCGCGCTGCAACGGTATCGGCGCTATTCGTGACACCGAATCCAGTGCGATTCAAGTGCTTCGTATTCTCCAGGAAGAAGCGCTCAAAGACGGTACCACTGCTCTTCAGGCCCAGGTTCCGGTCGATGTTGCAACGTACCTGCTGAACGAAAAACGCGACGACATCGCCAAGATCGAACATCGTCACCACATTGAAGTCATCCTGATCCCGAACAAGACGCTCGAAACACCGCACTATCAGATCGAACGCCTTCGCACCGAAGATCAGCTGCTGACAGAAGGTGCTCCGAGCTACAAGCGCGTGGAAGAGCTTGCTCCTGAGCCCGAAGCTCCTTACTCCAGAGCTCAGAACGTCGCGCCTTCTACTAAGCCTTGTCAGATCCCTGTCATCAAAGGCCTGCCCGTCAGAGAAGACGCTCCGAAGCACGTTGAGCCTGCCAAACCTTCCAAAGAACCTGCCAAGAAAGAAAAGAGCTTCTTCCAGAAGATTCTTGCTTTCTTCACCGGAAATTCTGAAGCTGAAGAGAAAGAAGAAGCCAAGAACAAATCCAGCCGCGGCGACAAATCTTCCGTCAGAAAAGAGCGCGGCGAGCGTAAGAATCGTCGTCAGGAAAGAGACGATCAGCGTAAGACACGTACGCCTGTCGCTAAACAGGAAAAAGTTGAGCGCGCGCCCAAACAGCCGCGTCAGGTAAAACCGACCAAGACTGAAGACAGACGCCAGAAAGAGACGGTTGAAAAAGCCAAGAATGTTCCTGCCGTTCGTCCGGCCGCTGTCGAAAAGACAGAAAAGCCTGAAAGAATCGAACGTACTCGCAAGGCTTTGAAGGAAAACGGCGCTTTACAGGATAAAAGAAGTGCCAAGCCCGTTCAGGCTCCGGCAGCTGTTGAAGAAGCAGTAAAACCTGTTGAAAAACAGAACGTTCCGGCGCCCGTCGAAGCCGTCCAGGTTCAGCCGCAGGTTGAAAAACCCGTACCGGCTCCCACTCCGGCGCCTGTCGCTGCCGAAACTCCGGCTGTCCAGGCTGAAGAAAAGAAAGCTCCGGCAGATGCCGTCGAAGGAATCATCGTCGAAACTGCCGTCCGTGTAGTGCCGTCCGTTGAATCACAGTCCAACGCCACAGAACAGCGTCCTCGCACTCGCAGAGCACGTCGTCTGCGCAAGGACAGAGGCGACAGAGAACCGCGTGCCTCAAGATCCGTTGTGCCGCCCGCACCTGTCTCTCCGGTCGTTGCCGCCATCGAAGACGTTGTCATGAGTGAACACGCCGTTCCTCAGGTGAACGCGGCTACCATCCGTGCTGACGAACATCTGCCTCGTGTGGAAGCAGACAAGCTGCATCTTACGGAAGAAGCTCCGAAACACGCTCGTCCGAGACGTGAAAGGGCACCCCGCAAACCGGCTGCAGATTTTGTAACCAAAGTCGAAAGCCACGATTCCGAGGTTCAGGCCGTCAGTTCCGCCGCTCCCCAGGCAGAAGCTGTGAAGGAAGCTCCGAAACCTGAGCACGTCCAGACTGAGGTTGTTAAACCCGTTGTGACAGAGAACACTGTCGTAAAACCGGCAGATGTCAAACCTGTCGAAACCAAACAGGTTGAAACTGCCACTCCGGTCAAAGCTCAGAAAGAAGCCGCTTCCATTGAGAAACCGGTCGATCTGAAACCGATGCTTGAAAAAGCAGGTCTTGAACTCGTCGGAACCACGAAAAAAGACATTCCCGTCAGAGAAGAGGCTCCCAAGCCCAAGCTCGGACGCAAACGCATCAAACGTGTCGTCCAGGAAGACTCTGCTCCGCTTGAACTCGTCCAGACGAAGAAAGAGTAATCCGACGCATCGGATGTAATAAAACCGAATCGGTCTTGCGGCCGGTTCGGTTTTTCTTTTGATCGTTAGCTTTGTTTTTCTTTGCGACGTTCTCTGACGGTCTTACCTCCGATTCCATAGTTTTCCATCGGAATCTCATCAATGATGACAACCATGTTTGAGGTGTTCTTTCCAAGAACATCGCCGACGAGTTTCGTCACGCCTGCGATTAACTCTTTCTTTTGTTCTGACGTGGGGCGTTCTTCATCGCCTGTAACGCAAATTCTAACGAATGGCATAATACAGCTCCTAAGGAAATGATCGTTTCACTGTACAAGCCATGCGAACGAGCGTCAACGTCTTCAAGACGATTCCGACAGGCAATAAAATTAGCGGGCGCCCCGAAGGACTACCCGCTTTTTCGTCAAACGACTCTTAGCTTATTGCTGTGCCTGAGGCTTTGCCGGAACCGCTGGTGCGTTTTCTTCCTCATGTCTTTCGGTGAGCATGAAGTTCAACTCACGCTGCAGCAGCATAATGACCGTATAACGATTGATGATTTCGCGATAGAGCTGAAGGATGGACAAGTACAGTTCAGAACGATGAAGAGGCATCTTATTGACTTCAATTTCCTTCATCAGTTCGAGCTGGAATGCATTGACTTCCTCAAGGTTCGTATTGGATAAGCGAAGAAGCACTTCGTCCGTTGTCGAACCGTTCATCACGTACTCAGACAGAGATTTCTGGAAGTTCGACAATGCGTCAACGGCCTTAAGCAAATTGGTTCGGAGCTGGCCCTTGAAGACCGAGTGGCTGTTAGCCAGATGCTGTTCCATCTGATTGACTGTATTGCGCAAATCCTGAGCAACGTCTTTGACATTTGAGAACGTGCGGTAATAGTAATTACGTGCGTCGTAGTCTTTTCCTGCACCCTGACCATGACTGATCATGAGGTAGTACTGGCTTCGAAGCAGAGAAATGTGATCTAAGAGTTCCTGAGCCTCAAGCTTGTCTTTTTTCACCGCCGAATAGTCTTCCGAGAGGAAGTTCATCGTGGTGTTGGAGAAGATGTCGATCGTCTGCTTCAGGTTACGGTCGATCGCAGCGTTAAAGCGTTTACGCAGCTCTTCTTTGGATAAACCGGCTTCGAAACCTTCCATCACTTCAACTTTCTTATCTTTACTGAAAAAGTTGGAGCGAACCAGAAGAGCGACGACACAGACACCGCCGATTACCATAAAGATTGGTCCGAACCAGATGCACAGTAGAACGGCAATACCGGCGGCGATGAAGGCTGTGAAAGCCGTCAGGAACCAGCCGCTGATTACCGCCATCACACCGGAAATTCGGTAAACAGCCGTTTCTCTATCCCAGGCGCCGTCTGCTAAAGAGCTGCCCATAGCAACCATAAAAGTGACGTAGGTTGTAGACAGCGGAAGCTTCATGCTGGTCGCAGTCGCAATCAAAATACTGGCGAGCACCAAGTTCACAGAGGCGCGAACCTGGTCAAACGGCAGAGGGACTTCGCCTTTTTTCAAGCGCGGTTTTTCAAAGTGTCTGTCGATGTTATCCAACACAGAACGCGGCAAGATCTGATTGATGATTCGATTGACACCGAGGCCGGAGCGGACCAAAACACGGGCGCCAACAGTAGAGCCAAACTGTTCTTTTTCGCTGCGTTCGCTGGCGGACAAATTGATCGCAGTCTGAACCACACGCTGA
>ENA-ORCM01003437-ORCM01003437.1-human-gut-metagenome-genome-assembly--contig:-NODE-3437-length-10351-cov-5.569982_pt1 | contig 10351 bp, 5 predicted proteins | sample MGYA00242906_ERZ507928 | MGnify/ENA primary metagenome ERZ507928 (study PRJEB26167, sample SAMN06115497) | human gut metagenome | host: Homo sapiens | place: China:Shanxi | collected 2015-05-07...
CATGCCCGGCGATAACGTCGACATGAAGGTCGAGCTGATCACCCCCATCGCTATCGAGAAGGGCCTGCGTTTCGCTATCCGTGAGGGTGGCCGTACCGTTGGTTCCGGCGTCGTCATCGAGATCGACGAGTAATTCTCACAGCTTATGAAAAGGACTGCCGCATTGCGGCAGTCCTTTTTTAAAAGCAATAGGATGATCCGGTGCAAAAAGGACGATCGCTGTCAAAGGTGTCCCGGCCCAGCAGAAGCCGTACCGCATGGCAAAATCTCCGTATATCATCAAAACCAGCGGCAATCCCGGTGGTTTTCCTGACAAAAATAACGCAAAGCCAGCCCAACTTGGGCTGGCTTCGCGTCGTTACGCATGATCTGCGGAATCCAAGGCAGAATCATGCAGCCTGCCGTATGAAAAGAGGATAAATTTACCGCAGGGTGTGGGGAAGATGGCTTTCTGCCCCTTGCGGCATCCATGCGCGGGAAAAATCAGGGTGCGGCTGCATAAGAGATAGGCTTTATTAGTCCACCCACGGTTCAGTCAAACTTCCAATGGGAGATGTCCGTGTCAACCTCGAAGGCAGCAGCGGTATCCGTCCCATTGCTGCCGGGAAAAACCAAAGACTTGCCGTCGCTGTCCAGCGTCAGGGGCCAACCGCTGGGACAGATGCTTTTCCGGCCGTATTCATCGGTAAGAACTGCGGCATATTCCAGAAGATCTCCGGCGGCAAAGGGAACGGACAGAGGCTCCAGCCGGTAATATTCGGCAGTCTCATCGTAGCCGGAGTAGCTTGTTTGCTCGTCGGCGCGGATGGGCTGCGCCCAGGCAATCAGCTGCTTATTCTTGAAAAGCCCCACCTGCGTGGAGACCGCCTCTGCCCGCGGAACGAAAACATTGTCAGGCTCTGTATTCATGCTCAAGAGAAATTCAATGGGTTCCGGCAGGGTCAGCGTACCGTTTTCCACAGCAGCCCGCCCCTGAATATCTGCATCCAAAAGCATCTGAACTTCCGGCAGAGAGCCGGAGTACAGCCCGGTATAGGTTTGCAGCGGCTGCGTCTGGCGGGTGCCGTCCGGCAGAACCAGCAGGGCAGAGAGGGCGATGTCATCCGTCAGGGGAATGGACAGCGTGGCAGAAAAACGCTGGTTGGTGCCGTCCTCTCCGGCCCTGCCAACCACATCGCTGGAAATTTCGCCATTTTCGGCCAGAAACTCTACCGTCATCCCCTCCACAAAGGTTTTGGGGATGACAGCCACGGAAAAGGTCACGGTATTGGCCTTGAGGTCGCAGGCCACAATGGAGGCTTCAGCGTCTGTGACCAGACTGTTCTGCTGCGTAAGGATCTCCTCCACTTGGCTGGAAATGCTGTATACCTGATTGGACACACTGCTTTCCATCTGATTGATCCGATTGTAAACACCGTCAAACCGCTGCCCGATGAGCTCAATGGAATGGTAGATGTTGTAAGCGGCGCAGATGGCCACCAGTGCAGCCAGCACATAGGGCCATTTCTTCCGGGGCTTCGGGGCGGTCTGGGCGGCGATGTACCGTTCGGTGATCTCCTCTACCATTTTCAGCTGTGCGTCGGTCAGCTCCCGGCTGTCCGATACAGGCGGCGCTTCCGGGGCTTCCTCCACGCCGAGGAGCCAGCCCACGGTGACGCCGAACCGGCGGCTGAGTGCCACCAGCTTATCGATTTCCGGCAGGGCGGCGTCTGATTCCCATTTATAGATCGACTGGCGGGAAACGCCCAGCTCCTCACCCAGCGCTTCCTGCGAAAGTCCGCTTTCCTTCCGCTTCTGTGCGATCCGCTGGCCTGTTGTCATACGCGTCACATCCTTTCGTGAGAACAGTATCGCCGAAAACGGGGAAAAAGGCCACCAATTTTCCGGGAAAATCTGTAAACCGTGGGTTTACATACCCCAAAATCACGGGATCTGCTATAGATTTCTCAGGTTTTCGCCGCCTATGGATGGGGGATACAGGAAGTTACAGTTTCTTCTCGTACAGGTTCAGGGGACGCCGGGCATAGCCCATAAAGAACGTGTCCACGGTGCCGGCGGCTTTGTAGCCCAGCGCGGGGTACATTCGGTTGGCGGGGAGATTTTCCGCGCCGGTGTCCAGACGCAGAACGGTTTTGCCCTGTCGGCGGGCGGTATCCTCCGCGAAAGCCACCATCTGCCGGGCCAGACCCTGCCCGGCACGGGCGGGATCAATGGTCAGGGTATGGATCACGGCCACCTGCCGATCCTCCGCGGAAATCGTCCATGCGCCGTTTTGGTATTCCGGCAGCTGCTGGCCGTTGAGATTCATACTGCCCCAGACGCTGCCAGTCTCATCCACGCCGACATACAGCGTTCCGGCGTCGAAAATGCTCCGGGCGGTGTCGGCAGTGGGATAGGCGCCCCGCTGCCAGCCGGTATAGTGAATGGCGGTGGCGTCTTCATGGTCCAGAATGGCTTCGTAGATGGCGGCCACAGCGGGCAGGTCATGTTCATTGGCGAGACGGATCATAAAAAGTTTCCTCCGGTTTTGATTGGAATGAAAAGACGGGCGGGCGTAAGAAGCGCCCGCCCGTCAGTCTGTTGAAAAGCGTTATTCGGATTTTTCGGGATTTTCCGGCTGCTGTTCCGGGGCGGCATCCGGCGTCTGTTCCGCGCTGCCGGAGGTCTGCTCATCGGAAGACGGCTTCGGAGCCTCATCTCCGGCAGTGTCCTCCGGCGCTTCGATCTTTTCGGAGATCATGTGAACCTTTCTTGCGGCAGGCTCGATGACCTCCGGCTGAGAGGGACGGAAGCCGCTCTCATGAGCCAGCGTGGAGGCATAGGCGTCCTCCACGGTGGAGGGATCCCGGCCTTCGATGATGGCCACCATCTCCGCGCCGGTGATGGTTTCCTTTTCCAGCAGGTAGGCCACAACCTTGTCCATATCCGCCCGGTTGTCCCGGATGATGTTCACGGCGTCGGTGTAGCACTTATCCAGAATGTCCTTCACGGCCTTGTCCATGGCCGCGGCAGTGTCCTGCGCGCAGTCCAGACCGTAGCCGCCGTCCAGATACTGGCTGCGGCGGGAGGCCAGCGCCATCATGCCGAACTCATCGCTCATGCCGAACATGGCCACCATGTTCCGGGCCACCTGCGTGGCCTCCTGAATGTCCTGCGACGCGCCGTTGGTCATAGTGTTCAGCACCACTTCCTCTGCGGCGCGGCCGCCCATGGAGACGGCGATCTTGGCCATCAGTTCGTCGCGGGTACGCAGCTCGGTCTTATCCTCCTCCGGCATCAGCAGGGTATAGCCCAGAGCGCCCTGAGTATGGGGAACAATGGTGATCTTCTGCACCGGCTCCGTGTTTTTCTGCTTGTATGCTACCATAGCGTGGCCCACCTCATGGTACGCCACCAGCTTCTTTTCAAATTCCGTCAGGACGCTGCCCTTTTTCTCCGTACCGGCAATGACCAGCTCGAAGGCTGCCAGCAGATCCTCCTGCGTTACCAGCTTGCGGCCCTTGCGGACAGCCCGGAGGGCGGCTTCGTTGACGAGGTTGGCAAGATCGGCGCCTACGCAGCCGGCGGTAGCCAGCGCCACTTTTTTCAGGTTGACATCCTCCGCCAGCTTGATGTTCCGGGTGTGAACCTGAAGGGTCGCCAGACGGCCCGCCAGATTGGGCCGGTCGATGATGATGCGGCGGTCGAACCGGCCGGGACGCAGCAGGGCCTGATCCAGAACCTCAGGCCGGTTGGTGGCGGCCAGCAGGATGATGCCCTTGGTGGGGTCGAAGCCGTCCATCTCCGCCAGCAGCTGGTTCAGGGTCTGCTCCCGCTCGTCATTGCCGCCGAAGCGGCCGGAGTCGCGGGATTTGCCGATGGTGTCGATCTCGTCGATAAACACGATGCAGGGAGCCACCTTGCTGGCCTCTTTGAAGAGGTCACGGACACGGGAAGCGCCTACGCCCACGAACATCTCCACAAAGTCGGAGCCGCTGATGGAGAAGAAGGGAACGTTGGCCTCGCCGGCCACAGCCTTGGCCAGCAGCGTTTTGCCGGTACCCGGAGGGCCAACCAGCAACGCGCCCTTGGGGAGCTTGGCACCGATGTCGGTATACTTTTTGGGGTTGTGCAGGAAGTCGATGATCTCCGTCAGGGATTCCTTGGCCTCGTCCTGACCGGCTACGTCCTTGAAGGTGACGCCGGTCTGCTTTTCCATGTAGACCTTGGCGTTGGCCTTGCCCACGCCGCCGATCCCGCCCATGCCTCCCATGCCGCCCTTTTTCGCCATGATCCGCATGACGAGGGAGAACATGAGCATGATAAAGACAAAGGGCAGGATGAAGTTGATGGCGAACAGAAGGAGCGGGCTCATCTGAGGCTCGTACTTCGTGTCATAGTCTGTTTTTCCGGCCTCATGCATCCGCTCCACCAGAGTGTCATTAGACTCCATCTTCACGGTAAAGAGCTTCAGCGCCGCGGTATGCTCCTTGCCGTCGGCGTCGGTAAAAGCGTAAACGGCCTTGCCGTCCTGATCCGTGGACTTGGTGTAGGCGGTGCCATTCTCAGCAGTGTAGACATAGCCGTCCTTGGGGACGATATACAGCAGGCCCTCGGAGAGGTCCACGGTGACGTCCTCCACCTGCTTGTCCTCCATCATGGCGATGAAATCGCTGTACTTGATGTTGATGTTGGAGGCCTGCTTTCCGGCGGACCCCATGTAGCTGCTGGTGCAGTAGAACACCAGCGTCAGCACCAACGCCCAGGCCACCAGCTTGACAGCGCCCAGCAGATTGCGGTTGCCCCGTCGGTTTTTATTGTTTTTATCGTTCTGGTCCATTGAGAACTCCTTTCAGAGTGTGTGAAATTAAAAAGCAGTATAGCACAACCTCCTTGAAACCACAAGGAAAAGAGACTGCCTTTTCATAAACTTTCTGTAAATTCAGACGCGCTAAGGCGGAACGATTTTTCAAATTCATCTTTATTGTGGACCGGTTCTGTGATATACTGTAAAAAGTATACCCCGCAGATTTTGACAAATTCCGATCATGAGAGGATTTCAATATGACAGACGAAAGAAAAGACCAGCTGACCGCCGAGGCCGACGGCCTCATTGAAGGCCGCAACGCGGTGATCGAAGCCCTGCGGACGGAGGCCAGCATCGACAAAATTTTCATCCAGAAGGGTGAGGTGGACAAGACCCTGGGCCACATCGCCTCCAAGGCCCGGGCGGCGGGCATCGTGGTGGTGGAGGCCGACAGGCGGAAGCTGGACGGCATGAGCCGCACCCACGCCCATCAGGGCGTCATCGCTCTGGCAGCGGTGCGGGAGTACGTCAGTGTAGACGATATTCTGGCAGATGCCGCCGCCAAGAACGAGCCGCCCCTGATCGTGGTGTGCGACGAGATCTCCGACCCCCACAATCTGGGCGCCATCATCCGGACGGCTTATTGCGCCGGCGCTCACGGCGTGGTCATTCCCAAGCGCCGCAGTGCGGGCCTGACCAGCGTGGTGGCCAAGACCTCCGCAGGCGCGGTGTCTCACATGAAGGTGGCTCGGGTGCCCAATATCCCCTCCTTGCTGAAGGACCTGAAAAAGCAGGGGGTCTGGGTATTCGGCACGGCGGCCAACGGCACCACCGGTCTGTATGACGCGGACCTGAAGGGCGCCGCTGCCATCGTCATCGGCAGCGAGGGGGACGGCATGACCCGTCTGGCTGCCGAAAACTGCGATTTTCTGGTGAGCATCCCCATGAAGGGTGATCTGAATTCCCTGAACGCCAGCGCCTCGGCAGCGATCCTGCTGTATGAGGCCGTGCGTCAGCGGATGAACTGAGAAGTTTGGAGAGAACACGGTGTCAAAGGATGTCGAGAAAACAGAATACGGCACAGGCACCTGGGATACGCCGCCGTCTGACGAGGATTACACCTTAGAGGAGATTCTGGCGGAGTACGGCTCCAGCCGCCAGCAGAAAATCATGGAAGAGGTGGAGCGCGAGACCGCTCCGGCGGAGCCGGATACGCCCAAGGCACCGGCTCCTGAACAGCCTTCCGCCCCTGAACCGACAGAGACGGCCCCATCTCCAACGCCCAAATCGGCAATGGCCCTCTGGGAGGAACGGATCGCCGCGGCGGCGCTGGAACAGGACGGGGAGGCCCCCCTTGCCGACGATTCGGACCCGGAGGAAGAACCCCGGACAGATGACGGCCCGGAGCCGGAGGCTACCCGCTTCCTGAGTCTGGAAGAACTGGTAGGGACAACGGTAGGGGCCGTGATGGAGGAGCACCACGAAACGCTGCTGAAGCCGAAACGGGGGCTGTTCTCCCGGAAGCGGCAGGAGGAAACGGAGCAGCTCTACGATTCCATGGAAGCCCCGGAGGAATCGGTAAAGCCTCTTACCGAGGCGGAGAGCATCGGGGAAGAACCGGAGCTCAGCGAGGTCGCGTCTGAGGAGCGGGAAGCCTATAAGAGCCGTCACCGGTCTCTGGGATTTGCCTTTTTTACAGCGCTGGTGCCTATCGCCGCTATGGCGGCGGAGCAGTACGGCGTCACGGTCCCCTTCTGGACCGGAGACCGGCAGATCCAAGGCGTTGTCATGCTGGCCTGTCTGCTGATCGAATTGGTACTGTGCTGGCACGTGCCGGTGTACGCGATCCGGAAGCTGAGTGAAAAACGCTGCGTCAGCGCACTGCTGGTATCGTTGGCGGTGCTGGCGGCGGCGGTGGACTGCGCGTTGTGGCTGCTTGTTCCGGGGCGGGGAGAAGCGCTTCCCTATACCGCTGCGGCGGGACTGGCGCTGTGCTTTGCCCAGTGGGGCATCAGCCGGGAAAGCCGGGGCAGCTATGATAGCTTCCGTTTGGCATCGCTGGACGATCACCCCCCTTACTTGGTCACGGAAACTCCAAGGGGTGCCTGCAAGCAGAGGGGAGACCTGCGGGGCTTTTACACCACCGCCATGCGGGATGATTATGCCTCCCGTCTTCAGACGGTGTTCCTGCCGGTGATTTTTATGGCCGCGCTGGTATTCGCGGGCCTGATCTCTTTGGGACGGGGACACGGAATTGACTTCCTGCGGAACTGGTCCGTGATCCTGACGGCGGGAGCCACCTGTTCCCTGCCGCTGTGCTGGAGCCTGCCATGGTCTCAGCTGACCCGCCGACAGCAGAAAAGCGGCTGTGCCGTGGCGGGATGGGACGGCGCGGCCCGGGTAGGAAAGCGCCGGGGCATGATCCTGACGGATACCGACCTGTTCCCGCCGGGGACCATCCGGCTCAACGGCGTGAAGGTCTACGGCGAGGAACTAGGAAAGGTGTCGGCTTATGCGGCGGCAGCCGCCCGTGCGGCGGGCTGCGGCCTGGAGCGGGTCTTTGAGGGACTGGCGGTGGGGGAGAACGCCCCACGGGAAACGGCTCAGGACCTGAGCTTCTATGAGCAGGGCGGCTTTGGCTGCACGATCCACGGGGAATCCGTCCTGTTGGGGACGGCCTCCTTCCTGCGGAAGCAGGATGTGCGTCTGCCCAGCAACATCAATCTGAAAACCGGCATTTTCCTGGCCATCGATCATCAGCTGGCGGCGGTGTTCGCCGTGAAGTACGAGGCGTCGGAAAATGTGGATTACGCGCTGCGGACCCTGCGCCGCAGCCGGATCACGCCGATTCTGGCAGTGCGGGACCCCAACATCACCCCGGCGCTGCTGAAGCGGAAGTTCTACAAGAAGATCAAGGTGGAGTATCCACAGCTGACGGACCGGGTGGCCCTCAGCGAGGCGGAGGAGGACCGGGGCCTGCCCCGGGCGCTGCTGCTGCGGGAGGGCCTGCTGCCCTACGCCGAAGCAGTGGTGGGCAGCCGCCGTCTGCGAACGGCGGTGCGCCGGGCGACCTGGCTGTCCCTGGCGGGCAGCGCCGCCGGCGTTTTGCTGACGGCGTATCTGGTGTCTCTGGGGAAGTTTGATTTGCTCACCCCCTTGTCCCTGACGGTGTTTTTGCTGCTGTGGACCCTGCCGGTGCTGCTGATGAGCGACTGGACCGGCCGATATTGACACTTGACAGAATAAAGTACCGGGAGGCAGGCTTTTTCCCTGCCTCCCGGTACTTTTTCGCGCTGTCCGGGATCAAAAGACTTTTTTTCAAGAAAAATGATTTTTGCGGGACCCCACAAAAATAGGCGACCCTTTTTGCCTACCCCTCCAAAATGTAAGATCTCACAAAATTCTTATTGTATTGCCTGTGAAAAAGCGGTATAATTAACACATTGAGTGAGTCTCAATGGTTGACAGATCTTTTATCGGCCCGTTCGGGCCGTGTCAACAGCATCAACATAAGGAGTGGAACAAACATGAGCTATTCAGTACAGAACATCCGTAACGTCTGCCTGCTGGGTCACAGCGGCAGCGGTAAGACTTCTCTGGCAGAGAGCCTGCTGTTTATGACCGGCGCCATCGACCGTATGGGCAGAGTCGCGGACGGCAATACCGTTTGTGATTATGATCCCGAAGAGGTCAAGCGTCAGATCTCTCTGTCCACCGCTGTGGCGCCTATCGACTATAAGGGCTGCCGCATCAACGTGCTGGATACTCCGGGCGCATTCGACTTTTCCGGCGAAGTGATGGAGGCTCTCCGGGCCGCCGACGCCGCCATCATCGTGGCCTCCGCCAAGGACGGTGTGTCCGTGGGCGTTGAGAAGGCGTGGAAGTATTGCGAAGAGCGGAATATGCCCCGCTTTATCTATATCTCCAAGATCGACGAGGATCACAGCGACTATAACGCCACCTTTGATGCGCTCCGTGAGCGCTTCGGCAACAAGATCGCTCCCGTTGTGGTGCCTACGCTGGACGAAAACAAGAAAGTCACCGGCCTCATGGACATCCTGAATAAGCGCGCCTATGAGATGCAGGACGGCAAGCGTGTGGAGATCGAGCTGCCTGAGGATAAGGTGGCCGTCATCAACGAGTTCAACGATGCGCTGAAGGAATCCGTGGCGGAGACCAGCGAGGAATTCATGGAGCGCTTCTTCAACGGCGAGGACTTCACCTACGCCGAGATGGCCCAGGGCCTGCGCCAGGGCGTCCGTGAGCTGAGCATCTTCCCGGTGCTGTGCGGCAGCGCCGTGGCTGATATGGGCACTCTGATGCTGCTGGACAACATCATGGAGCTGCTGCCCTCTCCCGAGCAGGGCAACTATCATAAGGCCACTCTGGCTGACGGCACCACCGAGGAATTCGTGGTGTCCGCCGGTGGCGTACCCACTGCTTTCGTGTTCAAGACCATTTCCGACCAGTACGGCAAGTACTCCTTCGTGAAGGTCCTCTCCGGCAGCATCACGCCGGATATGACCATGGTCAATGCCCGCACCGGCGACAACGAGAAGCTGGGCCGCCTGTATACCATGCGTGGCAAGAAGGCCACCGAGGTCAAGGAGCTGGTGTGCGGCGATATCGGCGCCATCGCCAAGATGGATAAGGTCAAGACCGGCGATACCCTGTGCGACAGCCGTAAGGTCGTGGCGCTGAAGGGCATCCCCTTCGCTGAACCCTGCTACTCTGTGGCCATCGCCCCCAAGACCCGCGGCCAGGACGATAAGGTGGCCCAGGGCCTGAACCGTCTTAACGAGGAGGACCCCTCCTTCTCCGTGGTCAACAACGCCGAGACCCATCAGATGGTCCTCTCCGGCGCCGGCGATATGCAGGTGGATGTGCTGGTCAGTAAGCTCAAGACCCGCTTCAACGTGGAAGTGGAGCTGAGCCCTGTCCGCGTGGCTTACCGTGAGAAGATCCGCAAGACCGTGCAGAAGCAGGGCCGTCATAAGAAGCAGACCGGCGGCAGCGGCCAGTTCGGTGACGTGTGGATCCGCTTCGAGCCCCAGACCGAGCAGGATGACATGATCTTCGCTGAGGAAGTGTTCGGCGGCTCCGTGCCCAAGAACTATTTCCCTGCTGTGGAAAAGGGCCTGCGGGAGGCCTGCGTCCACGGTCCTCTGGCCGGTTATCCGGTGGTGAATCTGAAGGCCGTTCTGTATGATGGCTCCTATCACCCCGTTGACTCCTCCGAAATCGCATTTAAGACCGCCGCTCAGCTGGCCTACAAGGCCGCTCTGCCTGAGGCCAACCCCTGCCTGATGGAGCCTGTGGGCGAGCTGAAGGTCACCGTGCCTGACAGCTACATGGGCGATGTCATGGGTGACCTGAACAAGCGCCGCGGCCGCGTCATGGGTATGGACCCTGCTGGCAATGGCGAGCAGGTTATCACCGCTGAGGTCCCCATGGGCGAGATGAGCACCTATGCCATCGACCTTCGCTCCATGACCCAGTCCCGCGGCACCTTCACCCTGCACTTTGTTCGCTATGAGGATTGCCCTCCCGCGGCGCAGGAGAAGG
>ENA-ORCM01003446-ORCM01003446.1-human-gut-metagenome-genome-assembly--contig:-NODE-3446-length-10326-cov-5.759684_pt1 | contig 10326 bp, 8 predicted proteins | sample MGYA00242906_ERZ507928 | MGnify/ENA primary metagenome ERZ507928 (study PRJEB26167, sample SAMN06115497) | human gut metagenome | host: Homo sapiens | place: China:Shanxi | collected 2015-05-07...
CAGCGCTACGCTAAGTGGAATGAGCGGACGCCAGAAGGGAAAAGGCGCAAGCAGATGGCGCAGGTGAATCTGGAAATCGTATTAACCCAGTATCTTTTTCGCAATCTCCACCGATGCGCGCGCGTCCTTGGCGTAAAACGCGCCCATGTTCTGCGCGTACTCCGGCGTCACCACCGCGCCGCCCACCATGATGCTCGGCGGATTCGGCAGCGTGTGCAGCTGGCGCACGGTTTCCTCCATGCTCGGCAGGGTCGTCGTCATCAGCGCAGACAGACCGACAAGGCGGATGTTTTCCTTCACCACTGCGTCCACCACCGTTTCCGGCGGCACGTCGCGCCCTAAATCCAGCACGTCGTAGCCGTAGTTTTCCAGCACCGTGCGGACAATGTTCTTGCCAATGTCGTGGATATCGCCCTTGACCGTCGCAATCACGATGCGCCCCTTCTTGACGGGTTCGCCGCCCTTCGCCGCCAAGCTGTCGCGGATGACGGAGAACACCGCCTGCGCCGCCTGTGCCGCGCCCAGCAGCTGCGGCAGGAACGCCACGCCGCGCTCGTAGTCCGTGCCAACCTTGTCCAAGGCGGGAATCAGGTGCTTTTCAACCAGCGACAATTCGTTTTCGGTCGCCAGCGCTTCCTTCGCCAAGCGCGCCGCGTCTGCCTTGAGGCCGCGGATAATCGCATCATCGAGGTTGGTGACGGCGGCAGCTGCTTTCGCGGTCGGGGCAGACGAAACAGCGGCGGTGCGCTGCTTTTCAGCGGCAAGCGCGGCTTCCGAGCCGAAGCGCTCGACATACGCCGCGCACGCCTCATCCTCGCCGCTGAGCACGCGGAACGCCGCGACCGCGTCCATGATTTCCTTCTGATTCGGGTTGATGATGGGCAGCGTCAGCCCCTCGTTCAGCGCGCGAATCAGGAACGTCTGCGTCATCAGCAGGCGGTTCGGCAGACCGAAGGAGATGTTCGACACGCCAAGGACGGTTTGCAGCCCCATGTCGCGGTGCACCGTGCGGACGGCGGCAAGCGTCTCTTCCGCCTGATCCTGCTGGGCGGAAACGGTCAGCGTCAGGCAGTCGATGAACACGTCCTCGCGGGGGATGCCGAAGCGTTCCGCCGCATCCACAATGCGCTTCGCAATTGCGACGCGCTCCGCCGCCGTTTTGGGCAAGCCCTTTTCATCCAGCGCCAGACCGACGACCGCCGCGCCGTATTTCTTCACCACCGGCAGCAGCGTTTGCAGCGCTTTCTCTTCGCCGTTGACGGAGTTGACCGCCGCTTTGCCGTTATAGACGCGCAGAGCGGCTTCCAGCGCGGCGGCGTTGGTGGAATCCAGCTGAAGCGGCACATCCACCGCTTCCTGCAATTTCTTGACCACGCGCGGGAGCATGGCGACTTCATCCACGCCCGGATAGCCGACGTTGACGTCCAGAATCTGCGCGCCCGCGTCCACCTGCGCAATGGCGACATCGACGATGTAATCCAAATCACCCGCCAATAACGCCTGCTGGAAGCGCTTTTTGCCCGTCGGATTGATGCGTTCGCCAATGATGCGCACGCCGGAAATTTCCAGCGGCATCGTCGGCGTGCAGAGGAAGCTGCCGTGATGAATGTCGCGCGCGCCGGGCGTCATGCCGTGGACGGCATCGTGCAGCGCGCGGATGTAGTCGGGGTTCGTGCCGCAGCAGCCGCCGACGATGCTCACGCCCGCGCCCACCACATCCACCATCGTGCGGGCGAAATCCTCCGGCGGCAGGTCATAATGCCCATCAACCGGGTCGGGCAGACCCGCGTTCGGTTTGGCAATCACGGGCAGGGTCGTCACACGGCAAAGCTCCTGAAAGAGCGGCAGCAGCTGCTTCGGCCCCTGCGAGCAGTTCAGCCCAATCGCGTCCGCGCCCAAGCCTTCCAGCGTCCGCGCCATGGACGGAATTGTGCAGCCAGTGAAGGTGCGCCCGGTCGCGTCGAAGCTCATCGTCACCCAGACGGGCAGCGTCGAATGCTCCTTCGCGGCAAGCAGGGCGGCTTTTGCCTCGTACAGGTCGGTCATCGTCTCGATGCAGATGAGGTCAGCGCCCGCGTTCACGCCCGCGTCCACAATCTCCGCGAACATGTCCACCGCCGTCTCGAACGGCAGCGTGCCCATCGGTTCGAGCAGTTCGCCCAAGGGCCCAATATCCAGCGCGACGCGGGCGGATGTGCCGATGCACGCCTTTTTCGCCGCTGCAATGGCGGCAGACACCACGTCCGCCACCGTGTAGGGCGTTTTCTGCATCTTCCGCCGATTCGCCCCAAACGTGTTCGCATAGACGATTTCCGTGCCCGCTTCGATATATTGCCGGTGGATATTCGTCAGCAAATCCGGGTTGGTGATAGCAAGCAGCTCAGGAATTTCACCGAGCTTTAGCCCGTGGCGCTGGAGCATCGTGCCCATTGCGCCATCCAGAAAAGTCAGCTTATGTTCCACAGGTTTTTCCTGCCTTTCGCAAATTGCAGCGCGTCCGCATCGCGCAAAAGTCACAGCCGCGAATCCGCGCCTGCTGCGGGGTATCCGACAGCCCAATCACGGCGGTGACGCTCTTGAGCGGGTTCATCAGGTTCGATTCGCTGAGGGTGACGCCCAGCCGCCGGGTCGCGTCGGTCAGCGCCAGCAGCGGACTTTGCACGTCCAGCGGCAAATCGCCGTAGCCGGGGCTGAAGCGGTCGGTGAGGTACTTGCCGGGCAGTTTCGCGGCGATTTCGCGCTCCGCCGCGTTGCAGCCCGCTTCGACATACGCGCCGCCGAAGCCGTCCAGCAGCAGCGCATCCGCAAAATCCCGCGCCTGTACCTGCCGCGCCAGCGCATCGAACGTCGTGCCGAGGGTGCAGACAAGCAGCGCCGCGTGGGAACACGAGCGCAGCATAACGGCGGCGGTTCTGCCGGGCAAAACAAGCTGCCCGCCAAAGAGCGACGGCATCCCGTTTTCCCACGCGATTTCGGACACGCGGTAGGTGCAGCGCGGCGTGACGGTCTTCATGCACTGCGCGGCGATTTCCGCCATTTTGCGGTGCATGTCGCCGCTTTCGTCCGCGCGAACGCCCGCATAACGCAGGGCCTCGTCAAGGTCGGGGGTGATGGGAGAAGCGTCCATACGTCACCTCGTCAAAATAAGGATACAAACGCATTCCAAGCGTTGATGAGGTTCTCCGTGTGAATGGGCTGGGCAAGCGCGGCTTCCAGCGCAATCAGCACCACCAGATGCAGCGGATAGAGGGCATAGCCGACCCAGCGCGGCATTTTCACCTGCTGGCTGATGGGCAGCAGCATCAGGGGCAGTGCCCAAATTGCCATCGTTTGCAGCCGCAGCCACGGCGAAATCACCGTGCCGATGGCGGAGGAGGTCAGCGGCGTGACATCCTGCCCGAACAGGTGGGTTACGCCGACGCTGCTGCCGCCCCAGTACAGGCAGAACGCAATCATCACGCACGCAATGCCCGCCCGGCTGCCGCGCACGCCGTAGAGCAGCATCACCAGCATCACGCCGCGCCAGCCGTAGTCGCACCCCAGCAGCTGCGCCGCGAAGAGCGCCAGAATCGGCGCCCAAATGTGGCTGAGCAGTTTTTTCGCCTTCAAGCCCCACACGCCGCACAGCGCGACGAGCAGCGTCAGGAAAATGTTCGGCTGATTCCAGCTGTGATTGAGCGCGACCATGTAAATCGGCTGCGACACCAGCCCAATCAGCATTAGCCGCCCCAGATATTTCGGCACGGAGCGCGTGTAGCTGATGCCTACGACCATGCACCAGCAGTACAGCGGAAAGGCAATGCGCCCCAGCATCCGCATTTCAGCAATCTGCGGGAAGAGCATTTTGCCCGCGTGGTCAATGAACATGAACACGAGCGCGAGGATTTTCAGCACGCCGGTGGCGGTGCAGCCCGCAATGGCGGGGTTTCGGCGCGCGGCGAAGTCTTTGGACGGCATAGGGGGAATCTCCTTTCGGCAAGGAATCTGATTCAGTATACCGCAAATTCAGGCAGGAATCAAGGGACTTTCACCTACCCATCACGCGCGGGATGTAGAATAATACTAATTCGATTCTAAAACATGGCATCGAGCATAGCAGATTTTTCGTTCCGGCAAAGCTGAGTGAAGCGAGGCGTACTGGAGGTACGCGCGAGCGGAACGAAGCAAAGCCGGGGCGGAAAAGATGCTGTGCGAATGACATGGTTTAGATGAGAATTAGTATAAACGCTGAAAAGACAGAAAGGGGGGTATGCGGGTGCAGCGGAAGCACATTATCAGCCTGTGCATTTTGCTCTGCGCGCTGGCGGTGCTTGTGGCGTTTCATCCTTCGGCGGATGAAACCATGCCGCTGACGGGCAGTGCGTCCGCCGGGCTGATTCTGCTTGACGGGCAGTCAGGGGGCTACTATGTGCTGGCGGTCATCGACCAGAGCCGCGCCGACCGTGCTGGCATCGAGGCGGGCGACACGCTGCTCACCCTGAACAGCCAGCCCCCCGCTGATCTCACCGCGCTGGACGCTTTCTTCTCCGCCCAGCAGCAGCCCTGCGTCATCACCATCCAGCGCAAAGGAAAAACACTGGACATCCATCTCCCCGCCCCATAACGGTTGCTTTTTGTCCCAGATTTGGCTATAATGAAGGCGTAGGAAACCCAATTCAGCACATCAAAACAGAGCAAGAGGTGCTAACCTATGACACTCTTAATCGTTGACGATGAAGCCCGCATCCGCGACCTCATCCGCAAGTACGCCGCCTTCGAGGGCTACAACGTCGAGGAAGCGTCAAACGGCATGGAAGCCATCGAAAAGTGCCGGCAAAAGAACTATGACCTCATCGTCATGGACGTGATGATGCCCGAACTCGACGGCTTCTCCGCCTGCCGCGAAATCCGCCGCAAATTCCAAGTTCCCGTGATTATGCTTTCCGCGCGCGGCGAGGAGTATGACCGCATCCACGGCTTCGAGCTGGGCATTGATGATTATGTCGTCAAGCCCTTTTCGCCGCGTGAACTGATGATGCGCGTGTCCGCCGTTTTGAAGCGCACCGCCGCCAATGTGCCCGCCGCGTCCGACGGCGAGCAGGTGACCATCGGCGATATGGTGGTGGACTTCGCCGCGCGCCAAGTGACCATCAAGGGCGAAAAGCTGAATCTGTCCCCCAAAGAGTACGACCTGCTGTTCTACATGGTGCGCAACCGCGGCATTGCCCTGACGCGCGAGAAGCTCATCAGCGACGTATGGGGCTACGATTTCTTCGGCGACGACCGCACGCTGGACACGCACATCAAGCTGCTTCGCAAGAGTTTGGGTGAGTACGCCGACAAGATTACGACGCTGCGCGGTGTTGGGTACAGGTTCGAGAAGGACTAAGGGAGACCCCAGAGGCTCTGCCTCTGGACTCCGGCAGGGCGCTGCCCTGCACCTGCCAAAGGGTCTTCGACCCTCTGGACTCCCTTTTCGCGATTGAGTTGGTGACGCTTTCATACTGTTTCCGCGTGTTTATCCGAGGAGACGAAAAGGCTGCGCCTTTGTAAGCAAGAGGTGTTTCGCTATGCGCAAAAATCCGAAAGAAAAAAAGCATCCCCGCATTCGCCGCCGAGTTTTCGCTTACTTGGCGGCGTTTGTCGCGTTCGTCCTTGCGCTCCTGTGGCTGATGCAGATTGTCTGGCTGGACGACTTCTACCGCTGGGACAAGACGCGGCAAATCACCCAGGCCGCCGACGCGGTGGAGAGCAACATCGGCAATGCGCAGCTGTCCGCGCTGATGGACAGGCTCGCGCAGCAGAATGACGTCTGCATCCTCCTGCTGGACAGCGACAAACATGTCTTTTTGTCGTCGGATGACATTCATTACTGCCTCATCCACCGCATGAGCAGCCGGGATTTGTCCTTCTGGTGCTCGATGATTCCCGAAAACGGCGATACGCTGACGGAGCTGTTCAACATCGCCCCATTCGGCGGCGACCAGTACAACAGCCATCAATTCCGCGGCAACGTGCCGAAGATGGAGGACGACAAGAAGCAGAGCCTGCTGTGCGCGCGCCGCGTCACCCTGCCCGACGGCACGGGCGGGTATCTGCTGCTCAACTCCATCATCACCCCGCTGGACAGCACCGTCGCGACATTGCGGACGCTGCTGATGCTTATCACCATCATCGTCCTCCTTGGCGCAACACTGCTGGCGATGCTGATTTCCCGCAAGGTAACGCGCTCCATCGTCGAGACGAGTGAAGCGGCGCACTCCCTCTCGCGCGGGCAGTACGAAATTCCCCCGCATGGCTGCGAGTACCGCGAAATGGCGGAACTGAACGGCACGCTGGTATACGCCGCAAAGGAGTTAAGTCAGGTGGAGAACCTGCAGCACGAGCTGATTGCCAACATCAGCCACGACCTGCGCACGCCGCTGACGATGATTGGCGGTTACGTCGAGATGATGCGCGACATTCCCGGCGAGGCAACGCCGGAAAATATGCAGGTGATCATCGACGAGACGCAGCGCCTGACGAGTTTGGTCAACGAGCTGCTGGATTTCAGCCGCCTGCAGACGGGCGCGCTGGCGCTCAATCCCGCGCCGTACCCGTTCACCGCGTCTGTGCAGGCGATTACCGACCGTGTGAGCCGCATGGTGCAGCAGAACGGCTATCAGATGGTGTTCCATCCGGCAGCGCAGGTGAAGGCAATCGCGGATGAGCAGCGGATTGCGCAGGTGGTGTACAACTTAGTCGGCAATGCGCTGACGTACACGGGCGAGGACAAGACGGTCGAAATCCATCAGGAGGTCATCGGGAAGATGGTACGCCTGACGATTCACGACAGCGGCAAGGGCATTGCGCCGGAGGAACTGCCGCTGATATGGAATCGCTACTACCGCACGCAGGAGACGCATAAGCGGGCAATTATCGGCAGCGGACTGGGTTTGTCGATTGTCAGGAGTATTTTGGAGAAGCATGATGTGCCGTTTGGGGTTGACAGCAAGGAGGGCGAAGGAACGTCGTTCTGGTTTGAGCTTCCGCTGGCGGAGGGGTGACGACCTCATCCGCCTACGGCACCTTCCCCAGAGGGGAAGGTTTGGGGGGCGTTGCGCCGCCTTTCCTTGAAAAAAGCAGCTTGCCGCGGAGCACTCCCCGCCTTCCCCTCTGGGGAAGGTGTCGCCGCAGCGACGGATGAGGTCGCAGCGCAGCAATAAAGCTCAAGTTACATGGGAGTGCAGGCGAAGCAGTCCAGAGGGCGACCGCAAAGCCCTCTGGTCGCGTCCGCAGACGCGAAATCCCGCATAAACACGCGGGCACAGCATGAAAAAGTCATCAACTCAATCGCGCGGAAGGGTCAAGGGAGGAACTCCCTTGTAATTTTCGCCTACCCCCTTCCATTTCCGGGATGAATATGGTATAGTAGAAAGGTACGTCTGTATATAATGGAACGACCACGGAAATGTAAGGAGAAAACCCATGATCACGGTAAGCAATGTTTCCCTGACCTTCGGGGGTCAGAAGCTGTTTTCGGGTGCGGATTTGAAATTCATGCCGGGCAACTGCTATGGCGTTATCGGCGCGAACGGCGCGGGCAAATCAACGTTCCTGCGCATTTTGTCCGGCGAGCTGGAGCCCACGACCGGCACGGTGACGATTCCCGCGGGGCAGCGCCTGTCCACCTTGAAGCAGGATCAGTTCAAGTACGATGCCTATCCTGTGCTGGACACGGTAATCATGGGCAATCAGCGCCTGTACGACATCATGAAGGAAAAGGACGAGCTGTACGCGAAGCCTGATTTTTCTGACGCGGACGGCGAACGCGCTGCCGAGCTGGAGGGCGAATTTGCGGAGATGGACGGCTGGAACGCTGAGTCCGACGCCGCGACGCTGCTGACCGGTCTGGGGCTGCCCGTTGAAATGCACACGATGCTCATGGGCGACCTGAAGGGCGGCGAGAAGTTCAAGGTGCTGCTGGCGCAGGCGCTGTTCGGCAATCCGGACATCCTGCTGCTGGACGAACCGACGAACAACCTTGACAACCGCTCCGTCGCGTGGCTGGAGGATTTCCTGATGAATTTCCCCGGCACGCTGATCGTCGTGTCCCATGACCGCTGGTTCCTGAACAATATCTGCACGCATATCGTCGATATCGACTTCAATCAGGTCAAGCTCTACGTCGGCAACTACGACTTCTGGTATGAATCCTCCAAGATGATGCAGAGCCTGATGAACGACCAGAAGAAGCGCCGCGAGGATAAAATCAAGGAACTGCAAGCCTTCATCCAGCGCTTCTCGTCCAACAAGTCCAAGGCGAAGCAGGCGACCAGCCGCCGCAAGCTGCTCGATCAACTGACCATTGAGCAGATGCCCGCTTCCTCCCGCCGCTATCCGTGGGTGTGCTTCACGCCTGAACGCGAGGCGGGCAAGGACATCCTGCAAGTGTCGAACCTCAACTACACGCAGGACGGCGTGCAGCTGCTCAAGGATGTGTCCTTCATCGTCACCAAGGGGCAGAAAATCGCCCTTGTCGGCTCGAACGAACAGGCGCAGACCGCCCTCTTCCGCATCCTCGCGGAGGAAATCAAGCCCGACAGCGGCAGCTTCAAGTGGGGCGTTACCATCTCCACCAACTACTTCCCCAAGGACAACAGCAAGTATTTCGACGGCTGCAACCTCAACATGATGCAGTGGTTCGCCCAGTATTCGCCCGAACAGCTGGAAACGTACATGCGCGGCTTCCTCGGTCGGATGCTCTTCTCCGGCGACGACGTGTACAAGCCCGTCAGCGTGCTTTCCGGCGGCGAGAAGGTGCGCGTCATGCTCTCCCGCATGATGCTCTCCGGCGCGAACTTCCTCATGCTCGACCAGCCCACCAACCACCTCGATTTGGAATCCATCACGGCGGTCAACAACGCGCTGATCAACTTCCCCGGCAACGTGATTTTCACGTCGCAGGACCACCAGTTCATCACGACCATCGCCGACCGCATCATTGAAATCAAGCCCGACGGCACGATTGCCGACTACTACTGCGGCTACGAAGACTATCTGGAGAAGATTCGCGCGCAGGAAGGGTAAAGAAAATCCGCCGCACTTCCGTTTGCTGGAGGTGCGGCGGTTCTTTATTCGTGCTGTTCCTTGAAATCATCCATGACGACAATGCCAACGCTGTTCAAATCGTACGGCGTCGCCTGATAGACGAAGTAGTTCAGCCAGTTGCAGTACAGCAGGTTTGCCGACGAGCGCCACGAGCAGATGGGCGCGCGCGTGTCGTCGTCATCGGGATAGTAGTTGCAGGGCACATCGGGGTGGAGGCCAGCGGTTTTGTCGCGCAGGTACTCCTTCTCCAGCGTGTCCGCGTCGTATTCGCTGTGCCCGGTGATGAAAATCTGCCGTCCGCCGTGGGTGGAAATGGCATAAACGCCCGCTTCGTCGCTTTCGGCGAGGATTTTCATCTCCGGATGCGCCAATATATCCTCCCGGCGGACGGTCGTGTAGCGGCTGTGCGGCACCATGAACGTATCATCGAAGCCGCGGAAGAGGATGCTGTTTTTATGCACGACGCGGTGGCGGTACACGCCGGACAGCTTCTTTTCCATCATGTATTTCGGCACACCCCAGTGGTAGTACAGCCCCGCCTGCGCGCCCCAGCAGATGTGGAACGTGGACGTGACGTGCGTTTTCGTCCACTCGAAGATGGCGCACAGTTCGTCCCAGTATTCCACGTTCTCGAATGCCATCCGCTCCACCGGCGCGCCGGTGATAACCATGCCGTCATACGTCTTGTCGCACACCTGATCGAACGTCTTGTAGAACGCGAGCATGTGCTCCTCGGACGTGTTTTTCGCAACGTGGGATTTTACCATCAGCAGCTCCAGCTCCACCTGAATCGGCGTATTGCCCAGCAGGCGCGCCAGCTGCGTTTCGGTGGCGATTTTGGTGGGCATCAGGTTCAGCAGGAGGATTTTCAGCGGGCGAATGTCCTGCGTTTTCGCGCGCGTGTCGGTCATGACGAATATGTTTTCGCTCCGCAGCGCGCTGGCGGCGGGCAGGTCGTTCGGAATGCGGATTGGCATGATGCTGTTCCCTCGTTTTTGCGTGTTGATGGCGGGATTCGGCGCGACAGATACGAATCTCTATTTTATTATACTGCTTTTGCGGGAAATGTCAAATGAAATGCGCCGTCTCAAATCCCCCTCCAAATTTCAATTCGCACCAGAAAACGCGCCCACCGGCTTTTCCTCCGACGAGCGCGCTTATCGTATTTTTGAGGGACTATCGTGTGTTTCTAAATTCGCCCGGCAGCATTTTCGGCATCTTTTCTTGCACTTCCGCGTCTTCAAACCTCGATTTACC
>ENA-ORCM01003452-ORCM01003452.1-human-gut-metagenome-genome-assembly--contig:-NODE-3452-length-10319-cov-3.764792_pt1 | contig 10319 bp, 8 predicted proteins | sample MGYA00242906_ERZ507928 | MGnify/ENA primary metagenome ERZ507928 (study PRJEB26167, sample SAMN06115497) | human gut metagenome | host: Homo sapiens | place: China:Shanxi | collected 2015-05-07...
TACAGATAAGACCGGTACACAGGAAATGAATATCGAAAGCTTTTATGAAAAAGCGAAAGATGCAGACTATGTGATTTATATCTGGAGTTTAGGCGGAAAGCCGTCTACACTCAGTGATTTTACAGGTTACAACAGTGTGCTTTCAGATATGAAGGCTGTTAAGGACGGAAATGTATGGTGTACAACACCAGATTTCTTCCAGATTGCAGATACAATTGGAAGTATGATTAACGATATCAATCTTATGTTAAATGCTGATGCTGATACATCAGAGCTTACATACTTAAAGAAGTTAAAATAAAACTTATGTCTGAAAGTGACTGTCACATTAAGCAAATAGTACTTAATGAGGCAGTCATTTTGAGAATAGAGATAAGAATGGAGAAAAAATGCAGATAAAAAAAATAATCCGCTGTCAGGTTGTATACATTTTACTTGTGGTTTTATTTGTACTGGCAGTGATTTTTAATATCAATACAGGAAATGTTCATATATCTCCGGCACGAATTTTTCGCATTATTTTTCTGCATGGTGATATGGGAACACCGGAATACAATATTATCTGGAAAATCCGTCTGCCGCGTCTGTGTATGGCGGCAATTTTAGGCGGGGCATTGTCGTTGTCCGGATTTTTATTGCAGACATTTTTCAGAAATCCGATTGCAGGACCGTTTGTGCTTGGTATTTCGTCCGGTGCAAAGATGTTTGTTGCAATCACGATGATTTTTCTGTTGAAATATATGTCCGGTATGCCGTTGTGGGCGCAGGTTGCGGCCGCATTTGTCGGTTCGCTTCTTGCCATGCTTTATGTCCTGCTTTTTGCAAACCGCGTGAAAAGTATGTCCATGCTTCTCGTCGTGGGAATTATGATTAGCTATATTTGTTCGGCAATTACGGATTTGTGTATTACATTTGCAAATGATTCGGATATCGCCAATCTGACACATTGGGCAATGGGCAGTTTTTCGGGCAGTTCATGGAGCACCGTAAAGCTTGCGGCGGCAGTGGTATTTCCGACGGCAGTTGTCACCTTTTTATTTTCAAAGCCGATTAGCGCGTATCTGTTGGGAGAGGGCTATGCACAGAGCATGGGGATTCATATCCGTTTTTTCAGGGTCTGTATCATTTTGCTGTCCAGTCTTTTGTCAGCCTGCGTAACGGCACTTGCGGGACCGCTCTATCTATACGAAAACACTTATTTGTCGGCATTGCCGTTCCGCATATTACAAGACTGTCTTTAAAAACGACAAAGCCGGTGGTTACGATTCCTGCAATCTTTTTGTGCGGCGCCGTATTCTGTATGTTCTGTGATTTGATTGCAAGAACAATCTTTTCGCCGTCAGAACTGGCAATCGGAACGGTTACGGCAGTGTTTGGCGCACCGGTCGTTATCTGGCTGATGGTGAAGCGGCAGAAGTAAAAGGAGAAAAGCATGGAACAGGTATATATAGAAACACAGGATTTAAGTGTGGGCTATCATGGGAAGGCACTGTTAAAAGACATTGCACTCAAGGTCAAAAAAGGAGAAATTCTTGTACTGATTGGACCAAACGGTGCGGGAAAGTCCACAATTTTAAAAAATATTATCCGGGAAATGCAGCCGATATCCGGCGGTATTTATATTAAAGGAAAGAATGTGAAGGATTTCACAAGCAAACAATACGCAAAAACGATGTCTGTTGTACTGACGGAAAAAATCAAGACGGAAATGATGACATGCCGTGATGTCGTTGCCATGGGACGGTATCCGTATACGAATTATTTCGGAAAGCTGACGAAAGAAGACGAACAAATTGTGACAGAATCGCTGGAAAAGGTGTCCGCCATGGACATTGCGGAAAAAGATTTTTCACAGATTAGTGACGGACAGCGCCAGCGGATTATGCTTGCGAGGGCGGTCTGTCAGAAGCCGGAAATTATTGTACTGGACGAGCCGACATCATTTCTGGATATCCGTCACAAAATAGAATTGCTCGACATTTTGCTGGAAATGGCAGTCAAGGATAAGGTGACGGTCATTGTGTCACTGCATGAAATTGAACTGGCGGCAAAAATCGCAGATTATGTGATGTGTGTCGGCGGAAATGGAACGATTGAATTCGGAAGACCGGAGCAGATTTTTACGGACAGCCGTATCAGTACTCTTTACGGATTACAGCAGGGGACGTATAATTGTTTGTATGGCAGTACGGAATTAAAAAAGCCCGAAGGCACACCGCGTATTTTTGTTGCGGGCGGCGCGGGAACAGGCATTTTTACATACCGCGAATTACAGCGTATGGGATTGGCGTTTACTGCCGGCATTTTATATGAAAATGACTGCGACTACCCGGTCGCACAGGCACTGGCGGCACAGGTGATTACGGAAAAAATGTTTGAGCCGGTCGGGGAAGAAGCATTTACGGCGGCGTGCCGTGCGATTGATGAAGCAGATATTGTGATTGATACAGGGTGTCCGACAGGACAGATGAATGAAAGAGTAAAAGAACTGCCGGAGTATGCAAAGGCACACAAAAAACAGGTGCTTTTCCGCCCTGACAGTGAAACGTTAAGAAATTGTCTTTTGCAGTAAAATCAATGCTGGATAAGGAGAGGTGCAGGCATGAAACCAATGGAAATTGAGAAACAATCCTTTGCAATCATCGAAAAGGAACTGACGACACAGATACCGCCGCAGTATAAGCCGATTGTCAAAAGAGTGATTCATACAACTGCGGATTTTTCGTATGAAACGAATATGGTATTTTCCGAGGGCGTTGTAGACAAGGCGCTGGAAGCCATTCAAAAAGGAACGGACATTGTGACGGATACCAATATGGCAGGCGCGGGTATCAGCCATAAAATGGCGGAGCGGTTTGGCATTTCACTGCACTGCTATATGGCAGATGAAGCGGTGGCAAAGGAAGCGGCGGCGCGTGAAATTACCCGCGCGGCAGTCAGCGTGGAAAAAGCAGCAAAGCAGAATCCGGGCTGTATTATGGTAGTCGGCAATGCGCCGACGGCACTGATGAAAATACGGGAACTTTCAGATAAGGGCATATTTACACCGTCACTGGTTATCGGTGTACCGGTGGGTTTTGTAAATGTCGTTGAAGCAAAGGAAGAAATCATAGACAGCACGTTGCCCTATATTGTGGCAAAAGGAAGAAAAGGCGGCAGTAATGTAGCGGCGGCGATTGTAAATGCCCTGTTTTACATGGCGGCAGAGGACGATAAAGAATGGCGCAGATGTTAGAACGGTACGTGTATAAAAATCAGAAAAAAATGCGGTGCGGTTATACAACAGGCACATGTGCGGCTGCCGCGGCAAAAGCGGCGGCACAGATGCTTTTATCCGGCAGGAAAGTGACGGAAGTTTCTGTAAGAACGCCGTCAGACATTACGCTGACACTGCCGGTCTGTGAGATTCAGATGAAGGCACATGCCGTATCCTGTGCCGTGCAGAAAGACAGCGGCGATGACCCGGATATTACCAACAAAATCCTGATATTTGCCGAGGTTTCCTATATTCATAATAATAGTAATATGAATAAAAGCACGGACATGACTGTAAAAAAATGCGATACAGAATCAGAGCGGTCCGATACAGCCGCAGTAAAACCGCAGATGATCGTTGACGGCGGTGTGGGTATCGGGCGGATTACAAAAAAGGGACTGGCGCGCCCGGTCGGGGCGGCGGCGATTAATCCGGTGCCGCTAAAGATGATTGAGGCGGCATTAAAGGAAACGGCAGAAGCATTTGGCTATGAGGGCGGATTGCAGGCGGTGATTTCTGCGCCGCAGGGGGTGGAAATCGCAAAAAAAACATTTAACCCGCAGCTTGGTATTACAGGCGGCATATCTATTCTTGGAACAAGCGGCATTGTAGAGCCGATGAGTGAGCAGGCGCTGATTGACACAATCCGTACAGAGATGAAAATGCACCTGGCAGACGGGGAACAGACTCTTTTGATAACACCGGGTAATTATGGACAGGATTTTTTACATGAAACATTAAAAATTGAATTAAAAAGAAGTATTAAATGCAGTAATTTTATCGGGGATACGATTGATATGGGCTGTGAACTTGGGGCAAAAGGAATGCTTTTTGTCGGTCATATCGGAAAACTGGTCAAGCTGGGCGCGGGCATTATGAATACCCATTCCAAAATGGCGGACGGCCGCATGGAAATACTGGCAGCGTGTGCCGTGCGGGCAGGCGCCGGGATTGAAGCGGTGCGCAATATTTTAGACTGTGTGACGACCGATGCTGCACTGGAGCTTTTAAAAAATGAAAAGATACTCGGAAAGACAATGGAACAGCTTATGTTACAGATTGATGCCTGCCTGCAAAAAAGAGGCGGTGACAATATGCAGATAGGTGCAGTTGTCTTTTCCAATGAATACGGACTGCTTGGAAAAACAGAACAGGCAGACGAACTGCTTTTAAAAATCACGGCAGATGTAAGCAGTGAAAAATAAGGATTCTGCATGGCAGATAGGAAACGAGGAATAAATATATGGTTAAAATTATCGGAGCGGGACCGGGGGCAAAAGACCTGATTACGGTGCGCGGCATGCGTGCATTACAGGAAGCCGATGTCATTATCTATGCAGGCTCACTGGTCAATGAAGAATTATTGGAATATGCAAAAAAAGAATGTGAAATTTATAACAGTGCTTATATGAATCTGGACGAAGTCATTGATGTGATTGTAAAGGCAGAGCAGGCAGGGAAAAAGGTTGTCCGTCTGCACACGGGCGATCCGTCAATTTACGGTGCAATCCGCGAACAGATTGAAGTGCTTGCCACACACGGAATCCAGTGTGAAATCTGTCCGGGCGTTAGCAGCTTTTTAGCGGCGGCGGCGGCGCTAAATTGTGAATATACCGTACCGGAAGTATCCCAGACGGTCATTCTTACGAGAATGGAAGGAAGAACACCGGTGCCGGAAAAAGAAAAGCTTTCGCTTTTGGCACAGCACGGCGCTTCCATGGCTGTTTTTTTAAGTGCGGGACATTTAAAAGAATTGCAGGAACAGTTGTGTGAGGGAGCGTATACACCGGATACGCCGTGTGCGATTGTATACAAGGCAAGCTGGGCAGAACAGCAATGTATAAAAACAACGATAAAGGAACTTGAACAAAAAGCACGGGAAGCGGGGATTACAAAGACTGCACTGGTGCTGGTCGGTGACTTTTTAGGGGAACAATATGCTTTTTCCAAGCTGTATGACCCGGAATTCCAGACGGAGTACCGCAAATGAGAACAATCATCATTGCATTTACACAGCCGGGCTTACAGCTTGCAAAAAAAGCAGCACAAAATACAGAAGGAACGGTAGAAATCTACGGACATGAGCGATGTATGGATACCGGGGATAGTGTTGACAGGGCGGGCAGTACTGACAGCGCAGATAGAGCGGACAGTTCAGACGGCACAATTCATTCCTTTTATTCGGTCGGCGAAGTGATAAAGGAGCAGTTTTATCAGTGTGACAGGATTTTATTTATCGGGGCGGCGGCGAGTGCCGTGCGTGTGATAGCACCCTATTTGAAAAGCAAGACGACAGACCCGGCGGTGCTGGTGGCAGATGAGGACGGAAAATTCCTCATTTCACTGCTTTCAGGGCATATCGGCGGGGCAAATGAGTGGTGCAGTATATTGGCAGAACGGCTTGGCGCGGCACCGGTCATTACGACGGCAACCGATACACGCGGTATGTTTGCGGTGGATTTATTTGCAGGAAAACACAGGCTGCGCATTGTAAATCCTGTAATGATTCAGGACATTTCGGGGCGCATTTTAAATCATGAACCGGTTGGAATGACAGGAAATGATGAATATATAGACCTGTTAGAACAGGCGGAAAAGCAGTATCCGGGGCAGATACAGGTTACTAAAAATGAAAACCTTGAATTTGAAAGCGGAATCCAGATTATAACAGAGGTGCATGAAAAAGAAGTATTTTTACGGACTATAAAACTGGTGCCGATGAATCTGGCAGTCGGAATCGGCTGTAAAAAAGGAAAAAGTTTAAAAGAGATTGCGCAGGCGGTTTATACGACATTTGCGCAGAATCACCTGCTGATAGAGCGAATCGGCGTGATTGCATCTATCGACAGAAAGGCGCAGGAACAAGGAATTATCGATTTTGCAAAACAGATGAAAGTGCCGTACCGGACGTATGCGGCACAGGAATTAGAACAGCAGGCGGGTACATTTACGGCATCGTCCTTTGTAAAGGGGCAGATGGGTGTGGATAATGTCTGCGAGCGGAGTGCCTGTGCGGCCTCCGGCGGCGGAGAAAAAATAGTGGCAAAAACCGCCTGTGACGGCATCACGGTCGCGGTTTATAAAATAAAAAGAAATGAGGAGTAAAATGCTTAAAATAGTAGGATTTGGAAGCGGTGCAAAGGAAAATATGACACTGGAAGCGGTCAGGGCAATACAGGATTCGGAACTGGTGGTGGGATTTCGGACTTATGTGGAATTATTAAAACAGTATTTTCCGGATAAACAGTATTATTCAACCAATATGATGCAGGAGCGGGAACGCTGTCAGTATGCCATCGACAGGGCAAAAGAGGGAAAAGAAACGGTGCTGGTGTGCAGTGGGGACAGCGGTGTATACGGCATGGCGAGTCTGGTTTATGAACTGGCAGAAGAATCCGTGCAGATTCAGGTAATATCCGGTGTGACGGCGGCAAACAGCGGTGCGGCATGTCTTGGCGCGCCGTTATCCCACGACTTTGCGGTGATTAGTTTAAGTGACTGCATGACACCGTGGGAACTCATTGAAAAGCGCCTTCTGGCGGCGGCAGAAGCAGACTTGGTTATCTGCCTGTACAATCCGTCAAGCCGCCGCAGGGCAGGCTATTTAAAGAAAGCCTGTGAAATTGTAGAAAAAGCACAGTCACCGGATACGGTCTGCGGTTATGTAAAAAATATCGGACGGGACGGACAGGAAACAGGCGTTCTTTCTTTAAAAGAATTGGCAGAATTTGAAGCAGATATGTTTACGACTGTCTATATCGGAAACAGCCGGACAAAGGTGATTGGCGGGAAAATGGTAACACCGAGAGGGTATCAGGTACGATGAGCATGAAAAAAATTGTCCTGTTTGCCGGAACGACTGAGGGACACCGGCTCTGTGAATATTTTGTGCAGAATAAATGGCACGCAGAGGTTTTTGTGGCAACAGAATACGGCAGGGAAATTCTTCCGCAGGCACCGAATCTGCATATTCATGCCGGACGGCTGGACGTGAAGCAGATTTACAGTCAGCTTACGCAGATTCGCCCGGTGTGTGTGCTTGATGCAACACATCCATATGCAGATGAGGTGACAAAAAATATCAAAGAAGCCTGTCAGACAGCAGGAGTTCCCTATATGCGGATACTGCGGGAAAATACGGATATGACGGAAAATGTAACCGGCAGTGCAAAGGCGCATATCCGCGTGGCAGACAGTATGCGGGAAGCGGTGGATTTGTTAAATGACAAGCCGTATCTTGAAAAGAATATTCTGCTGACAACAGGAAGCAAGCATTTACCGGATTACACAAAGATACAGGATTATCAGAACCGTGCCTATTTAAGACTGCTTCCCAGTCCTGAAATGCTTCAGAAGGCGGTTGATACGGGATTTCTGCCGGCACATTTAATTGCAATGCAGGGACCGTTTTCACAGGAATTAAATGTTGCATTGATAAAACAGTCAGGTATCGGCATACTTGTCACAAAGCAATCAGGCAAAAGCGGCGGGTTTGAAGAAAAAATATCTGCCGCAGAACAGACAGGAACGGATGTTATCGTGATTAAAAGACCAAAGCAGGAAGACGGGAAAAATCTGTCCGAGGCAGAAGCGGAACTAAAAAAATTAATGACATAAGTGTGTAAATGAATTTTGCCGCTTATAGATGTGATAATGGAGAAGAACATGAAACAGGTAACAATAGCCGGAATGGGGCCGGGCAGTGCAGGCTGCATGACACAGGAGGTCTGCCGGGCAGTAAAACAGGCAGACGTTTTAATCGGTTCAGAACGCCTGATTGCGCCGTATACAGATCAAAGAACGGTTAAAGCGGTGACGGCGGCAGAGATTCTGAGGGTAGTTGAAAATGAAGACGGGGAGCATTTTACGGTGCTGATGTCGGGAGATACCGGATTTTACAGTGGAACGAAAAAACTGGTTGAGCAGTTAAACGGAAAATATGCGTACCGGATTCTGCCGGGCATTTCCTCTGTAATATATTTTGCGGCAAAAATCGGTGTGGCATGGGAGCAGGCGCAGTTTGTCAGCCTGCATGGAAAGAAACAGCCGTATCTTCCGGTGATTATGCAAAATGAGTACACTTTTTTTCTGACACAGGGAAATACAGCGGAAATCTGCACCCGCATTGCAGAGACAGGCTTGGGAAATGTCCATGTCTGGATTGGTGAAAATCTTTCTTATCAGAATGAAAAAATTATGCACGGAAGTGCAAAAGAATTAACGGCATATCAGGCGGCAGGGCTGTCGGTTATGGCAGTACATAACCCGAAGCCGGGAGCATTTACAGGAACCGGACTGCCGGACGACTGCTTTATCCGCGGCAGTGTTCCGATGACAAAGCGGGAAATCCGCGCAAGCGTGGTGAGCCGCATAGCACCTGCAAAGAATGCCTGTATTTACGATATCGGTGCAGGAACCGGCTCTGTCACCGTGGAACTTGCAATGCAGGCTTTATACGGGTGCGTTTATGCAGTTGAAAGGACAGAAGAAGGGTGCAGTCTGATTGCGCAGAATGCGCATAAATTCGGACTGGATAACATACAGGTGGTGCATGGCAGTGCCGCCGGTGTACTGGAAAAACTGCCTGCGCCGGACGCGGTATTTGTCGGCGGAAGCGGCGGAGAACTGGAAGACATTTTTAAAATCATTTTAAAGAAGAATCCGCATGTACGCATTGTAATAACGGCAGTTACATTAGAAACGGTACAGGAAGCGGTACGGCTGTTGGAGCAGAACGGATTTGATACACCACAGATTGTACAGATTGCCGTGACGGAAGTTAAAAAAAGGGGACAGTATCATATGCTGTCTGCCAATAATCCTGTATTTATAATAGAAGGGAGCAGTGTCAGATGAGCCGGATAATGATTGCGGGAACCGGAAGCGGGAGCGGAAAGACAACGATTGTCTGCGGATTATGCCGGTGCATAAAAGATTTAGGACGGACACCGTCTGCCTTAAAATGCGGTCCGGATTATATAGATGCGATGTTTCATTCGCGTGTGTTAAAAATGCGTACCGGCAATTTAGACAGCTGGTTTTGTGATAAAACAACGATTCGTACACTGCTTGCAAAGAAAGAAAAAAGCAGTGACATCACAGTGATTGAAGGTGTTATGGGCTATTATGACGGCGCGGGTTTCAGTACAAAGGGGAGTTCCTTTGAAATTGCGCAGATAACGGATACACCGGTGATTTTAATTGTAAACTGCCGTGGTATCAGCAATTCTGTCGGGGCAGTGTTAAAGGGATTTACGACATTTCAGGAAAATTCGCAGATACGCGGAGTTATCTTTAATCAGATGTCGGAAAAACTCTATCCGCAGGCAAAAAAAGCGGCACAGGAACTGGGACTGATTCCGCTGGGCTTTCTGCCGTATAAAAAGGGTGGAGCATTGGAAAGCCGTCATCTGGGGCTAGTTACAGCAGATGAAGTCGTGTATTTTAAAGAAAAAATCGACACGATAGCCGCGCAGATGAAAAAAAGCCTTGATTTAGAGGGAATCCTTGCGCTGGCAGAAACCGCAGTGCCGCTGAAAGAAAACGAAGATATCAGAGAAGCAGAGGAAAAGGAAAAAGAGCCGGTAACGGCATTGGACAAGCCGGAAAGCACGGGTTTACAGGATACGGCAGGAAATAAACTCCGCATAGCTGTGGCAAAAGACGCCGCTTTCTGCTTTTTATATGAAGATAATTTAGAGTATCTGCGGGCAAACGGGTGTGAATTGGTGTTTTTTAGTCCGCTGTCCGATAAAAAACTACCGGAGAAAATAGACGGATTACTGCTTTACGGCGGATATCCTGAATTACATACAAAAGCTTTGTCCGAAAATGAAACACTGAAAAGTGAAATTAAAGAGCAGATACTGGGCGGACTGCCGTGTATTGCGGAATGTGGCGGATTTTTATATCTGCATGAAACACTGGAAACACCGGAAAAAGAACGTTTTCCGATGTGCGGCGTGATTGCGGGAAACGGATTTGGGACAGGAAAGCTCTGCCGCTTTGGCTATATGACACTCACGGCGCAAAAGGACACAATGCTTGCGGAAAAGGGCGAAAC
>ENA-ORCM01003453-ORCM01003453.1-human-gut-metagenome-genome-assembly--contig:-NODE-3453-length-10316-cov-17.710714_pt1 | contig 10316 bp, 8 predicted proteins | sample MGYA00242906_ERZ507928 | MGnify/ENA primary metagenome ERZ507928 (study PRJEB26167, sample SAMN06115497) | human gut metagenome | host: Homo sapiens | place: China:Shanxi | collected 2015-05-07...
ATTGATGCCGCCGAAAAGGCAAGAATGAGGAAAATATCAACCAGAATAAAGAGAATATTGACCAGTAATCTTGGCCTGAAAATAGTGTCGGTGCTGGTTGCCTGCATGATGTGGATTTTTGTAGTCAATGTGGATGATCCGGAAAAAGTGCAGTCCTTTTCGGATGTAAAAGTGGAAATCCGCAACAGTGACTGTTTTGGCGTGGACAAGACATTCAGTGTTCAGGAGGATACCGATAAAGTAAAAGTATGGGTGAAAGCGAGAGCATCTGTGCTGAACAAGCTTCAGTCAAAAGATTTTAAAGTGGTTGCCGATATGCGGAATGTGACGCTCGGCAATGCAGTGCCATATACACTGGAATGTACCAGCAGTGCACTCACCAAGGCAAACTGGGAGTGTGAACCGGCATCCCTGAAGATCAAGATTGAAAATGTTGTGCAGGAATCGTTCGGTGTGGAAGTGGATACGACCGGGGAGCCGGCCGATGGATATGACATCGGGACTTCTACGATCAAAGAGGGCGATACGATCAATATTGCGGGGGCGGAGTCGCTGATGAATATCATTCACAGAGTCAGTATATCGGTGAGTGTGAATGGACTTTCTTCGGATAAAACAGTAAAAGGAAATATTGTTGTCACCGATAAAAATGGCACCGATTTTACACAGAGCCAGTTGGATAAGCTGGTCTTTACAACGAGCAGCGGCGACCTGATCAAAGATGGCGTGTTAAGTGCAAAGATCCAGCTCTGGAAAGTAGAACAGAATGTAAAAGTAAATATCGGAACTTACGGTGACCCGGCACCGGGATACTGTGTGTCCGAAGTGAAAGTGACTCCGGAGAATATCAGCATTGCCGGAGATGAAGAGACACTTGCAGAATTGAACGGGGAACTTTCTTTAACGGATATGATCTCTGTAGAAGGTGTTTCAGAAAGTTTTACCTCTGATACGATTAATCTTGCGGATTATCTGAAAGAAAATTATAAAGATAAATTAAAAGTAAAGAGCGGAACGGCTTCAACCTTATCAGTTCGTGTTATTATGGAGAAGATGGGAACCAAGAAAATTGATATTCCTCTCTCTGCGATTACGATAAAAGGAAGACCGACCGATCTGGATATGGTATTGACACCTGCAGATAAGATCACGGTAGAAGTTGCAGCAGTAGACGGATCGTTGGATAATATTGATCAGAATGATGTCAAGGCAGTGTTGGATCTGACTTCTTATCAGAAAGAAGGGAGACATGAAGTTCCGGTTCAGATTACCCTGCCGGATGGCTACGAACTGACTTCGGAAGTGAAGATTGTCGTAAACCTGACCAAAAAGCAGAAGACAAGCGGCAGCAATACGGTGATTTCAGCTGCGGAGGAGTAGAAGTGAGTAAAAATTATTACAGGGAAAACCGCAGAATGCGGTAACAGGAGGGTAAACTTATGGTAAGTCAGAAGGTAAGAGTGAAAAATCCTTCCGGTCTTCATTTACGTCCGGCAGGAGTACTTTGCAGTACAGCGTTGCAGTTTAAGTGCCGCGTCAGATTTACATTTCGTGAAGCGACTGTGAATGCAAAGAGCGTACTCAGTGTGCTGGGAGCCTGCGTAAAGGAAGGTGATGAGATCACGTTCGAATGTGAAGGGGAAGACGAGGATCAGGCACTTGCCACGATGGTAAAGGCTGTGGAAGAAGGACTTGGAGAAGAACAGAAAAATTAAGATCTTCAGGAAACGTACATGAAAATCCGCCCGGTTGTTTTGAATGACCGGGCGGGTTTTTGCTTTTCTGTATTCTCTTGTTTACGTCAAAGATCTATTTTCCGGTGTTAAAGTACAGTGGATCAGTAGGGTCATAGCTCTGAGAGAGTGGGATTTTAATGCCTTTTGGTTTACCGAGCGGTCCCGGGTTTGGAGAATCGTATACTACAACGGTCGTACCGATCGGAACGGTGTTGAACAGCCAGTAGGCATCTCCCATACTCAGGCGAATGCAGCCTTCAGAAGCCTGAGTGCCGAGCAGGTTGTATTTATAGGCCGGCAGATTTTTTCTGCCAAGCTGTGGCTGTGGGATCGAATGAAACAGGATTTCACTTGTGATGTGAGAACAGTAATATCCAAACGAAGGTCCATAAAGTGCATGGGTATACAGTTTATCCTGGATCGTGAATGTACCGAGCGGAGTTCCGTTGTTCAGACCGGTTGAGCATATCATGGCACGCACCGGAGTATTGCCTTTGTAGACAGTAACTACATTTTGCTGTCGGTTTACTTTTACGGTCCAGTTCCCTTCCAGAGCACGGCTTGAGATTCCGGAATCTGAGAATGTATAGGAGGTGCCGCCGATATTTTTAGCACCGGTCACCATGACACCATCGGACGGATTCAGATAATAGTACTTACCATTATAGTACAGCCATCCGGTATGCATGGAGCCGTAATCATTGAAAAAGTACGTTTTTCCGTCAATCGTTTTAAAGCCTCTGGTGATTTCGCCCTTTGCGTTTGCATAATATTTGCGGCTGCCATAGACGGTCCAGCCTTTTCCGAGAACACCGCTTGAATCAAAAACATAGATTTTCTTTTTGATCTGCTGTACGCCGATGTAAGGTACGCCCATCTTATTTCCCGAAGCATCGGCATAATATTTTTTGCCTTTAGCTTTGAACCATCCGGTCTGAAGGGTGCCGTCTTTTCCGACGCGACACTTTTTCCCATCTTTTTTTACCCATTTGTTTTTATACATGGCTCCTGTTTTTTTGTTCAGGCAGTACCATTTGTTTTTATAAAGGAACCATCCGGTCTGAAGGGTGCCGTTACTGTTCAGATAATACGTTTTTCCGTTGGAAGTTACCCAGCCTTTTTTGGCAAGCGTACCATTTGCTTTTGTAAAATAAGTTTTGTTTTTGTAAGTAACTTTTCCGATCATCATTGCTCCGGTGCTGTCGAAAAAATAAGTCTTTCCTTTATATTTCCGACGGCCGGTCTTTGCGGTTCCGGAAGCACTGATCAGATATTTTTTTCCATTTAAAGCCTGAAGTCCCTTTGGAAGTGATTTTCCGTTGGCTCCGAAACAGTAAATTTTGCCGCCAAGGGTAATGGTACGGTTTGTAAACAGCTGATAATTGGCTCCGGCATAATACCAGGAGATACCACTTGCTGATTTTATGGAGAAAAGACCTGTTTTTACAGATCCGTCCGCAAGGAAATAATAAGGTTTTTGGGCGAGGTACATGACACCTTCCTGGGATGGCGTAAAAAGATAGCCGTCCGGGTCAAAATAATATACTTTCTGATCAATGCTGCAAAATCCTGTGGCACGGGAACCGTTCTCTGTCAGAAAGAAACGCCCCAGGGCATCTGAATTCCAGCCATATGTGACAGGTGTTTCCGTTTTCGCATCTGGTGCAGCATAAATAGCCTGCGGGATACAGAAAATCAGGGCAGATGCCAAAATGCTGGCAGACAATATTTTCTTAAAATGCATAAACTCCTCCATTCCCTGCAAATTTGCAGTCAAATAAAACATGGATTATAAAAGATAATTCGGTTACCATTACTTTACTATAAAATGATGCAAGTGTCAAAAGTCTAAATTGCGATCAGGCTTGTACAAATGAGCAATCTAGACTTATTGACACACCGAACACCGAAAACGTAATAAAATGTCGTGTATGCGGCATTTTATGGGAGTTTGAGGTAGTTCCGGTGCAATCCGGAATAAAAAAATTAAATAATAATTAAGAAAAATTAACAGAGGTTTAAGAGATTGACAGGCAGACCTTTTTAGGGTACTATATAAAGTAATGTGTATCACAAAAATGAACGAAAATAAGAAGTGATTTTTACATTATGGTTGTAAAAATAAGAAGAAATTACGAGAGTATTTCGAAATCAGGAGGAAGAGATGAAGAAAATATTAAAAAATCTGGCAGCAGCTGCGATGCTGGGACTTGTGTTCTGCACGGGGATCACATCACATGCTTCGAATGGAAATGTTGTTCTGGTACTGGATCCCGGACATGATGTACACGATGCAGGTGCGATACAAGCAAGTTGCTATCCGATGACCTCAAAAACAAATTGTACTACGATGGTTTTCAAAAAATGCTGTATCACTACTCGCACCAAACCATGAAAATCCGAACCTTTTCTCAATAGGAGAAGGGTTCGGATTTTTTGTTTTCTTTGGAAACGAGAACAACGGCTCTTCCCTGACGGCTGTGTGTCCGAAACCTTATCAGAAAAAAGACCGTGTCACAAAGGTCACAACTGTAAAGGTGCCGTAAGGCAGAAGGGACACGATTATGAAGTATGATGAAAGAGCCTGCAAATTCAACATGGACACCGGTTGCGTGGAGCTGCTGCTCCGGGATGGAAGAAAAATTTCCATCAATTGCACCGGGGTCGAGGATGCGCTGGAGGTTACCATGGCGCAGAGGTCTGAACTGGATTATCTTATTTACAACGACCCTCTGGCGTATGCAGAACTAATTCTGAACGGTGAGCTGGAGGAATATTTGAAGAATGTGGCTGGAAGTCACGGGTTAGAGGATTAAATTGAAGAAAGGTAGACACTTTACAGAAATGTAAGGTGCCTGCCTTTTTTGCTGTAAATGGCATTTTGCAAGTCATACTTTGCAAAACAGGTGTCAAAACAAAGGTCTGCCAGGGTCGTTCTTTGCAAATTCTATGAAGAAAAGAGCCAAAAAATGTTCGCGATATTGCACGATTACCGTGCATCCGATACAATGCAGACAAGAAAACCGCCATGCAGGCGGAAACAGGATGAAAGGATGTGTCTTATGAAACCATTGCAGAAGGGCTTCCCCGAAGGGTTCCTGTGGGGCGGCGCGATTGCGGCAAATCAGGCAGAAGGTGCCTACGATGCAGACGGAAAAGGACTGGACATCTCCGATGGCTTTCCGCACGGGATCAAGCACGGCTATGACCCGGAACTTGTTCCCGGACAGTTCTATCCCACTCATGAAGCAATCGACTTCTACCACCGCTACAAGGAAGATCTTGCGCTGATGCAGGAGATGGGCTTCAAAGTGTTCCGCACCTCCATTAACTGGTCGCGCATCTTCCCGAACGGTGACGATGCGATGCCCAATGAGAAAGGGCTCCAGTATTACGATGATCTGTTTGATGAGATGCTTCGCCGTGGAATGCAGCCACTGGTCACGCTGAGCCATTACGAAACTCCCACCAATCTGGTCAAGAAATACGGCAGCTGGCGCAGCCGGAAGCTGATCGGCTTTTTCACCAGATACTGCGAGACCGTGTTTCGCCGCTATGCAGGCAAGGTGAAATACTGGCTGACCTTCAACGAGATCAACAACATGCGCCGGATGCCGGGTGCAGCAGGCGGTATCTTCTTCAAAGAAGGCGAGAACCACCAGCAGGTCGTCTATCAGGCAAGCCACAATATGTTTGTGGCGAATGCACTGGCTATCAAGCTGTGCCATGAGATCATTCCCGATGCAAAGATCGGCTGTATGCTTTCGCTGAGCAACGTCTATCCGCACAGCTGCCGACCGGAAGATGTGTTTGAAACTATGGAACTGCGCCGCCGTTCGCTGCTGTACGGCGACATTATGATCCGCGGCTACTACCCCAACTACATGGCTGACATCTGGGATAAGGAAAATGTCCATGTGGAAATGGAGCCGGGTGACGAGGAATTGATGCGGAAATACACCGCCGACTACCTTGGCTTCAGCTATTACCGCACCACAACGCATGAGTACGGCACACCGTTTTCCGGTGACACCGGCGGAGATCAGGGAACGCCGAACCCGTACCTGAAAACGACCCCCTGGGGCTGGCAGATCGACCCGCTGGGACTGCGCTATACGCTGAACGAACTGTATGACCGTTACCAGATTCCCCTCTTTGTGGTGGAAAATGGTCTGGGACAGATCGATGAGCCGGACGAGAACGGCATTGTCCACGATGATTATCGCATCAATTATCTCCGTCAGCACCTGATGGCTCTGCGGGATGCCCTGCGGGACGGTGTGGACATTATGGGCTACACCTACTGGGGACCGATCGATATTGTCAGCGCAGGCACCGGCGAGATGAAAAAGCGGTACGGCTTCGTGTATGTTGACCGTGACAACGAAGGACACGGCACCATGGAGCGCAGAAAGAAAGATTCCTTCGCTTACTATCAGAATGTGATCCGCACCAACGGACAGGAACTGTAAAGGAGAAAGCGAGCATGGATTACGCAGAAAAAGCAATGGAGCTGCATCGCAAGCTGCGCGGCAAGCTGGAAATGCACACCCGGACAGAGACCGGCACGCGTGAAGCTCTGTCGATCGCTTACACCCCCGGTGTGGCAGCTCCCTGTCTGGCAATCAAGGAGGACCCGGCCCAGAGTTATGAGCTGACCCGCCGCTGGAACACCGTTGCGGTCGTGACCGATGGCACGGCGGTTCTGGGACTGGGCGACATCGGCCCGGAAGCTGGAATGCCGGTCATGGAAGGCAAGTGCATCCTCTTCAAAGATTTCGGTGATGTGGATGCGATTCCCCTGTGCATCCGCAGCAAGAATGTGGATGAAATCGTACATACGGTTAGCCTTCTGGCGGGCAGCTTCGGCGGAATCAATCTTGAGGACATCAGCGCACCCCGCTGCTTCGAGATCGAGCAGAAGTTGCAGGAAGCTTGTGACATCCCGGTGTTCCACGACGATCAGCACGGCACAGCGATCGTGGTCAGCGCAGCCTTAATCAATGCACTGAAACTGACCGGCAAAAAAATGGAGACCATCCGCGTTGTGCAGAATGGTCCCGGTGCCGCAGGTACGGCCATCATCAAGATGCTGATGAGCATGGGCATCAAGGATATTATCGCTGTGGATGAACACGGCATTCTGATCCCGGGCCGCGCCGCGGGTCTGGCAGGCCACAAGAAGGAGCTTGCCGAGATCACCAACCCGCGCAAAGTAACAGGCGGTCTTGCCGATGCAGTGAAGGGTGCGGATGTCTTTATCGGCACCAGCGTTCCCCATTGCCTGACCGCAGAGATGGTTCGGAGCATGAACCACGATGCCATCGTTTTCGCCTGTGCCAATCCCACGCCGGAAATTTTCCCGGAAGAAGCAAAGGCGGCAGGTGCAGCGGTGGTCAGCACGGGCCGCAGCGACTATCCCAATCAGGTGAACAACGTTCTGGTCTTTCCTGGTCTGTTCCGCGGTGTGCTGGATGCACGGGCTTCCCGCGTGACCGAGGGCATGAAGATCGCTGCCGCGCACGCCATTGCAGACATGATCCCCGAAAGCGAACTGAACACGGAGAACATCCTGCCCCTTGCCTTTGATGCAAATGTCAAGACCGCCGTGGCAGAAGCCGTGAAGAAATCGGCAGTAAAAGATGGCGTGAACCGGGTAGAGATTCAGTAATTCGTTTCCGTGTCCGGGAGATAGGTGTAATAATAGCTGCGCTCCACCTTGCGCTGGGAAAATGCGGAAAGGTTCTGCTTGTTCTGTTCGTAGTTCAGCGAGAACATCGTGCCGTACAGACAGTCCAGCAGATACAGGAAAGCGTTCCGGGAAGCAAAGCTGCCCATTTTGTAGCGGCTTTCCGTGCAGCTGATGCGTAACGTGACCTGTGCGAACTTGTCATAAGGCCATGCCTTTTCCGCAGCGGTCACAAGCACGAACGGAATGTTGGCACTCATCAGTTCATCTATGATGTAATGCACCTGCGGACTGTTGCAGTACTGCGAGACCACAAGGGCACTTTCCCGGATGTGCGGGTTCTGCACATGGCTGCGGGCTTCCTGAAAGCCGTTCTGCGTTTCCAGAACCGAGTTCATCCCGATGCGGATGAGCTTGTAGTGGAAGTCCTCGGCAATGATGAGCGATTCCCCGCGTCCGTAAACATGGATGAGGTCAGAGTAAGCCAGCAGGCGGGCGGCTTTTTGCAGGGCGATGTGGTCGAGCGAGTTCCGGGTGGATTCGATGGCGCGCCTCGAAAGATTGTAAAAGGTCTTTGCAATCTCCTGACTGTTGGAATCCGGCTCGATGGGAATGTCCACGGAGATTTCCCGGTTGTCCTGCGCAAACAGGCTCAGCTCAGATGCAAGCTGGACTTTGAACTCTGCAAAGCCTTTTGTGCCCAGTTTTTTGCACAGCCGGATGATGGAAGCCTGCGAAGTGAAACAGGCCGCCGCCAGATCGTCCAGTGAAAGATTCGTCACGACACGCGGATGCTCCTGAATAAACTCGATGACTTTCTTTTCCGTTGCGGTAAATCTGGTTTCGTCGGAAAGTCGTTCGATAATCATGACAGCCCCTCCTGTACACAAAACATCTTTTTTATAAGTCTATTAAGGATTTGCCTGAAAGTCAAGATAACACGATAAAAATGAAAGGAAGTAGTCTTATGGATTCCCGTAAAGTAGCATCGGAACTCATTGAATTGAGTGGAGGAACCTCGAACATCAAAAACGTCACCCACTGCTCTACCCGTCTGCGCTTTATCATCAAAGATAAGTCTGCGGTCGAGGTGGAAGCCATCAAGAAGTGCGAGGGCGTTCTGGGCGTGGTGTTCACCACCGACGAACTTCAGATGGTGTTCGGCAAGAACGTGATCCCCGTGTATACAGAAGCCAGCAAGATCTATGAGGCCGCTGGCAATAAGGCGGGCGGCGTTGTCCCGGACGAAGCACCTGCAAAGAAGTCGGGCAAGGCCGAAAAGAAGAGTGCAAAGACCATTGCAAACAACGTGGTTGGTTTTGTTTCGGCATCGGTCACTCCGCTGATCCCCGGTCTGGTTTCGGGCGGTATGCTCAAGGTGTTCCTGCTGCTGGCAACGCTGGCATACCCGGCATTCAAGGATGCTTCTGCCTATACGCTGCTCAGCCAGCTGGCAAACGTTCCGTTCTACTTCATGCCGGTGTTTGTTGCCTACGGTGTTGCCAAGAAGCTGGGCAGCACCCCGCTGTATGCAATGAGCGTGGCGGCTGCGCTGGTCTACCCGGACTTCATCTCCATGCTGAAGGAAGGCCCTGTTACCATCTTTATGCTGCCGGTCACCAAGGTGTCTTACAGCAGCACCCTGCTGCCTGCACTGCTCATCGGCATCTTCGCCTGCTACTGCGAAAAGTTCCTGACCAAAATCATCCCCGGTATCCTGCGCACGGTTCTGGTCGGCGCAGGCACTATGATCCTGACCTACATCGCGGGCGTGGTCGTTCTCGGACCTCTGGGCGATCTGGTCGGCGGCATCGTTGTCAAGTTCTTCCTGTGGGCATCCGCAACCTTTGGCCCCGTTGCAATCGCACTGCTGGCATCGGCAATGCCGTGGCTGGTCATGACGGGTATGCACCATGCTGTTACCCCTTTCATGGTGCAGGCATTTGCTGATCCGGGTTATGATGTGTTCTTCCGTCCTTCCTACATCCTGCATAACATGGCAGAGGGCGGTGCCTGCCTCGGTGTTGCTCTGCGCACTAAGAATCCTGAGTTCCGTGCCGAATGCCTGAGCCTTGCCTTCGGCTGTATCGTGGCCGGTGTCACCGAGCCTGCTCTGTACGGCGTGAACTTGCCCCTCAAGCGTCCTATGCTGGGCATCATGGCCGGCACTGCTGTCGGTGGTATCATCGCTGGTGTTCTGGGTGCAACGGCTTATGTGTACGGCTACTCCACCATTCTGGCTCTGCCAATCTTCCAGCAGACCATGTGGGCAATGGCAATCGCCATTGTTGCAGCCATCGTTGTGTCTGCACTGGTCACTGCTGCACTGGGCTTTGAGGACCGCCCAGTGAAGGCTCAGAAGTAAGATAAAATTAGACCATAAAACAAAAACAGGGTGCGCCCTGCCGGACGCACCCTGAAAAAATCCACACACGATAAGTAAGGCAGGGAGTTCCCCAACGGGAACTTCCTGTTTTTCTTTGCCAGAGATATGAGCCTGTTCCGCCTGCCATGCGGCAAACTCCCGCTGCCCTTCCTCGCTGTTCCAGCAGGCAAGGATGGCCGGGTAGAATGCCCGTGCCAGACGGTCAATGACTTCATCGGGATAAGGGGAAGTATTTGTGGACTTTTTCTTTTTGTTCAAACACACAATCCTTTGATCGTCCCACCGCAGCAAAGCCGGGCAAGAAAATCAAAGTTCCGATTTTTATCAGGCGCAAGGGCGCGGATGCTTTCCGCCCTGCACTTGCGGCTGGTGGCTCATTGATGGCTTACAAGTGCCTGTCGTTATGCGATTTCTTTATCGTTCAGCATTTCTTCAAACTGTGCCATATACGCTTTGTGCTGCTTGAGGATTTTTAGCGTTTCAGTTTTGGCGTAGGAATCGTCCG
>ENA-ORCM01003454-ORCM01003454.1-human-gut-metagenome-genome-assembly--contig:-NODE-3454-length-10316-cov-2.404141_pt1 | contig 10316 bp, 10 predicted proteins | sample MGYA00242906_ERZ507928 | MGnify/ENA primary metagenome ERZ507928 (study PRJEB26167, sample SAMN06115497) | human gut metagenome | host: Homo sapiens | place: China:Shanxi | collected 2015-05-07...
GGACAACTGTGAACTTGAGATGATATCGGGCGGATGTGATGCTGATACGCATCGGAGACGTTTTAAAACCAAGCTGATCTCGATGGGAATGTGCGGTTATGACCGCGTGATCGTGGAGCCATCTGGGATCTATGATGTGGACGAGTTCTTTGACACGCTCCATGAGGAGCCGCTAGACGGCTGGTATCAGATCGGAAATGTCATCACCGTCTTAGATTCGAATCTGGAAGAAAACCTGCCGGAAGGTGCAGATTTTCTGCTTGCGTCGCAGGCAGCGAATGCAGGGTGTATTATTCTTAGTAAGACACAGGAGACAACAGAACCGGATCAGAAAAATGCGGTTGACCATTTAAACCGTGCACTGGAAAAAATCGGGTGTAAGAGACAGTTTGATAAAGTTTTCGCAAAAGACTGGGATAAGCTGACGGATGAGGACTTTAAAAAGCTGTTATCCTGTGGCTATCGCATGGAAAACTACCTCAAGCCGGATCTGACACAGGAGAAAACATTTCAGTCTCTCTATTTTATGAATATGCACCTGACGGAGGTCAAATTACAGGAAGCCGCACAAAAATTGTTCTCGGACAAGTCCTGTGGAAATGTATTCCGCGTCAAGGGATTTATGAAGAATGAAAAAGAGCAGTGGATCGAACTCAATGCGACCCAAAAGAATCTGGTGATCTCACCAATCAAAATGGGGCAGGAGGTCATCATCGTGATCGGGGAACAGCTGGATGAGGATGCGATACGCAGCTGCCTGGAAGCATAGAATCTTAATTGCATTGAACAGTACAGAAATGAGGAGTACCATGCAGACATATTATCAATGTTACTGGAACAAAATCGATGAGGAAAGTATAAGGATTTTGAGGATATTTGGAGAGTCAGAGGACGTCATCGTGCCGGAGACGATAGGCGGACGTGCAGTCATGGAGGCGGGGGATTACTGCTTTGCGGCGTCGAAACACCTGCCGTCAGAATACGAGTGCACGGTCTGTATTTATGACACGGAGGAAAAAAAGTGGCAGGAGATACCGGCAGATGGTGCAGACTGGAACACACGCCTCGTGGAACTTAGCGGTGACAGGTTAAAAAAGGTGACACTGCCGGATAATATGCACAAAGTGGGAAACTATGCATTTTACAACTGCACCGCATTAGAAATGCTTGAGACCGGAAAGTATCTGGAAGAGATCGGAAGCGATGCTTTTATGAACTGTAAAAAGTTTCATTTTCTGACGGTACGCTGTGATGTGGGGGAGCGCAGCGGGGCAAATCAGATCTTAAGCCGGATTTCTGCAGATATGGAAGTGACATTTCAAGGAAAAACTGGGCAGACAGCCGTCTTTTATCCTGAATATTATGAGAGCTATGATGAGATCGCTCCGGCACATATTTTTGGGCGGAGTATCGAGGGAGAAGGCTTCCGGGCAAGGCAGTGTTTTAAGGAGGGAGTCCCGGATTTAAGCCAGTATGATACGATTTTTCCGAAAGCATGTGCGGAGGAAAAAGAAAATACGCTGCTTCACATTTTAAGCCTGCGGCTGCGTTATCCGGTCAGTCTCACGGATGAGGCGAAGGAGCGTTATGTGGCACATTTAAGGGAGCAGGAATTATATATCATACCCAAACTTGTAGGACAAAAAAACATGGAACGGATCACATTTTTCTGTGAAAATGGCTGGATCACACAGGCGGCAGTCAAAGCCGGATTAGAACAGGCTTCCCGGATGGAGTGGGCAGAAGGAACGGCAGAACTTTTGCACCTGCAGAGTAAATACTTTACGGAGCAGAAAAAAGAACGCTATTCATTTGATGATTTATGGTAAAAAATGTTAAGATGTTGTTAATGACATATTTGTCCTAAACATCATCTTAATCTACCGTAATTTAAAGGAGAGACACAAATGGCGCATATACAGACAGAGTCAGAGTGGCAGGAAGAGATGTCGGCAAAGATCGTGGAATTTGTACGGCATGAATTATACATGGAACTGCGGTATTTAAAACTGGCATTATCGCAGTTACAGTTAAAGACCGATCCGAATCTGCGGGCATTTGCGACGGACGGTGCATATCTTTATGTGGCACCGGAATGGCTGATCGGGATTTTTGAGAAAAATGCACAGTATTTAGGCCGTGCATATCTGCACACGGTATTACACTGCATTTTTTCACATCTGTGGATCGGCGGAAACAGGGACAGAAAAACGTGGCATTTAGCGTGTGATATTGCGGTGGAATACACGATCGACCAGATGCAGGCGGAGTGTACAAAACGTATTTTAAGCTGGACGAGAAAACAGATGTATGACAGGCTAAAAGAGCAGAAAATGGGAATTTCTGCGGCGGTGATATACCGGATGATCGAGAATGAAGAACCGGTACAAAAGCTTTTGCTCCAAAAGGAATTTTACACGGATGACCATTGTTACTGGCCGAAAAAAGAGGACGGACAGGCAAAGCAGGAACAGGCGGTAAGAAACCAGAACCAGTGGAACAAGATCGCAAGGCAGACGAAGATGGAACAGGAGATGCGCGGCGGCGAGACGACGGACGGCGAAGATTGATTTTTGGCGCAGGCGGCATCGGAAAAGAGCAGAAGAAGTTATAAGGATTTTTTGCAGCGTTTTTCCGTGCTGCGCGAGGAAATCGGAGTGGATCCGGAGGAGTTTGACTTAAACTACTATACCTATGGATTGAAATTATATGGAAATATGCCGCTGATGGAGCCGCTTGAGAGTCGTGAGGTAAAAAAGATCCGCGAGTTTGTAATCGCGATCGACACCAGTTACTCGACGAGTGGTACTCTGGTGGAACAGTTTTTAAAGGAGACGTTTTCTATTCTGACGCAGAAAAACAGCTTTTTTGCGCAGTCAAAGATCCGTGTGATCCAGTGTGATAATCAGATCCGGTCGGATGTGGAACTGAAAAGTGAACGGGATATTGCGGCACTGATGCAGGAGTTTACGTTTGCGGGCGGCGGAAGCACAGATTTCCGGCCGGTGTTTTCATATATCAACGATCTGATCGAGCGTGGGGAACTGAAAAATCTAGGAGGGCTTTTGTATTTTACGGATGGCAGGGGGGCTTATCCGAAAATAAGACCGGAGTATCAGACGGCATTTTTGTTTTTAGAGGATTATGACGACGCGGCGGTTCCGCCGTGGGCGATCCGGCTGAAGTTAGAGCCGGAGGAATTTGAAGGACAGAACGCTAAAGGATAAATGTATATATATTTTTGGGAATGGCGGAAGTGGACAAGAGAAGATATATTTTAAAAGAGGGGGAAGTATGATGCCTCTGCGGATGGTGTGCTGAATGATAAGTTTGTGCTGTCGGCGGACACTGCAGGAAATGAGAGTACCGATCAGTTTGACGCTTCCGAAAAAATAAGTACCAATGATATCGACCAGATGATGGAAAAACTATATGCGAAATATATAAGCAATGAGATCCCGGTCGTGATCGGAGAGTTTGGTGCCCGGGATAAAAACGGAAATCTGCAGAGCCGTGTGGACTATGCGGCATACTACATTGCTGCGGCGCGCGCTTACGGCATGAGCTGTAACTGGTGGGATAACAATGCGTTTACCGGGGACGGCGAACTGTTCGGACTGCTCGACCGGAAAACAGTTACCTGGAGATATCCAAAGATCGTGGATGCACTGATGAAATATGCAGAATAACAGATTCCATGTCATGAATTCATGGGTTTATAATGGTTTTGTAATAAAGTCAGAACTCTTGACAGAAACCATAAGATTTTATAGAATAATGTGGTCATCGGAGGGTTTATAATACTTACGATATTATGAGCTGGATAAGAAGCCGGGTGGAAATCCCGGTTTCTTATTCAGTTTTTTTATGGAGAGTTTTATGGAACACGATTTTACAAGCGGAAGCGTATGGAAAAAATTGTTATTATTTGCAGTGCCGATCTTTGGAGCAAACCTTTTGCAGGCACTCTATGGAACGGTTGATCTGTTTGTGGTCGGCTTATTTGCGGATGCATCGGCAGTTTCAGCCGTGTCGACCGGAAGCATGATGATGCAGACGATCACCGGGATCATCACGGGACTTACGATGGGATGTACCGTTTTGCTCGGCCAGAATATCGGTAAAAAAGATGAGGCGGCAGCAGAGCGGACAGTCGGCTCTGCACTCTGGCTGTTTGTCACGGTGGGAATCCTTCTCGCAGTGATCGTTGCTGTATTGGCAGTCGGAATCGCATCTGTTATAAATGCGCCGGCGGAAGCATTTTCCCAGACGACCGATTATATCCGTATCTGCGGAATCGGTATCATCTGTATCGTCATGTTTAACGCAATCGGTAGAATGTTCCGCGGACTGGGGGATGCGAGAACACCGTTAGCCCTCATGGGTGTTGTATGTGTCGTCAATATTGCAGGTGACTTTGCGCTGGTCGGCGCACTGAAGATGGGCGTGGCAGGGGCTGCACTTGCAACAGTTGCGGTGCAGGGAATTTTAAGTACTTTTCTTGTGAGAATCCCTGTTTCGTACGCGATGAGCAAAGTGTCTGGATCGGATTTGCGACACCGCTTGCTACTGTGTTTGGAATCATTTTGCGTGCTTCCTGTGTGATTTATTATGAGAGAAAGAGAAAAAAAGCATAAAATGATTGGAAAAACTGCCAAAATGTATTAAGATAATAGGCGAACAAATAAAGAAATGAGATCTCAGAAATGAATATAAAACAGGCAAAAGAAGAAATTAAGCATACGGTAATGGCTTACCTTTCGAAGGATGAACAGGGAGAATACCGTATTCCTGTGATCAGGCAGCGACCGATCCTTTTGATGGGACCACCAGGCATCGGAAAGACACAGATCATGGAACAGATCGCCATGGAGTGTAAGATCGGTCTGGTCGCTTATACGATCACGCATCATACCAGACAGAGTGCAGTCGGACTTCCAATGATAAAAGAGGAATCTTTCGATGGAACAACGTATCCGGTCACGGAATATACCATGAGTGAGATCATTGCAAGTATTTACCGTAAAATGAAAAAGACCGGGCAGAAAGAGGGAATCCTTTTTATTGATGAGATTAACTGCGTTTCGGAGACTTTAGCACCGACGATGCTGCAGTTTTTGCAGTGCAAGACATTTGGCAATCAGGCGATTCCGGAAGGCTGGCTGATCGTTGCAGCGGGAAATCCGCCGGAGTACAATAAGTCGGTGCGTGATTTTGATATGGTGACTTTAGACCGTGTCCGTTATCTGAACATTGAAGCTGATTATAAAGTCTGGAAAGAATATGCGAGAGCAAAACATCTTCATAATGCCATTTTAAGCTATCTGGAACTGAGACAGAAAAACTTTTACCGTGTGGAGGCAGATGTGGATGGTATCCGTTTCGTGACAGCGCGTGGCTGGGAGGACTTGAGCAGTCTGATGCAGGTTTATGAGAAACTGGATCTGCCGGTAGATGAGAGTGTCATCCGTGAGTTTATCCATCACGAGGACGTGGCAGAGGATGCAGCAGCATATTTTGAACTGTACCGCAAGTACCGGGATGATTACGGGATCGCGGATATCCTTGCCGGAAAAGTAAGACCGGAGACTTTTGCAAGGATCTATGCGGCGGCGTTCGATGAAAGACTGAGCGTGGTAAATCTGCTGCTTGACGGTCTGTCGGCATTTTTTGGAAATGTACAGGAAAATAAACAGATCACGGATAACTGGTACGAATTTTTAAAAGAATATCAGAGACGGCTGAAAGAGGGCGAAGCGCCGGTGGACTGCTATCAGGCATTGCTTGAGGAGAGAATGGCAGTGGTGGAAGCAGAGAAGCAGGCGGAAGTCTGCACCAGGGCACAGGTGGCAGGATGGGAGCGCATTTTTGCATTCTGGAAGGAAAATACACCGGATAGCGGATTAGATGTGAAAGAGAGTTTTGCACAGGCGAAAGCCGGGTTTGACAGACAAAGAGAAACATTAGAGGATGCGGAAAAGAAAGCGATGAATGCATTAGAGCATGCGTTTGATTTTATGGAACATGCGTTTGAAAATGGTGAGGAGATGGTCGTGTTTGTGACGGAACTGACGTTATCACCAGAAGCAGCAATGTTTTTAGCAGAGCATACCTGTGAGCGGTATATGACATATAACGAACAGCTTTTGATCGGAAAACGGAAAAGAGAACTCTTATCAGAACTGAATCGCTAGGAAATACAGACTGCGCAGGCAACAGCGCAAGAATGGAGATTAAGATGAAACAGAGTGAAACAAGAAATCTTACAATGATGATGGATCTTTATGAAATGACGATGGCAAACGGTTATTTCAACGATCAGGACAAGGATACAAGAGTAGCATTTGATGTATTTTACCGCAGCAATCCGGATGGCGGCGGATTTGCGATTTTTGCAGGGTTAGAGCAGATTTTAGAGTACATTGAGAATCTTCATTTTGATGAGGAGGATATCGCATATTTCCGTTCTCTTAACATTTTTACAGAAGATTTCCTTGCTTATCTGAAAGACTTTAAATTCAGCGGTGATATCTATGCGTTCAAAGAAGGAACGATCATGTACCCGAATGAGCCGATCATCACGGTGGTTGCACCGTTAATTGATGCACAGCTCATCGAGACCGCTTTGCTTGCGCAGGTGAATCATCAGTCCCTGATTGCGACAAAGACAAGACGTATTGTGAGTGCAGCAGAGGGACGGGCTGTTTCTGATTTTGGTGCGCGCCGTGCCCACAACATGGATGCTGCAGTTTATGGTGCGAGAGCCGCATATATCGGTGGCGCTGTCGGAACGGCAACCGTGCTTGCCGGTCAGATGTTTGATATCCCGGTCAGCGGAACCATGGCACATAGCTGGGTCATGTATTATAAAGATGAGTTTGAGGCATTTAAACACTATGCAGAGAATTATCCGGACGGAACGGTACTTTTAGTTGACACCTACGATGTCATCGGTTCCGGTATCCCGAATGCAATCCGTGTGGCAAAAGAAGTTTTAGAGCCGATGGGAAAGAGATTAAAGGGAATCCGTATCGACAGTGGTGACCTTGCATATCTTTCGAAAAAGATCCGTAAGATGTTAGATGATGCAGGATTAGAGGATTGTAAGATCGTTGTTTCTAATAGTCTTGATGAGTATACGATCACATCCATTTTACAGCAGGGCGGCAAGATCGACAGTTTCGGTGTCGGCGAGCGTCTGATCACTGCAAAATCCGATCCTGTTTTCGGTGCGGTATATAAGATCTCTGCAGTGGAAGAAAATGGTACATTTGCCCCGCGTATCAAAATCTCAGAAAATGTGGAGAAGATCACAAATCCGGGACTTAAAGATGTGTACCGTATCTATGATGAAGCAGGACATTCCGTTGCGGATCTGATCACAAAGGCAGGCGAGACGGTTGATATGTCCGCACCATACCGTTATGCAGATCCGGTAAAACCGTGGAAAAACCGTTCTTTTGAAAATTGTACAGCGAAAAAACTTCAGCAGCAGGTCGTAAAGGCAGGAAAACGGATCGTGGAGCCGGAAACCTTAGAGGAAATCCGTGCCTATGTGGAAAAGCAGCTTAACACCGAAGTGTGGGAAGAAGAGCAGCGTTTTGAAAATCCGCATGAGCATTATCTGGATATGAGTCCGGCATATTATGAGATGAAGATGGATATGCTGCACGAGTCGCGCACGAGATAACGTGAGTCCAAAATGAAGATGCTGCACGGACTGACAGTATAAGTGCAGATAAAGCAGCATACCTGTAAGATAGTAAGAAACAGATAGTAAGGAAAGAATAACGTGAAATTGATATACGACATCCCAGCATCTTTCTGGGGACTGTTCCGGTCCGTAAACCGGGACATCTATATAGAAGCACTTCTGACCATCAATGACGAATACCAGTACAACAATTACTTTTTAAGCAGAGAAGCATGTGTCCAGATCTTAAGCGACATGTGCTCCTCTCGTCGTTATGCCTTTATGAGGGAGGATAACGAGACGGAGGAAGATGAGGAGACCGCATTGCCGGGGCGAATTTTAAACTGGCTGGTGCGTACAAAATGGCTCAGAAAAATCGAAGATTATGAGGCGATGACCACCAATATCGTCATACCGGATTATGCGGCAGTGATGATCGAGGCATTTGAAAAATTGGCAGAGGAGCCGTTAGATGACACGGATCTTTATATCCAGAATGTCTATGCGACGCTGTTTTCCTTTAAAAATGACCACCGCATGAATCTTACCATGTTAAAAACGGCGCTTGTCAATACGAAAAAGCTGAATAAGGCATTGCAGGACATGCTCCACAACATGGATAAATTTTTTGAGCGTCTTTTGAATAAGCAGTCCTACGATGAACTTTTAAAAGAGCATTTAGAGGGTTATGTGGAGGAAGTGGTCAGACGCAAATACCACATTTTAAAGACAAGTGACAATTTTTATATTTATAAAATGGATATCAAACGCTGGTTAAAAGAAATGCGGGAAGATGATGCCTGGGTGGAGCGCATCCGGCAGAAACAGCAGATGGAACAAAAGAGTGCAGAAAACAGATCTTCCGTATTAGATTCCAGGCGGACCGAAGAGGAACTTCCATTTTTATATACGCGAAGAAACAGGCAGGAAGATGTGTTGGATCTGATTGACCAGATCGAGCGTGGATTTGATGATATTGAACACCGGATCTCAAATATGGATAAAGAACACAGTAAGTATATCCGTGCGACCGTGAGCCGGTTAAATTATCTGCTCAGCGATGAGACAGAACGCCACGGCATGCTGATCCTGCTTTTGAACAAACTTGGATCGGCTGAGACAGAAAGCGAACAGAGTGAGATGTTAAAAGAGGTGGCGGAACGTATGAATCTGTCATCTTTTGAGTGACAATCCTCTTTACAAGAGAAGACGCCGCAGAAAATTTGAGGATGATCTGCAGGAAGAGGAGGAGCCGGCAGAACTTTCACGGGAAGATGTCCTGCGCTTAAATAAGATTGAGCACCGTTATACGGCAAAACAGATCGAGGAATTTATCGACGAACAGATGACAGATGGCATTTTAGAGACAGACCGGATGGATATTTCGGATGACGAGTCCTTTGAAAAGCTGATCCTTGCCTACGATATCAGTATGCGCAAAAACAGCAGATACCGGGTACAGGTGGAGGAGAAACAGGTTCAGAATGGAAACTATTGTTATCCAAAGATGACTTTTAGTGTAAAACAAAAATCAATAGAAAGTGAACGGAATTAATGTTTGAAGGTTACGAAGAGTTAAACACGCAGGATGTGGAACGGATGCAGGAAGTGATAAGAACCTTACTTGCCCAGACATTTCTGCCGGAACGAAAATATGATAAAAAATACGGACGAATGATGCCGGACCGTATGTATGATTTCAGTGACAGGCATTTGGAATTTCTGACGGAGTATTTTGCGGTTGCAGGGATAAAACTTTGTCAGGATACGGAGCTTGGCATCATTTATTTAGAGGGAGCAGACGGAATCGGTGAGAAACTGCCGAAACTTGCGACCATTTATCTGCTGCTGTTAAAACTGATCTATGATGAAAAAATGGCGGCTGTTTCTTCCAGTGTCAATGTAATAACTACGTTTGGAGAATTAAATGGAAAAGCGGGAGAATTCCGTCTCATCAAGGGACCGTCATCGATGACGGAGATCAAAAGAGCGTTTGCCATTCTGAAAAAATATCAGATGGTAGAGTTTCTTGATGTGTTTGACGAACAGCTTGAAAATACGAGGATCATGATCTATCCGTGTATCAATTTAGTATTGATGAGAGAAGATGTGAACGGGCTTCTTGGCAGTTTTTCCGATGAGGTAAAAGATAACGAGGTAGACGGGCAGGAGAATCTGGAGTGGAGCAGTGAGGAAACACTTTCAGAAAATGATATGACGGATGAAGAAAGTGATCTTGAACCAGAAGAAATGAATGTGGATGAGGAAGGAGAGACAGAAGATGGAACAGATGAATCAGGCATATAAAGTTTTTACCAGAATCTGCCTCAACAACTGGCATTATATTGACCGCAAGGTGTTAGGCTTAAATGAGAGCATCAACTTTTTTACCGGTCATTCCGGAAGTGGAAAATCAACAGTGATCGATGCAATGCAGATCGTGCTTTATGCGAACACGGACGGACGTGGATTTTTCAATAAGGCGGCGGCAGATGACTCTGACCGAAGCCTGATCGAGTACCTGCGCGGTATGATCAATATTGGCGAGAATAATCAGGCGGAATATAAGCGGAACAAAAACTTTTCCACGACGATCGTTCTTGAGATGGAACAGACGATCACG
>ENA-ORCM01003460-ORCM01003460.1-human-gut-metagenome-genome-assembly--contig:-NODE-3460-length-10301-cov-16.519464_pt1 | contig 10301 bp, 6 predicted proteins | sample MGYA00242906_ERZ507928 | MGnify/ENA primary metagenome ERZ507928 (study PRJEB26167, sample SAMN06115497) | human gut metagenome | host: Homo sapiens | place: China:Shanxi | collected 2015-05-07...
GGCACACAGCTATTACAGCACCGAGGGCTCATCTCAGTGCATCCGTGCCATGCTGTTTCTGGCGCTGCAAGGCGCACTGCAAAACGGCAAGCGCCCGGTGCTGCTGGCTGCCCGCAACGCCCACAAGGCGCTACTGTACGCGGCGGCGCTGCTGGATTTTGATATCCGCTGGCTCTGGCCGTCTGTGCAGGCAGAGGGCGCACTGTGCAGCTGCCCCGTCACAGCCGAAGCGCTGACCGGGGCTTTGCACGCGCTGGCGCAGCAGGGGATAAGCCCCTTTGGCGTGTACGTCACCAGCCCGGATTATCTGGGCGGGGTGCAGGACATCCCGGCGCTGGCGGCAGTCTGCCGGGCGCAGGGCGTGCCTTTGCTGGTGGATAACGCCCACGGCGCCTACCTGCGCTTTCTGCCGCAGAACTGCCACCCCATCGCGCAGGGCGCGGCCATGTGCTGCGACTCTGCCCACAAGACTCTGCCTGTGGTCACCGGCGGCGCGTATCTGCATCTGGCGCACGATGCCCCTGTGCAGGACGAAGCAGCCGTGCGGGGTGCGCTGGCGCTGTTTGGCTCCACCAGCCCCTCTTACCTGATTTTGCAATCGCTGGACGCCTGCAACGCGGTGCTGGCAGGGGACTACCCCCGGCGGCTGGCGCAGTGCTGCGCTGCGCTGGAAGGTCTGCGCCGCAGCCTGAACAAGGCCGCAGCGGCGCGGCAGTGCCCGGTGCCGCTGGCAGTTGCCGGGGCGCAGCAGGAGCCGATGAAGCTTACGCTGGACGCCGCCGCCCTTGGCTGCACCGGCACGGCGCTGGCAGAAGCCCTGCGCTGCGCACAGATGGAGTGTGAATACGCCGACCCCCGCTATGTGGTGCTGATGTTCACCCCGGAAAACCCGCCGCAGGACTACACGCGCCTGCAAACCGCGCTGGAGCAGCTTCTGGCTGCTGTGCCTGCCGGGCTGCTCCGCCCCGAGAACCGGGCAGGGGAGTTTGCCGCCTTGCAGCAGCAGGCGGTGCAGCACTGCACTATCCGGCAGGCGGTGCTGGGCGCACAGGTGCGCGTTCCGGTGCACAAGGCACTGGGACGGGTGTGTGCCATGCCTACAGTGTCCTGCCCGCCCGCCATCCCTGTGGCGGTCAGCGGCGAGGAGATCACCCCGGCGGCCATCGCCCTGATGCAGCGCTACGGCATCGAGGAACTCTCGGTGCTGCGATAAAGATTTTATAAGAAGAGAACCCGGAAGGTCTGCGGACCTTCCGGGTTCTCTATATTTATTCTTAAATATCCGTCCGGGGTGTGGCGCACATCTCCCAGAAGTGCAGCTCGTGCTCCGAGCAGGCGCGGAAAATCGCGCGGCAGCGGGCAGTACGCTCTGGCGAAAGACCGGTGCAGGCGGCTTCGGCGCGTTCTGCCCATGCGCGGCAGGCGGCATCGTAGCCGGGGCTTGCGTAGTCCAGCACCAGCGCACCGTAGTAGGTGTCTTTCACGGCAGGGGAGCGCTGCAAAAGCTTCTGGAACAGCCAGCCGTAGCTCAGCATACAGGGCAGGCAGGCCATCAGGCACTCGGCCTCGCCCTCGCCGTTGCGGGCGGCATCGATCATGCAGTCCAGATAGGCGCGGCTTTCCGGGCGCAGGGGCAGGGACTGGATATCAGCTTCCCGCAGGCCGTACTGCTCCAGATACCGCAGCCGGGTCAGATCTTCGTTCTCCTGCACGAAGGACAGCAGGGAATAGTAGGTACGCATGGCCGCCATGGTGGTGGCCTTGGTCATGCCCCACGCAAAAATTTTGGCGTATTCCCGCAGATACAGGCTGTCCTCCACAAGGTAGCTTTTAAAGCAGTCCTCGCTCAGGGTGCCGTTTTCCATCTTTTGCAGAAACTCGGTCTGCAAACATTGCTCCCACACGGGCAGGTCAGCCTGTACCAGCGCCGAAACGAAGGGCAGGTCAGTCACGGACAAAATCTCCCTTCAGGTTGAAGGTGTGATCCATGGGCCCGGAACCGTGCCCTAAATTCAGCATGGCAGACAGACAGCCGGAAATGTAGGCCTTGGCACGCTCCACGGCGGTGTCAAGATCGTAGCCCTTTGCCAGATTGGAAGCGATGGCGCTGGACAGGGTGCAGCCGGTGCCGTGGGTGTTGGGGTTTGCGATGCGCTTGCCCTTGAACCACTTGCCGGTGCCGCCGCGCCACAAAAGGTCGTCGGCATCGTTGATCTGGTGGCCGCCCTTGCACAGCACGGCGCAGCCGTAACGCTGGCTGATGGTGCGGGCAGCGGCTTCCATGTCGGCAGCGTTTGCAATGCGCATGCCGGACAAAATCTCAGCCTCCGGGATGTTGGGGGTAAGTACCTCAGCCAGCGGCAGCAGCTTTTCGGTCAGCGCCTGCACGGCGTCGTCCTGCAGCAGCTTTGCGCCGGAGGTGGCCACCATCACAGGGTCTACCACGATGTGCTTTGCGCCGTAGAAGTGCAGCCGCTCGGCAATGGTGTCGATGAGCGGGGCAGAGGATACCATGCCGATCTTCACCGCATCCGGGTAGATATCGGTAAATACGGCATCCAGCTGCTGCGCCAGAAACTGCGGTGTGGTGTCAAAAATGGCGGTCACACCAGTGGTGTTCTGTGCCGTCAGGGCAGTAATAGCGCTCATGGCAAACACGCCGTTGGCGGTCATGGTCTTGATATCGGCCTGAATTCCGGCGCCGCCGCTGGAATCACTGCCGGCAATGGTCAATGCAGTTTTCATGGGTAAAATGCTCCTTTGCAGCAAAAATGCGGATATGCCCGCAAAGACATATCCGCAGATAAAAGCGCTATCTCCCTACGTTGGCATGATCCAAATCAGGTCACAGGTCAGGGCAATACAACCCACTCGCAGCCCGCTTTGTGCGGGCTCCCTTTTTATACTAGAAAGCATACCACAATCGGGGAAAAGATGCAAGAAAACTTCGCGGATGCTGCTAAAGCCTTCACCCCTTGGGGGAAGGCTTTCAAAGCGGTAAGCACTTCAGCAAAAATACGCAGCAGATGTTATTTTATTCACCCAATGCGGTGCGGATGTTGTCCAGCACCTTTTTGCTCAGCAGCACAAAGGCCTGCTTGGTGCGGCCTGCGGACACATTGGCGCAGCGCACATTTTCCCGGGCAAAGAAGTCCTCGGCCACAGGGCCTGCGGCGGCGCGGGTGTCGCAGAAGAAATGGGTACCGGGCTCGTCCAGCCACTTTTCCAGCGCAGCGGAATCAAAGCCGGGGCCGATGGAGGTGTTGAACAGCACCTTGCCTGCGCCCAGCTGGGCAAACTCATTTTCGCCCAGCAGCAGCACGTTCTTGTTCAGGCAGGTGAACACCACCTCGCTGTCTGCCAGCAGCTGGGGCAGGGGTTTGAAGGTCATACCGGCAGCCTCTGCGTCCGGCTTTGCGCTGCGGGCAAAGTAGCTGATCTCTGCGCCCATAAATTGCAGCGCATCGGCGATCATCCGGCCAGAAACGCCCAGCCCCACGATGCCAACCTTCAGGCCGGTGATCTCCACCGGCTCGTCCCGCAGCATGGGCATCCCAAAGCCGTGCAGCAGGCCGGTCAGTTCGTGCAGAACGTACTCCACAACGCCGCGGTCGCCGTAATCCCGGATGCCCAGCACCTGGATGCCCCGGGTGCGTGCGTAGGCAATATCCACGTTGGCGCTTTCCTCAGAGTACAGGCTGCAGCACATGCCGATATAGCGGATGTTGGGGCACTGCGCAATGACTTCCTTGCCCATGCGGGAGGTGTAGCTCAGCAGCACGGCATCGGCGTCCCCGATGCGGCGCACCATCTCGTCGTTGCTGGCAGGCACGTCCCGGTACAGCACCACCTCTTTGGCGTAGCGGTGCAGCTCCTCCTCGGCAGAGGGGATCAGGCTGACAGGCTCAATGGCAACAAGCTTTTCAAACATGACGGACTCCTCCTTATATTAGTAGAAGCAGACGGGCGAGGCCAGATTGCGCAGCAGGGAGACGGCGCTCCAGCCCGCAATGGCGCTGGTGGAAGAGCAGATATCCACCACAGCCTTCACGCCCTTGATCTCGGCAGTGATGCAGTGGTCATCGCCCACCCAGCCGGGCACGGAGTGCATGGTCACACCGGTGATCTCGGGGTCGGTGGTGGCCAGAGAGGTAGCCACCGCCACGTTTACCCGGCGGGGGAAGGTGGCAATAGCCTGCTTGGCGTTGCCGGTGAACACGGTGGTCTTTTCGGTGTCGGTCAGCAGATGCTCTGCCCACACCGGGGTGTTGCGGAAGCCCTTTGCACCGGTATGGGTCTCGATGCCGGCGGTCTCCGGCAGACCCTGCGCCTGTGCCATCAGGGTGACGGTCTGCAGCACGTCAAAGCCGCCGATAGCACCGCTGGCCAGATGCACCTTAGCGCCGCCCTCCACGGCGGCTGCCTTGACCTGTGCGTAGAAATCCAGATCCGCAAAGGCACCGATGGACAGAATGACCAGATTCACGCCCCGTTTCAGCACCGGGATGGCCATGGCGCGCACCGACTCCACCGAAGCAGCCTCCACGATGTACTCCGGCTCAAGTGCCAGCAGCGCGTCCACGTCCTCACAGACGGCGCAGCCGACATTGGCGGCGGTCTTTTCAGCCGAAGCGCGGGTGCGGCTGGTCACGCCCACCAGCTCGTAGTCCGGCAGCAGACCCTTCTTCCACGCGTCAGCCACGATGTTGCCCAGAAATCCGCAGCCCACAATACCCAATTTTGTTTTCATACCGTATCCTAAACTCCTTTTTTCTGCCTGTGGCAGCATATTCATAGCCAGTATACCATACCGGGTACAAAAAGGGAAATAATGTTTGCGACAGCCCGGCGGGGCAGGACATAAAAAGTTAACAAAATAAATTACAAATAAATTACAAAACCCTATTGCAAAATGGTTTCAAAAGAGTTACAATATAGTTACAGCAAGGGCAAAGCCCCAAGGCTGTGTGTGAAATCTTTTTCTTCTTGTTTTTTGGGATACTGGGCGCGGATCCTCCTCCTCCGGCTGTTCTCCTTCACAGCTATGATCCATGCGCCGCACAGGCAGTGTCCCGCTTCGTGTGCAAAAGGGCTCGTCCGGTGTTTCGGACGAGCTTTTTTGCATTCCGTAAGCCTGATTTGGCTTGCAAAAGTGATACTTCAAAAATCAAAGTATGACCAATGCCCGAAAACGCTTGGCAATTTGTCTGTTTTTCCGCAAAGGACAATTATAAAGTTTGGCGCGGCAGGGGTTTGTATTCTTGCGGGCTTTGTGGTAAAGTATATACAATCAATTTATAAGCAGCAAACATGAATGATTTTGATGCTGATTTGTATCGGATGCGTTAAGAGAAAAGGAGTTTGATTATGGCTTATTTCTACGAAGAACCCTCCCGCACCTTTGGCGAGTACCTGCTGGTCCCCGGCTATTCCTCTGCGGAGAATGTGCCCACGGCGGTCAGCCTGAAGACCCCGCTGGTCAAGTACCGCAAGGGACAGGAGGAGTGCCCGCTGCAGATGAATATCCCCATGATCAGCGCCATCATGCAGTCGGTCTCCGGCGATAAGCTGGCCATTGCACTGGCTCGTCAGGGCGGCGTTTCCTTTATCTATGGCTCTCAGAGCATTGAGAACGAGGCTGCCATGGTGCGCCGCGTCAAGAGCTTCAAGGCCGGTTATGTGGTGTCCGATTCCAATCTGGCTCCCACTGCCACCCTGCATGATGTGCTGGAACTGAAGGCACGCACCGGCCACTCCACCATCGCCATCACTGCCGACGGCACTCCTAACGGCAAGCTGCTGGGCATCGTGGCCTCCCGCGATTACCGCATCAACCACACCCCGGACGACGCCTGCGTTACTACCTTTATGACCCCCGTTGAAAAGCTGGTCACCGCTCCGGCCAACACCTCCCTGCACGACTGCAACAACATCATCTGGGACAATAAGATCAACACCCTGCCGCTGGTGGATGCCGAGGGCAATCTGGTGTATATGGTATTCCGCAAGGACTACGATTCCCACAAGGCAAACGTCAACGAGCTGCTGGACAAGAACAAGAGCTACGTTGTAGGTGCTGGCATCAACACCCGCGACTACGCTCAGCGCGTGCCTGCACTGGTAGAGGCCGGTGTGGATGTGCTGTGCATCGACTCCTCCGAGGGCTACTCCGAGTGGCAGAGCCGCACCATCGGCTGGATCCGCGAGCACTACGGCGATACCGTCAAGGTGGGTGCCGGCAACGTGGTGGACGCCGAGGGCTTCCGCTTCCTGGCTGAGGCTGGTGCAGACTTTGTGAAGATCGGTATCGGCGGCGGCTCCATCTGCATCACCCGCGAGACCAAGGGTATCGGCCGCGGTCAGGCTACTGCTGTCATCGAGGTGGCCAAGGCTCGTGACGAGTACTACAAGGAGACCGGCATCTATGTGCCCATCTGCTCCGATGGCGGTATCGTCCACGACTACCACATCACCCTCGCACTGGCCATGGGCGCAGACTTCGTGATGCTGGGCCGCTACTTTGCCCGCTTTGACGAGAGCCCCACGAACAAGGTACGCATCAACGGCCAGTATATGAAGGAGTACTGGGGCGAAGGCTCCAACCGTGCCCGCAACTGGCAGCGCTATGATCTGGGCGGCTCCACCAAACTGAGTTTTGAGGAGGGCGTGGACAGCTATGTGCCTTACGCCGGTCCTCTGGCAGACGGCGTGCAGACCACCCTGTACAAGGTGAAGAGCACCATGTGCAACTGCGGCGCTCTGTCCATCCCTGAGCTGCAGCAGAAGGCCAAGCTGACCGTTGTTTCCTCTACCTCCATCGTGGAGGGCGGCAGCCACGACGTTGTGCTGAAAAACGCTACCCCCAGCATCATGAACGGCTAAGCCTGTTCTGAAGAGAATCTATTGATTTAAGCGCAGAGACCGCTGCACAGCGCTTGTGCAGCGGTCTTTTTGCGCGAAAATACTTGCACCGGCAGGGGAATCGTGCTATCATGATAGAAACGCTCTGTCATGACAGGGCGGAGGATCCCCCTGCCGGGCAAGCGGCAGGCGGCGCGCAGTAGGGAAGAGCTGACGCCGGGTATAAATAGAGAGGAAAACATTCATGAACGAGATCAAGGTTGAGCCTTATATCCCCGATGAGGACTACGATAACCCCGCGATGGTGGTGGATTTTTATGAATTCACCATGGCAAACTGCCTGTTCCTGCATGGCTTTAAGAATACCACGCTGGTGTTTGATATGTTCTTCCGCAAAAACCCGGATAATCAGGGCTATTCCATCAGCGCAGGCCAGCGCAAACTGACCCGCTTTTTGCTGGACTATCACTTCAACGAGCAGGATATCCACTGGCTGCGCACCAAGGGCATGAGCGAGGAGTTCTGCGAGTATCTGCGCACCTACAAGTGGAAGGGTGATATGTACGCCCTGCCCGAGGGCACGGTCTGCTACCCCCATGTGCAGATGGTGCGCATCGAGTGCGATCTGGTGGGCGCGATCCTGATCGAGACCTACCTGCTGCAGACCATGAATTTCCATAGCCTGATCGCCACTAAGGCCACCCGCGTCACCGGCCTGAACACCCACACCCCCCGCAACGTCATGGAGTTCGGCACCCGCCGCGCACAGGGCGAGAGCGCCGGTAACGATGGCGCTTACGCAGCAGTGCTGGGCGGCTGCATCGGTACGGCCAACTGTCTGGCAGAGATGAAGTTCGGTGCAGAGGTCAAGGCCGTGGGCACCGTGGCACACAGCTTTATCGAGTTTTTCCCCACCGAGTTTGATGCCTTCAAGGCCTTTGCCGATACCTACCCGGATTCGGTCAGCCTGCTGCTGGATACCTATAATATTATGGAGAGCGGCCTGCCCAACCTGATCAAGCTGGACGATTATCTCATTGAGAAATACCCCAACGATCCCAACCGCCGCGTCAAGAGCGCCCGCATCGACTCCGGCGACCTTGCCCGCGGCTCCAAGCGGCTGCGCAAGGCACTGGACGGCTTCCCTGATTCTGAACAACCATTATGCGGATATTGAAGTTACGTTAAATAGGGATCAGATTGATTCTATTCGCCTTGTAAATCTTGGGGATTCGGTCACTACTGCCTTTCCGCTCGTAGAACCTTCTTTGGATGAACTGTCCGAACAGATCTGTCAGAAACAGTCCTTAGATGGGATCACTTGCTCCCGTGAGAATAAATATACTTCTGAATTATTATTTCAGGCAATCAAAAACTCTCTGGCAAAAGCACAAAGGTAGGTGCTGTCACAGGCACCCCCTTTTGCTTTCCCTCTTTCGTTGCTCTCTGTATAGAAGTATACATAAAGATTGCTTTTCTGTCAAATATTATTTTATATTTCAACTTAATATTTATGTGATTTATAACTTTTCAAGCTCTCTCTGCCACAGACGCACGCAGGCATCGCTTGGCATACGCAGATCTCCTCTCGGCGATACTGCGACGGATCCGACCTTCGGACCGTCCGGCAGGCAGGAACGCTTGAACTGCTGTGCAAAAAATCTCCAGTAAAATTTCTTCAGCCATTTCAGGATCGTCTCATCGTCATACACACCGGCAAACGATTTTCCGGCAATACGGTAAATTTTGCCCGGTGCATAGCCAAATCGAAGCACATAGTACAGGAAGAAATCGTGCAATTCATAAGGTCCGACCAGATCTTCTGTTTTCTGTGAAATCTTTCCGTCTTCCGGCGGCAGAAGTTCCGGGCTGACCGGCGTGTCCAAAATATCATACAGTACTTCTCCCAGTCTGCGATCCTCACAGGTATCGGCACAGTAACGCACCAGATGGCGTACCAGTGTTTTCGGAACGGAAGCGTTCACGCCGTACATCGACATGTGATCACCGTTGTAGGTTGCCCAGCCAAGTGCAAGTTCTGACATGTCACCAGTTCCGATCACCATACCGCCGCTCTTGTTTGCAAGATCCATCAGTACCTGTGTACGCTCTCTCGCCTGGCCGTTTTCGTAGGTGACATCATGACAGTTGATATCCTGACCGATATCCTCAAAATGGCATGTCACGGACTTTCGGATATCCACTTCTTTTAAGGTAGCTCCAAGTCTTCTGGTCAGCTCACAGGCATTCTGATAGGTGCGGTCTGTCGTTCCGAAACATGGCATTGTCACAGACAGAATGTGATTTCTTCCGATGCCTGCCATATCACAGGCACGGGCTGCCACCAGAAGTGCCAGGGTAGAGTCCAGTCCGCCGGAAATTCCGACTACCAGACTTTTGCAGTTTGTGTGCACCAGACGTTTCTTCAGACCGAGTGCCTGGATGGATAGGATTTCCTCGCAGCGACGTTCCCGGTCATTTTTATTCTGCGGAACGAACGGCGTCTGTGCAAACGTTCTCTCCAGTTTTGTCTCTTCCGTTTTCAGTTCAAACTCCGTCCATTCGTATTCTTTCTGCGTAGTCGGATAAGTCGTCATTCTGCGGCGTTCTGCACGAATCCTGTGGATATCCAGATCTGCTGTCACGATCTCATTTTCAAAACGTTTTGACTGTGCAAGGATTGTTCCGTTTTCTGCAATCAGATTGTGTGCGGCAAAGATAAGATCCGTAGAAGATTCTCCTTCTCCGGCATCTGCATAAATATAACCGCAGACCAGTCTTGCCGACTGTCCGCCAACCAGATTTCTGCGGTAACTGTCCTTTCCGGTGATTTCATCACTCGCAGAAAGGTTGACGATCACATTGGCTCCTGCAATGGCATGTGTGATGCTTGGAGGCTGCGGCACCCAGAGATCTTCACAGATTTCCGCTGCAACAGTAAGACCCTCCATCTGCGGACAGTAAAAGATCTGCTGCATGCCAAACGGAATCCATTCCTGCTCTTCTTCACCCGGATATTCAATGTAATCTAGTTCTTCGTTTGCCGGCTCAAAATGACGCATCTCATAAAACTCAGAATAATTCGGAAGATTCTTTTTCGGCACCAGTCCCAGCAGTCTGCCATGGCAGATCGCCGCTGCAACATTGTAAAGCTTTCCTTTCCATTCCCACGGAAGTCCGACAAAAACCAATGCATCGATTTCACGGCTTTCTTTTCTGATCTGATCCAGTGCGTCTTTTGCTCCATTTAAAAGTACCTCCTGCCAGAAGAGGTCCTCACAGGTATAACCGGTGATACAAAGCTCCGGAAATACAATGATCTTTGCTCCATTTGCTTCTGCCAGTTCCATTTCCCTGCAAATCTGCTTTGTATTGTAAACACAGTCTGCTACTCTGATTTTCGGCGTCACTGCCGCTGCTTTTACGAATCCGTCCAGCAT
>ENA-ORCM01003464-ORCM01003464.1-human-gut-metagenome-genome-assembly--contig:-NODE-3464-length-10289-cov-3.900118_pt1 | contig 10289 bp, 9 predicted proteins | sample MGYA00242906_ERZ507928 | MGnify/ENA primary metagenome ERZ507928 (study PRJEB26167, sample SAMN06115497) | human gut metagenome | host: Homo sapiens | place: China:Shanxi | collected 2015-05-07...
GACAACCATGCTTTCGGGTGCTATACTCACATTGCAAACAAATATATAACAAATAATGAAATATATAACACAAGGAGATTATTATGGAACTGGCGTTGATTACAGTGAAACAGGTGGTTGTTTTATTTATTTTGATTTTTGCGGGATTTGTCTGCGTAAAGACCAAAGCGGTTAAAATGGAAGGGAAAAAAGCATTTTCGGATTTACTCTTATATCTGATTGTACAGGCTATGGTATATGATGGAATTTAATGCAGAGATTTTACAGAATCTGCTCAAAGCCTTTGGACTTAGCATTTTACTGCTGTTTATAGGGCTTTTAGTGACAATGGTGCTGACGGCAAAGCACAAAAGCCCGGATTTGCCGATTATGCGGTTTGCCTGCATTTTTTCAAATGCGGCATATATGGGATTTCCACTGATTCAAGCGCTGTTTGGCTCGGAAGGACTGCTTTATGCCAGCGCATTTGTAACGGTTTACAATATTTTGCTGTGGACGGCCGGATACGGCATTGTCAGTAAAAAGGTTCGTGCAAAAGAGGTTTGGCGTACAATCTTTACCAATCCGGTATTGATTTCGGTTGTGGCAGGACTGCTCATTTATCTGTGTCAGATTCCTGTGCCTGATATTATAAAACAGCCTATCAGCCTGATTGGCAATATGAATACGCCGCTGTCGATGTTTATTACCGGCATGATTATTGCGGGAAGTGACATAAAAGGACTGGTTTATAATAAAAATATATGGTATATTATTCTGGTGCGCCAGCTGGTGATTCCGGCGGTGTGCTTTGGCGTATTTTCGCTGTTTCATGTGACAGGCATGGCGGCGCAGGTGGTGCTTTTGCTGGAAGCCTGCCCAAGTGCAGCGATTACGTCTGTGTTTGCAGTGCAGTTTCAGTACGATGAAAATCTGGCGGCAGGAGCGGTGGTTATCACTACATTTTTAAGTATCCTGACACTGCCGGTCTGCGCAATGCTGCTGACAGTTTAAATAAAGAAATGGAGAAAAGGAACAAGAGATGAAATCAAAATGGAAACTATTTTTTCCGTGCTATTTTGCATTTTTTGTAAATGGCGCGATGGTGCTTCTGGTAGGGGCAATCCTGCCATATCTGATTGAAGAAGCAGGTATCAGCTACAGTGTGGCGGGCGGACTGCTTTCGGCATTTGCCATCGGAAATCTGCTGGCAAGCTTTGTCAATCCGCCGCTTGCGGGTAAAATCGGCAGAAAGGCAACGATTGTGAGCATGTCGGCACTGATTCCGCTGATGTGGCTTATAATTACATGGATTCCGCCGGTGCCGGTATTATATGCGGCATTTGTACTGCTCGGTATCGGCAGGGGTTCGGTCAGCATTATCAATAATGCAGTTGTAAACGATAATTCGGATGGAAAACCGGCAGCGTTAAATCTTTTACATATGACATTTGCAGTCGGTGCATTTTTATCGCCGTTTTTAACATCACTGTATATCGGTGCAGGCATGGGCTGGCGTGCGGTTGCGTACACGGTTGTTACAGGTTCGGCGCTTGCCTGCCTGTTTTATGCATTGATGGAGCTGGATTATAACTGGCCGAAGGAATCCAAAAAGGCACAGCAGGAAAATAAGGAGCAGTCGAAAGAAACATTTTATAAAAATCCTGTATTTTATATTATGGGATTTCTACTGTTTTTGTATCTGGGACTGGAAAACTGTGTCAACGGCTGGTTTGTAACGTATTTTAAGAGTATGGGCATTATGAGCAGTGCGTATGCGACAAATCTTGTATCTGTCACATGGATTATGGTAATGCTCGGAAGGCTGCTTACGGCAAAGCTTTCCACAAAAATTGATAAAAATAAGCTGATTTTTTCATATTGTATTGCTACAGCCGCATTTTTTATCCTGTTATTAGCGACACACAATCTTGCAGTCATTACCGTAGCGATTGCGGGACTCGGATTTTTCTTTGCGGGCATTTATCCGACCAGCGTATCCAGCGCCGGTGCGGTATTGAAAGGCTCAAACACAGGAATGTCCATGTTTCTTGCGATTGCAGCACTCGGCGGTATCGTAACACCGCAGATTGACAGTGTGCTGGCAGATTCTTTCGGTATGACAGCGGCAATTTTGGTGCTGTTGTTTAATGCAGCAGGCATGTTTGTATTGTCATTGGTGAATTTAAAGGTAAACAGTAAAAGCAAACTGTTTTGATGACAGATGAGAAATCGCCTGTGGAATAAGGAGTAGTATGGAATATAAAATTGAAAATGAATTTTTAGAGGCGGTGGTTTGCAGTAAGGGCTGTGAACTGGTTTCCGTAAAGACCAAAAAGGACGGCGCAGAGCATATCTGGCAGGGGAATCCCGATGCGTGGAAGCGCCATGCGCCGGTGCTGTTTCCGTTGGTCGGAAAGTATAAGGACAACAAAACACAATATCAGGGAAAGACGTATGAAATGTCCCAGCACGGTTTTGCACGGGATATGGAATTTGTACCGGTGTCAAAGACGAAAGATTCGATTGTGATGAATTTAACAGATACCAAGGAAACACTTGAAAAGTATCCGTTTCATTTTGAATTACAGTGCAGTTTTACGTTAAAGGGCAGCAGTATTGAAGCAGGATGGAAGGTCATCAATTCCGATGCGGAAACGATGTATTTCAGCATTGGCGGACATCCGGCATTTATTTGTGACGACAGACAGTCGATGGCAGGCTGTGAGGTGGTTTTTGGGACGAAAAAGCCGGCATTATCCTATAAGCTGTTAAATGAAGACGGTTTGGTGGAAAATGAAGCGCATGAAATGAAGCTGGATGAAAGCAAAGTCACCGTCACGGAAGACTTTTTTGACAAAGACGCATATATTTTTGAAAACATCGGCTGTCGGGAAGTTTCAATTCAGGCAGACGGTAAAGCGGCTGTCACCGTGACCTTTGATGCGCCGGTATTCGGGCTGTGGTCGCCGGTCGGTAAAAAAGTGCCGTTTATCTGCATTGAGCCGTGGTACGGCAGAGCCGATGCGGCGGATTTTGACGGAAACCTTCAAAAACGTGCATGGCAGAATGAATTAGAACCGGGAAAAATTTTTGAAAAAGCGTATACAATCGCATTTTAAGTATATAATAAATACAAGGCAAAGGCAGAATTGTAAAGAAATATTTACGGTTCTGTCTTTTTTTTGTGCAAAATACACTAAAAACGGTCAAAATTTTTGCGGTTTTGACTGATTGATTTTGACCGAATTTGACGGTATAATCAGATTAACAAAAGGAACAGTGAATGAACAATTAAAAAGGCAGCGCAGGACGTTTGCAGAATGGAGAAGAATATGATTTATACAGTGACGTTGAACCCTTCGCTGGATTATATCGTTTCTGTAGAGCATTTTAAACTGGGGCTGACAAACAGAACCGGTTTTGAACAGATTCTGCCGGGTGGCAAAGGCATTAATGTGTCAATTGTGTTAAAGAATCTCGGAATTGCCAGTACGGCACTGGGATTTACGGCAGGCTTTACAGGGGATGAAATTATCCGTGAACTGGAAAATACCGGAATTTCACAGGAGTTTATCCGGCTGGAGGAAGGCATTTCAAGAATTAATGTAAAGTTAAGGTCCATTGACGGAACGGAAATCAATGGCAGAGGCCCTGAAATTAAAAAGGAACGGTTAAAGGAACTGACGGACCGGCTGTGCCGGTTACAGCGGGGCGATGTATTATTTTTGTCCGGCAGCATTCCCGTATCGGTGCCGGAAAATATTTACAGCACGATTATGCAACAGTTGAAAGACAAAGGTGTGATGATTGTTGTTGATGCGACAAAAGATTTACTGATGAATGTACTTCCATATCACCCATTTTTAATTAAACCCAATAATCATGAATTAGGAGAAATATTTGGCGTAGAATTAAAGACAAGGCAGGAAGTTGTGCCATACGGAAAGAAACTTCAGGAACTTGGCGCGGAAAATGTACTGATATCCATGGCAGGAGAAGGGGCTGTACTGATTACAAAGCACGGTGCGGTTTACAAAAAGGAAGCACCGGAAGGAAAACTGGTAAACGGCGTTGGTGCAGGGGATTCTATGGTGGCAGGATTTATGGCAGGATGGCTTGAAAAACAGGATTATGAATATGCATTTCATATGGGGATGGCGGAAGGAAGCGCCAGCGCATTTTCAGAAAATCTGGCGACAAAAGCAGAAATTCAGGCAGTATATGAGCAGGTAACAAGGATAAATTTACAGGAACAGACAGGAGGGATTTTATGAGAATTACGGATTTACTTGATGCAAGAAGCATTTCCTTACAGGCAGCACCGGGGAATAAGGAAGAAGCACTCAATCAGGCAGTAGAACTGATGACACAGCGGGGAAATATTTCAGATAAAGCAGCATACCGCAGACAGGTTGGGGAACGTGAAAAGGAAAGTACAACGGGAATTGGTGAAGGCATTGCGATTCCACATGGGAAATGTGCAGCGGTATCTGCTCCGGGACTGGCAGCGATGGTGATTCCGGGCGGTGTGGATTTTGATTCGTTAGACGGAGAACCGGTTACACTGCTGTTTTTGATAGCAGCACCCGATACAGAAGACAATATCCATCTGGATGTACTCGGTAAGCTGTCCATGCTGTTAATGGATGAAGAATTTACACAGCGGTTACGCGGTGCGAACAGTGTAGAAGAATTTATAAAAATTATTGACGAAGCAGATAAAGAAAAAGCGGGAATTGAAGAACGGCTTGAAACAGCAGGAGAAACCAAAAAGAGCAGTGAAGGCAGCGTAAAGATTCTGGCAGTAACATCCTGCCCGACAGGAATTGCACATACGTACATGGCAGCAGAGGGGCTTGAAAAGGCGGCAAAAGGGAAAAACTGCACGATTAAAATCGAAACGCGGGGTTCGGGCGGTGCTAAAAATGTGCTGACAGAACAGGAAATCAAGGAAGCCGATTGTATTATCGTGGCGGCAGATGCCAAAGTGCCGATGACACGTTTTAACGGCAAAAAAGTGATTGAGTGTCCGGTATCAGACGGTATCAGTAAGGCAGATACATTAATTGACCGGGCAATAAAGGGGGACGTTTCCATATACCATGCGGGGGAAGAAGAGCAGGATACAAAAAATGAAGCAAAAGGCGGGATTGCACATCAGATTTATACACAGTTAATGAACGGTGTATCGCATATGCTTCCATTCGTAGTCGGTGGCGGAATCTTAATTGCCATTGCATTTTTAATTGATGGTCTGTGTGTGGATGTCGGTGCATTGACCGCAGAACAGCGTTCTAATTTCGGTACGATTACACAGGCGGCAGCACTGTTTAAAGGTATCGGTGGTGTTGCCTTCGGATTTATGCTTCCGGTGCTGGCAGGGTATATCGGCATGGCAATCGGGGACAGACCGGCACTGGCAGTCGGTTTTGTCGGCGGCATGATGGCGGCAAACGGAAAATCGGGATTCCTTGGCGCACTGGTTGCAGGCTTTGCGGCAGGATACATTATTCTGGGACTGAAAAAGCTTTGTGTGAAACTGCCGGAAACAATTGAAAAACTGACACCGGTATTGATTTATCCGGTAGCGGGTATTTTAATCATTGGACTGCTTATGCAGTTTATTGTAGAACCGGTGATGGGCGGCATTAATACCGGATTAAACAGTGCGTTAACCGGCATGAGCGGCACAAGCAAGATAGCACTCGGATTTATTCTTGGCGGCATGATGGCGGTTGATATGGGCGGACCGTTTAACAAAGCGGCATATGTATTTGGTACGGCCTCCATTATTGCAGGCAACTATGATATCATGGCGGCAGTTATGATTGGCGGTATGACACCGCCGTGTGCAATCGCACTGGCAACGATGTTGTTCCCGAACAAGTTTACAAAGCAGGAGCGGGAAGCAGGACCGACCAACTTTATTATGGGACTGGCATTTATTACCGAAGGTGCAATTCCTTATGCAGCATCCGACCCACTGCATGTCATACCGGCATGTGTCATTGGTTCGGGGATTGCAGGAGCAATGTCTATGGCATTCAAATGTACACTGATGGCACCGCACGGCGGCATCTTTGTCGTACCGGTAATCGGGAATCCGTGGATGTATCTGATTGCACTGGTTGTCGGAATGGCGGTTTCAACGGTGTTACTCGGAGTATTAAAGAAAAAGATAAGATAGAAAAGGCGATAAGTGTGAAAAATCACACTGATGTGCTGATTTTTCACACAGCACTTTGCTTTTGAGCAAAAACAAAGTGCTATGGTGGCAGATGAGAAATCGCCTGCGCGAATTTCTCACCGCCGCTTCGCAACAAGTTGCTCAGAAAAGGAGAATATTATGAAAGAATTTCAGTACACAATTACAGATCCGGAAGGGATTCATGCAAGACCGGCAGGAGAGCTGGTTAAGGCGGCAAAGGCATTTACAAGCAGTATTAAGATTGTAAAAGACGGAAAAGAAGGCGACTGCAAAAAGATTTTTACGGTTATGGCACTGGCAGTAAAAAAAGATAATGAAGTGACAATCCGTATTGAAGGTGAAGACGAAGATGCCGCATTTACGGCAATGGAAAAATTCATGAAAGAAATACTTTGATTTAAAGTGTGCGGATTAAGGAGGTGCGGCGATGCGTGTATATAGTGGAAAAAGTGTTTTTGGCGGCATTGCAATCGGAACGATACAGGTTTATAAAAAAGGGGAGCAGCAGGTCAAAAGAAGAAAGATTGAAGATGTTCCCGCAGAAATCAGACGGTATCGCACGGCAAAGCAGACAGCGTTAGAACAGCTTCAGAATCTGTATGACAAAGCGTTAAAAGAAGTCGGGGAAGCCAATGCGGCAATTTTTGAAATCCATCAGATGATGTTAGAAGATGACGACTACAATGAATCTGTAGAAAATATCATTGAAACGCAGAGGGTCAATGCAGAATATGCCGTCGCCGTAACCGAAGATAACTTTGCGCAGATGTTTGCTTCCATGGAAGATGAATATATGCGTGGAAGGGCGGCTGACGTGCGGGACATTTCCGAGCGGCTGGTATCGGTGTTGAGCGGAAACGCAGGCGGCGGTGTGCAGACCGAAGAACCGGTCATTATTGCGGCACAGGACCTTGCACCGTCAGAAACCGTGCAGATGGATAAGCAGAAGGTGCTTTCCTTTGTGACAATAGACGGTTCTATGAATTCCCATACGGCGATTCTTGCAAGAACCATGGGAATCCCAGCACTTGTCGGTGCATCAGTTCCGCTTGACGATACGATTGACGGCAGGCTTGGCATTGTAGACGGAGTCAGCGGCGTGCTTTATGTAGAGCCGGATGAGGAAACACTGGCGCAGATGAAAGAAAAGCAGGCACAGCAGGAAGAACAGAAGCGGCTTCTTGAATTATTAAAAGGCAGGGAAAATAAGACGTTAGACGGAAAGACCATACAGCTGTATGCCAATATCGGAAACAGCAAAGATCTGGCGGCCGTGCTTCAAAATGATGCAGGGGGTATTGGATTATTCCGCAGTGAATTTATCTATCTGGAGCGGGAAGATTTTCCGACGGAGGAAGAACAATTTCAGATTTATAAGACGGTTGTGCAGACAATGGCAGGAAAACGTGTTATTATTAGAACACTGGATATCGGCGCAGATAAACAATGTGAATATTTTCACATGGATAAAGAGGACAATCCGGCAATGGGGTGCCGCGCAATTCGCATCTGTCTGACGCGTCCGGAAATTTTTAAAACACAGTTGCGGGCATTGTTTCGGGCAAGCGCCTTTGGAAAACTGGCAATTATGTATCCGATGATTACCAGTGTGAAAGAAGTGCGGGCAGTTAAACAGATTGTTTCAGAGGTAAAAGAAGAATTAGACCGGCAGGGTATTGAATACAACACACCGGAGCAGGGCATCATGATTGAAACTCCGGCGGCAGTTATAATTAGTGATGAGCTGGCAAAAGAAGTTGATTTTTTTAGTATCGGAACGAATGACCTGACACAGTATACACTGGCAATTGACCGTCAGAATACAAAACTGGAAGCATTTTACGATGCACATCATCCGGCAGTTTTAAAGATGATTGAAATGACGATTGCCAATGCACATAAGGCAGGAATCTGGGCGGGTATCTGCGGCGAACTGGGGGCAGATACACAGCTTACGAAAGAATTTCTTGCAATGGGAGTTGATGAACTCTCTGTTTCACCGGCAAAAATTCTGCCGGTGAGAAAGGTTATTCTGGAAACAGATGTAGAAGCATATCGCAGAAGAAAGCAGGAGTAGTCATGTTGACAGAACAGCGTTATGAAATGATATTAAATCTGCTGGAAGAAAACAAAAGTGTTACTGTAACACAGATTAAGGAACTGCTTCATATTTCAGAGTCTACGGCACGCCGGGACATTACGGCACTGCATCAGGCAGGAAAGCTGATAAAGGTTTTCGGTGGCGCAGTGGCGCTGGAGGGTGAAGTGATTTCAAGGGAACCAACCGTACAGCAGAAGGAAAATGTAAACAAAGAACAGAAAATACGCATTGCAAAGTATGCGGCATCGCTGATTGAGCCGGATGATTTTGTGTTTATTGATGCGGGAACAACCACGGCATATATGATTGACTATATTACACAGAGAAATGCCACGTATGTGACCAATGCAGTATTACATGCGAGAAGACTTGCCGCGGCGGGATTCCGTGTGTTTTTAACCGGCGGCGAGTTAAAGGGCAGTACGGAGGCACTGATTGGAACGGAAGCAGTCGGAGCATTACAGCGGTATCATTTTGTCAAAGGTTTTTTCGGTGTAAACGGCATCACCGTAAAATGCGGATTTACAACACCGGATATTCATGAAGCTTCGGTGAAGAAAGCGGCGGTGACACAGTGCCGTAAATGTTACATACTGGCGGATTCGGAAAAATTTAACCGTGTCAGCCCGGTGACCTTTGCACCATTTTACGGTGCAAAGATTATAACGGACAGCATTCCAATGGAATATGCGGAGTATAAAAACATTGTAAAATGCGGGTAAAGCCGAAGAATCTTAAATAAAAATATCTTCCGGAATCAGAATATAAAGCTGGTTCCGGAAATTTTTTTATAAATGAATTGTATGCAATTGAGGACTGTACAAAATCCCGGTAAATGTTGTATGATAAAAGCAGTTTGTTACAGAAAATAACGCAGTCAAAAACGGCAGAGAGAGAGGTCATCATGAGCAGATATACAAAAAATGATATTTTCAGAATGGTAGAGGAAGAAGACGTTGAGTTTATCCGTTTACAGTTTACGGATATTTTCGGCGTGTTAAAAAATATTGCAATTACGTCCAGCCAGCTTGAACGTGCATTAAATAACCAGTGTATGTTTGACGGTTCGGCAGTGGAAGGTTTTGTGCGGATTGAAGAATCTGATATGTATTTGTATCCTGATTATGACACATTTGAAATCTTTCCGTGGCGTCCGCAGCAGGGAAAGGTCGCAAGACTGATTTGCGATGTCTATACGGTGGACGGAAAGCCGTTTCAGGGTGACCCGCGAAACGTTTTAAAGAGAGCAATTCAGGAAGCTGCTGATATGGGTTATGTCTTTGATGTCGGACCGGAATGTGAATTTTTCTTATTCCATACTGATGATAATGGACTGCCGACAACGCTGACCCATGAAAAGGGTGGTTATTTTGATTTAGGTCCGATTGATTTGGGTGAAAATGTAAGACGTGATATGATTCTGACACTTGAAGATATGGGCTTTGAAATCGAAGCTTCCCACCACGAGGTTGCGCCGGCACAGCACGAGATTGACTTCCGCTATGATGAAGCGTTAATTACGGCGGATAACATTATGACCTTTAAACTGACGGTCAAGACGATTGCTAAAAGACACGGTCTGTATGCAACCTTTATGCCAAAACCGAAATACGGCATCAACGGTTCGGGCATGCATGTCAATATGTCCCTTGCAACATTGGACGGCAGAAATATTTTTGCAGATGAAAATGATGAACGCGGACTCTCGGAAGATGCGTATCATTTTATTGCGGGACTGATGGCGCATGCAAAGGGCATGACGGCAATTACCAATCCACTGGTCAATTCTTATAAAAGACTGGTACCTGGCCACGAAGCGCCGGTTTATATCGCATGGTCGTCTGTTAATAGAAGTCCGTTAATCCGTATCCCTGCAGGCAGGGGCGAAACAACCCGTGTGGAATTAAGAAGTCCGGATCCGGCAGCCAATCCCAAAGGAATGTTGATTACAAAAAGCCAGTGCCAGCTTCCCAATGCTAAGATACTGCCTGCAATGGA
>ENA-ORCM01003465-ORCM01003465.1-human-gut-metagenome-genome-assembly--contig:-NODE-3465-length-10288-cov-3.853295_pt1 | contig 10288 bp, 10 predicted proteins | sample MGYA00242906_ERZ507928 | MGnify/ENA primary metagenome ERZ507928 (study PRJEB26167, sample SAMN06115497) | human gut metagenome | host: Homo sapiens | place: China:Shanxi | collected 2015-05-07...
CAAACAATGCCAATGTAGTTTCGGATGTGACCCTGACCGTAACAAAGAAAGACGGGAAAGTAGTGGAGAAGTCGGTGTATCCTTATTCTCCATAGCCAATTTCCAAGAAACAAGAGTTTCGGCGCTATCGGCCGGCCTCAGAACCAACACACTATTTTTGCCACTATGATTCTTCAACTGCTCCATCAACCGTATTTGAGCTTCCTGCTCTACCGGCTCGTGAGTAGGTCCATCTTCTCCCACCCTGAAAGCATCGTGCGTCCAAACATATTTCACGGGCAATTCCATCAAAGCCGCCATACGAACTGCCGGTTTCATATAGTCAGAAAAAACAAAGAATGTTCCACAAGCAGCCTGCATTCCTCCATGCAACAATATACCGTTCATAATCGCCGCCATAGTCAATTCAGCGACCCCAGCATGTAAAAATGCTCCGTGGAAATCACCCTTCGCAAAAGCTCCTGTCTTCTTCAAAAAAGCCTCTGTCTTATCCGAATTTGCCAAATCGGCCGAAGAAACGACCATATTTTTCACCCGTTCCGCCAAATATGCCAAAACGTTTGCCGAAGCAGTCCGAGTAGCGACATTCGGTTTATACTCTATCGATGAGAAGTCAAGCGCAGGAAGTTTTCCGGCATAAAAATCGTGCAACTCTCTGGCCAATTCGGGATTTTCTTTCTCCCACGCAGCTTGCGCCGATTTACGTTCTGCGACAATCGCTTTCAATTCCTCTGCTCGACGGGCATACAGACCGGAAGTTTCAGGGAATATCACAAACGGATTTTCCACATTTCCGCCTAATTTCTCAATGGTCTTTTCATAAGATGCACCCGACTTACTCAAAGGCTGTCCATGCGTAGAATATTTCCCTTCGAATTTCTCTCCCGTAACCGTTACACACCCACGTCCCATAATGGTTTTCCCTATAATCAGAGTCGGACGTTCTGTCTCACGGTTAGCCAGCGCCAATGCATCACGAATAGCTACCGGATCGGTTCCATCTATTTCCACGACATTCCAATTCCACGACCTATACTTCGCAGCAGTATCTTCATCGGTTACCGCATCTGTATCAGTCGAAAGTTGTACGTCGTTACTATCATAGAACATAATCAAATTATGCAATCCCAAGAATCCGGCCAAACGACCTGCACCCTGAGAAATCTCCTCTTGAATACCTCCATCGGAAATAAACGCATAAATTTTATGACTACACCATTCGCCGAAACGAGCAGCCATAAAACGCTCGGCGATAGCAGCGCCGACAGCCATCGTATGTCCCTGACCCAAAGGTCCCGAAGTATTCTCAATACCATGCATTACATCGACTTCGGGGTGGCCGGGAGTTATACTGCCCCATTGACGAAACGACTTCAAATCGTCCATCGTATAAAACCCCGACATAGCCAATACACTATAAAGCATCGGGGACATGTGCCCGGGATCTAAAAAGAAACGATCACGATTTATCCATTTCGGATCCGCCGGATCGTACACTAAAAACTCGGAATATAACACATTGATAAAATCAGCTCCCCCCATAGCACCTCCGGGGTGACCCGATTTGGCTTTTTCAACCATCGCCGCCGTCAATACTCTGATATTGTCGGCCGATTTGTTTAATAAGTTCGTATCGTTCATGGGAATTTTTTTACAAAAATAATACAATTCATGAGTATACAAACACAAAAACCGCCAAAAGTTCACAAAAAGACAAAGAGAGTGAAGAAGCATCTTCACTCTCTTTACTAAATCTTATCTATTAAATAAATAGTTACGCCTCATAATCGTCGGTCGGAATATCTGTATTAACATTCTTACTACCTATGGCAGCATAGAATAAAATATAAGCCAATCCCAACGCAATTACCCAATAACTATTCAAGAATCCAGCGAAATCGGCTACACCGCCTTGAATCAAAGGCAATATACCGCCACCGCAAACCATAACCATAAACAGACCAGAAGCTGCTGCTGTATATTTGCCCAACCCTTCTACTGCAAGGTTGAAAATACCGCCCCACATCACAGAAGTACAAAGTCCGCAAAGAATCAACAACATCACGTTTACAGGAACTTGGGCAAAGCCGAATGAAATATCGGACTTAAATACAGGCATATTTACCAATATATTATCTGCACAGAATATCGCACCCAATACCAACACGATACCCACTGTCGATACAACCGTCAACATCGCGCGACTGGACACCTTCGCTCCGATAGAGGCCCCGCACAAACGACCGATCATCATCAAGAACCAATATGTCCCTACAACCGATCCGGCAATCGTTGGATCGATGTTTATCTCAGGTGAAGTCATAAACAAATTGGCAAAATTAGGAATGCCGACTTCAACACCTACATATATAAAGATAGCAACAGTTCCCAACACAAAATGGCGGAAAGAAAGTGCGCTATGTTTACTCTTCTCCTTTTTGGCAGAAGTTTTTACGATATGAGGTTCTGGAATATTTACAAAATATAAAACGACAAATGCCAAAGCAAAAATACCCATTGCCAAGAACAAGGCAGGGTCGGCATTGGAAATTTTAGCCTGAGCCAAATCACCGATCAAATAACCTACCAACACCGGTACAATAGTCGCACTAATCGAGTTGAACGAACCACCTAATTGAATCAATTGATTTCCTTTGTTTCCACCGCCGGCAAGAGTATTCAACATAGGATTCACTACCGTATTCAACATACACATGGAAAAACCGGAAATGAAAGCGCCCACCAAATACACGGCGAAACTTTCGGCGATACCCGACAAGAAAGTGATACCTACACCGATAAACCCGACGGTTACGGCAAGAAGCGCGGTCTTCTTATAACCAATGCGCTGCAACAGCATACCGGCCGGAATTCCCATAAAGGCATAAGCGATAAAGTTAGCCGCATTTCCCAACTGCGACATAAAGTTACTGGCTCCGAACTGACTTTTAACAATGACTCCCATCGGATTCTGAAGCCCTGTCACAAACGAAATCATGGCGAACAATGCAAACATCACTATAATGGGAAGTGCATAGTTCTTTTTCTGCTCTGTACTCATTTTATAAGATTTTAATTAATGAATTTATGTGTGTTTTACTTCTTTTACAATAGATATTTTACCCTTTGCACATCAAAAAATACAAAATTGAGAGCAAAAGTAATGTTAATTATCCATCAACAGATACGATAGCAGCATGTTTTTGAGCATAAAAACTTTCAAAACTCACATTCAGATTGTCATTCAAAAACATGAATAAACACGTTCCCCGAATATAGACGTTCCTATACGCACCAACGTACTGCCATGTCGTAAAGCCAACGGATAATCATGTGACATTCCCATCGATAATTCACAAAATGCCGAAGAATCGACCGAGCTCGAACCTTTCACCTCATCGAACAATTTTTTCAAAGCACTGAATTCTCGCTCTATACAATCCTCATCATCTGTCTGGGTGGCCATACCCATCAATCCACATATCCTTACATGAGGATATTTCTCCGAGGAACCGCCTTGTAACAATTCCCGGCAAGAATCAGGCGTAAAGCCATATTTACTATCCTCTTGCGCCACGTGGATTTCAAGAAGGCAATCGACTACTCGACCGCATTTGGCCGCCTCGCTTTCTATAACCGAAAGGAGCTTTTCGCTATCCACGCTATGAATAAGAGTAATGAACGGGACAATATATTTCACTTTATTGGTTTGCAAATGACCTATAAAATGCCATTCTATATCCTTAGGCAAAACCTCATACTTTTCAACAAGTTCCTGTACTCGGCTCTCCCCGAAAATACGCTGTCCCGCCTCATAAGCCTCCATTATGGTTTCGGCCGTATGAAATTTCGAGACCGCCACCAACCGAGTTCCAGCAGGTAACTCTTGACGAATTCGCTCTATATGTCGGGCTATATCACTCATTCTTGCGGACGATCTTCTTCTTTTGTTTTTCTTTCGGGATCAAACGGATAAACGTCCATCAACGGAGTTTCTGTAATAGAAACAATCACCCAGTCGGCCATTGTTCCTTTCATGCCTTCCACCAAGTTTTTCAATGCCGTTTCAAAATCTGCGGCTTGCACAAGCATATACGATGCCGTACGCTTTTCCAGACCGCTTTTCTCGAGAGTGATAAAATTGAGTTTACATTTATACCACCGATCACCTGTTTCATCGAAAAAAAGCTCGCTGAAATTAGCTCGCTTCACCGCCGAAACAGAAAATTCCCCCGAGATAAACGGAGATACCTCCTCAATAATACGAGCTTCCGCTTCGGTAAACGATAAAGCATCCACCAAATAGGGCTCTGTCACTTTTTTTTGCATGCCGTTTTCCAGCATCTTATCGTACTTAACTCTGCACTCAAACCAATTAGCCATATTTTTGCATTCAAAAAAGAAGGTGCTCCTGCACCCTCGGTTGTTAATATTCTATTTTATCACTCTTGTTTTCCCATTTTTCAAAAGCCTTGATAGCTTCGCCGCGCATCATCGGGACTACATTCAAATGGCGTTTTTCCAAAGGTAAAGCCAATTCGTCGTAAATAAACGAGTCATCGAATCCTATCTCCTTGGCATCCGCCTTCGTATTTCCGTAATACACTTTGTCGAGATGCGCCCAATAAATGGCTCCCAAACACATGGGACAAGGCTCGCAAGAAGTATAGATCTCGCATCCGCTCAAATCGAATGTCCCCAATACCCGGGCTGCTTCACGAATCGCATTTACTTCTGCATGCGCCGTAGGATCGACCGATGCCGTCACACGATTTGCCCCCCGCGCTATGATTTTTCCATCTTTCACAATCACCGCACCGAACGGCCCCCCGTCGTGATCTATATTATCGAGAGACAACTTTATAACCTCTCTCATAACTGATTCTTTTTCACACATACGCCAAGAACAATTCACATTAATTTATAAAGTCTTCAATGAGAGCAAATAAAAAGGGCTGCACATCTCCGCTTATAACTATGCCTATTTCTCACTTTCACTACAAAAAGACGACATGAATAAAACGAATTTATTCGATTGCACTGTATATTGTCTATTTTGCATTACTTGCAAAGTTACAAAACAGATTCAACGAAAAAAATATACTTAAAAAAGTATGTCCCTATTTTAAGCTTCTTTCAAACTTTTATTCACGCGATCGATATAATCGAGCAACTCTTCACGCCCCCGTTTTTTTTCCGACGATGTAGCGAAAATGGGAGGCAATTCTTCCCAAGATTCATGCAGCACCTGTTTGTAATACTCGATATGCTCTTTCAGTACTATGGGGCCAATCTTATCCGTTTTTGTAAATACAATGGCAAAAGGCACGCTGTTTTCACCCAACCATTCCATGAATTCGAGGTCTATCTTTTGAGGTTTGTGCCGACAATCGAGCAGGACAAAAAGACAAGTCATTTCCTTGCGATAAAGCACATACCCCTCTATCATTTCCCGCAATGCCTCTCGACTCTCTTTGTCTCGGCGGGCATATCCATAACCCGGCAAATCGACCAAGTACCAACTATCATCGACAAAAAAATGATTGATAAGCATCGTCTTTCCCGGAGTAGACGAGGTCATCGCCAACCCTTTCTTACAAGTCAACATATTTATCAACGACGACTTTCCCACATTGGAACGTCCGATAAAAGCATATTCGGGTAATCCGTGCGATGGGCAGTCCTTCACATGGCTGCTGCTAATCACAAACCGGGCGTTTTTTATTTCCATATATTATATTCAAATTTTGACAATCCATGCAAAAATACTCATTTTTCCCGATTTGACGACAACGCTGTTTTTTCTCTGTCTCAAAATATGACATACAGAACAATAACTAACAGATATTTCCTATATTTGTAGATACGAATATAGGATGCGGTTCGGCATAGTCAAGTCAGAAATAAGATTTCGGTTTGCCTCTGCACTCACCTTTTACTATATTTGCAAACTCGTGAAAAGGAACAACCCTTATGGACCAACAATATTCTTCTATTCTTCTCGAAAATGCGGTAAACGAATTTGCCAAACTACCGGGTATCGGTAGGAAAACGGCTTTACGTTTGGTTCTGCATTTGTTAAGACAAGAAGAGGGCGAAGCCGAAAAATTCGGTAATACCATTATCAAGTTATGCAAAGAAATCAAACGTTGCCACATTTGCCATAACATATCCGACTCGGATACCTGTACCATTTGTGGCGACCCTTCGCGCGATGCCTCCACGTTGTGCGTTGTCGAGAATGTGAAAGAGGTGATGGTAGTCGAGAACACTCGCCAATTCCACGGGCTTTATCACGTATTGGGGGGGGTCATCTCCCCGATGGACAGCATAGGTCCGGCCGACCTCGAAATCGAAAGTTTGGTAGACCGAGTCGCCTCCGGTGGAATAAAAGAGGTAATACTCGCACTCAGCGCCACGATGGAAGGCGACACGACCAATTTCTACATATTCAGGAAGTTGGCTCCGTTCGATGTTAAAATCACCATCATCGCCAGAGGAGTATCCATAGGCGGAGAGCTGGAATACACCGACGAAATCACATTGGGGCGTTCCATTCTCAACCGCACGTTATTCAGCGAAAGTTTCAAAGGATAATATTATACTATTTTCATTAGACTGCCGTTATACATTATAATATTAGAGATTCTGTCTTGTGGTAAAAATCAGTGTCGTTATTGTCAATTACCGTGTAAAATACTTTTTGGAGCAATCGCTTCGGTCGGTACGGGCTGCATTAAAGACATACCCGATGGAAGTCGAGATCTTTGTCGTGGACAACCACTCGCAAGATGACTCGCTCGATTACCTCATACCCCGGTTTCCCGAAGTCCGATTCATCGCCAATACCGAAAACGTAGGATTCGCACGAGCCAATAACCAAGCCATCGAACAATCCACCGGGAAATATGTTCTGTTACTTAACCCCGACACTGTAATAGCCGAAAATACGTTATACGAAGTTTTCCAATTTATGGAAGCTCACCCCGAAGCCGGAGGAACCGGGGTAAAAATGCTCGATGGTGACGGACGGTTTCTACCGGAATCCAAAAGAGGATTCCCCACTCCGTGGGTATCGTTCTGCAAGATTTTCGGGCTCTCGGCATTATTCCCCCATTCCCGCATTTTCGGCCGTTATCACATGAAATACCTCTCTCCCGACGAATGCCACCCCATAGACATTCTTTCGGGTGCATTCATGTTCATGAGACGTGAAACACTGGACAAAAGCGGGCTACTCGACGAAAGTTTTTTCATGTACGGCGAAGACATCGATCTCTCCTATCGGCTCGTCCTTGCAGGATACACCAATTACTTCCTGCCGACTCCTATTATACATTACAAAGGAGAGAGCACGAAAAAAGGAAGCCTGCGATACGTCCGTGTCTTTTATGAAGCCATGCTCATTTTTTTCAAAAAGCATTACCCGCATTACAGCAAAGGGTATTACCTCGCCGTAAAATCCTCTATATTCTTCCGAGCCTCGTTAGCCGCTGCTTACCGAGCCGTCTCCTTTCCGTTTCATAAGCATGGAAAAACCGATAAGAAAGAGAAAGGAAAATGGTATATTCTCTCCCGCACCCCGCAAACCATAGCCCGATTGATTCCGGGTATAAAACACTACACGCCTATATGGTCAGCCGATGAAATTCCGTCGTCATCTGAACGACAAGACGACCGGCATATCATATTAGATTCGGGACTACTTTCCTATCGGGAAATCATAGAAACCATACAATCAAAAAGCGACGTCCGTAACCATTTCCTCATCTATACTCCCGACTCAGAAATCATCATTTCACCCCAACAAACCTATACGAAACCATGAACTACCTCACCGGCAAACAAATAGAACTGCGAGCGGTAGAACCCGAAGACCTCGATGCCCTTTACCGCTGGGAAAATGATTCGTCTCTGTGGATATACGGAAGTACCGTATCGCCCTTCTCACGTTATCTGTTGAAACAATACATCGAAAACTATACGGCCGACATCACTCGGGACAAACAATTAAGGCTCATAATCATGCGAAAAGAGAGTCGCCAAGTTATCGGTGCGATAGACTGTTTCGACTACGATACCACAAACCGTAAAGCAGCGATAGGTCTCCTCATCGATCCCGGTCACAAACGACAAGGATTCGGACGAGATGCCCTCGAAACATTCGTAGAATATGCTTTCCGTTTTTTACACCTGCATCAATTATATGTACATATTCCCGTTTGTAACACAGCCAGCATAGCGCTTTTCAGGACATGCGGATTTCACGAAAGCACACGCTTAAAAGACTGGATACGGTTGCCTCAGGGATATGCCGATGCTCTGATATTTCAAAAATTCAATCGGGAATAAGCGCCTAATTCATCAGAGGCTTCTAATTGAGCGAAGGTTCCTGCGGGGAATTTAGCCACAACTTATATCCGTCACCCATACCCTTTACTATCTCTCTCCAAAAAGCATCATCTTCGGCCGCGAGACAATCGCCCGGCGAAGACATAGTCGTCACAGCCCACGACTCCTGTTTTAATTCCCCGTCGAGCTGCCCGGCCGACCAACCGCTATACCCGATCAAAAACTTCACATGCTTTTGCACCGTAGAGTCGCTTCTCAAAAAATCGAGCAGCATATCGAAATCCCCATTAGCGAACAACCCCGTCGAAACCTCCACTGCACCGGGCAATGACGCTATATCGTGCAAGAAAAACAAATGATCCGTTCCTACCGGCCCTCCACAAAAAACCGGAATGGAAGGTATATCGTTCTCTCCCTCTAACAATTCACTCAGAACATATCTCGTAGGGCTATTCAACACAAACCCCACCGCACCCTTCTCCGAATATTCGGCCAAACAAATAACCGCTCGGCGGAAACACCCTTCGTCCAAAAATGGCTCCGCCACCAACAACGCGCCCCGGTGAGGCGGCATCACCCGCCTGCGTATATGAAACGATTCGACGTGCATACAGATACGATTAAATCTCTGTCAAATATAAAAATTCAATCCCGTAGTTCAAAACAAATCGTAAAGTTTCACCGACAAAAAAACGCTCTTGCAATCATTTCTTTTCGCATGGTCTCGAACTGTTACGACAGTAAACAGGCTAAGTAGAACCGTTATAAATTAAACGATGACACAGAGCAAACGATACGAAATAGCCCCGAAACGCCTTACATTTGTACAGCAACATTACACCATTATGGACGGAAAAGACGACATATCGAATGTAATCCGGGAGAAAAAAGCCGCACGGGTCACTTGGGTGGGATTTTTTACCAATCTCATCTTGTCTGCCGCAAAAATCATAGCCGGCATATGGGGGCGAAGTAGTGCCATGATTGCAGACGGCATACACTCCTTATCCGATTTTATCACAGATTTCATCGTTATCATCTTCATTAAAATCTCATCGAAAAACGAAGACAGCGACCACCCTTACGGACATGGCAAATTCGAAACCTTTGCCACCATGCTCATCAGCTTTGCACTCTTCGTCGTCGCCATTGGAATATTTTATTCGGGAAGCATCAAAATATACGAAGTCCTCAACGGGGAAATTATCGAACGTCCCACCTATTTGGCACTCGCTATGGCAGCTGTTTCCATCATCGTAAAAGAGGGCTTATATTGGTACACGATCACAATCGGGCGCAACATCGACAGTCCGGCTGTCATTGCCAACGGCTGGCATCACCGTTCCGACGCTTTCTCCTCGATAGGAACCCTCATAGGCATATCGGGAGCCATGTTTCTGGGTGAACGCTGGCGTGTGCTCGATCCCATAACCTCACTCGTCGTAGGAATATTTATCTTTGGAGTCGCTTATAAGCTCGCCCGCCCCAGCATACAAGAACTTCTCGAAATGTCCCTCCCCGAAGAAGTGGAACAAAATATTGCCGAGAAAATACAACAGACACCCGGAGTCATCGCATTCCACCACCTGCGCACACGTAAAAACGGGAACACATTCATCATCGACATGCACATCAAAGTCGACCCCGATTCGTCTATCGTCAAAGCGCACGATATCGCCACACAAGTGGAAGAATCGCTCAAAACCACTTTCGGGAAAAGAACGCAGGTCAATATCCACATCGAACCGTATTTGCAAAAAAATTAAGCGATACAGATACTGTTTTATCATTTTTTCCTATTTTTGTATTTGAACAGTCGTTAATAAACTGTTTTTGAAATCATTCAATCGAGTATAAACCCTAAAAGAAGAAAGGAGAAAACAAATAAAAAAAACACGAACGAAACAACGGGATTTGTGTACGACAGTATAGAATC
>ENA-ORCM01003469-ORCM01003469.1-human-gut-metagenome-genome-assembly--contig:-NODE-3469-length-10272-cov-14.529671_pt1 | contig 10272 bp, 8 predicted proteins | sample MGYA00242906_ERZ507928 | MGnify/ENA primary metagenome ERZ507928 (study PRJEB26167, sample SAMN06115497) | human gut metagenome | host: Homo sapiens | place: China:Shanxi | collected 2015-05-07...
GATCGTTTAAAGTAAATGCCGCAACGCAACAACCCGATGTCTGCCGTACAGAAGAAAAGAACTGTTTCCACTACCAAGAAAAAGGGAACGACCTCTTCTTCCAAAACTTCCCGTACCTCAAAAAAGGAACAGATGAAGCATCGAACTGTGATGCCTGTCTGGATTCGTAACATTTTGGCAGTGGTGATTATCGGTTGTTTTTCCGTTGTATTCTACTATTTCTTTATCCGTCCTTATGCTTATCGATGGAAACCTTGTCATGGTTTAAAGGAATACGGAGTTTGTATCCCTGACGGATATGATATTCATGGTATTGACATTTCTCATTATCAGGGAAAGATTGATTGGAAAAGACTGTTGCAGAATAAAGAGACGGCTACTCCTTTGCATTTCGTTTTTATGAAAGCTACAGAAGGAGGAGACCATAACGATACTACCTTTGAGGCGAACTTCGCCAATGCCCGTAACCATGGATTTATCCGTGGTGCTTATCATTTTTATATTCCTGGTACGGATGCTTTGAAACAGGCGGACTTCTTTATTCGTACGGTGAAACTGGATACGGGTGATTTACCTCCCGTACTTGATGTGGAAGTGACCGGGCGGAAGGAAAAAAAGGAATTGCAGCAAGGCATTAAGCGCTGGCTGGACCGAGTGGAATCTCATTATGGAGTGAAACCTATTCTTTATACTTCTTATAAATTTAAAACCCGTTATCTGGACGATTCCATCTTCAATACATACCCTTACTGGATTGCCCATTATTATGTTGACTCTGTAAAGTATCAGGGGAAATGGGACTTTTGGCAACATACTGATGTGGGAAGTGTTCCCGGCATCAAAGAAGACGTAGACCTGAACGTGTTCAATGGCTCGTTAGAGGAACTTAAAAAGCTGACAATTAAGTAACAGGTATTTCTTTTCCCAACAACTTATCTCTTCTCTCATTTGTTATAATCGTATTATTATAAAAAAAGATACGATTATGAACTTTGATATAGCTATTATTGGTGGTGGTCCTGCCGGGTACACAGCTGCCGAACGTGCAGGGGCCAACGGATTAAAAGCCGTTCTTTTTGAGAAAAAGGCAATGGGTGGAGTGTGTCTCAATGAGGGGTGTATTCCTACTAAAACTTTGTTATATTCTGCTAAAATACTGGATAGCATCAAAAGTGCTTCCAAATATGGCGTTTCTGCCGAATCTCCTTCGTTCGATTTGTCCAAGATTATGAGCCGCAAAGACAAAACAGTGAAAATGTTGACGGGTGGCGTGAAGATGACTGTGAATTCTTACGGAGTGACGATCGTGGAGAAAGAAGCTTTTATAGAGGGAGAGAAAGAGGGGATGATTCGCATCACCTGTGATGGAGAAAACTATTCCGTGAAATACTTGCTGGTATGTACCGGCTCCGATACAGTGATTCCTCCCATACCGGGATTGTCGGGAGTCAGTTATTGGACCTCCAAGGAGGCGTTGGAGATAAAAGAACTTCCCAAGACGCTGGTTATTATTGGCGGTGGAGTGATCGGGATGGAATTTGCTTCTTTCTTCAACAGTATGGGAGTAAAGGTGCATGTGGTAGAAATGATGCCGGAGATTTTGGGAGCGATGGATAAGGAAACGAGCGGCATGCTTCGTGCCGAATATGCCAAACGGGGAGTCACTTTCTATTTGAATACGAAAGTAGTGGAAGTGAACGCTCATGGAGTCGTGATAGAAAAAGAAGGCAAAGTTTCCACTATTGAAGCGGAGAAAATCTTGCTTAGTGTAGGCCGTAAGGCAAATTTATCCAAAGTGGGGCTGGACAAGCTGAATATAGAATTGCATCGGAACGGGGTCAAAGTAGATGAACATCTGTTGACTTCGCATCCCCGTGTATATGCTTGTGGGGATATTACAGGTTATTCTTTATTGGCACATACCGCTATTCGTGAAGCGGAAGTCGCTATCAATCATATCTTGGGAGTGGAAGACCGGATGAATTACGATTGTGTTCCGGGAGTTGTTTATACCAATCCCGAAGTGGCGGGCGTAGGAAAGACAGAAGAAGAACTGATAAAATCAGGACTTTCTTATCGTGTGTCCAAATTACCGATGGCTTATTCCGGTCGGTTCGTAGCCGAGAATGAACAGGGAAACGGCCTTTGTAAACTGATTCAGGATGAAGAAGGGAAGATCATCGGTTGCCACATGTTGGGAAATCCGGCGTCGGAACTCATTGTGATCGCAGGTATTGCTATTCAGAGAGGCTATACGGTGGAAGAATTTCAGAAGACTGTATTTCCGCATCCTACGGTCGGAGAGATTTATCACGAGATTATGTTTTAACTCTTATTCTGTCTGACCTATGATTCGATGTATCTATAGTCCGTTTACTGAAATTTACTTTCACTTGGCTGCAGAAGAATATCTGTTGAAGCAGGGAAATGAAGACATTTTCATGCTTTGGCAGGACACTCCTTCTGTGGTAATAGGGAAGCATCAGCGGTTACGGTCGGAAGTCGATCAGGAATGGGCGGAACGGGAGCAGGTACATATTGCCCGTCGTTTTTCCGGTGGAGGAACAGTGTACCATGATTTGGGCAATGTCAATCTGACTTTTATAGAAACGACTCCCCGCTTGCCGGAGTTTGTCACGTATTTGCAGCGGACGTTGGATTTCCTGAACTCTATGGGAGTGATGGCAATAGGAGGCGAACGATTGGGGATTTATCTGAATGGATTGAAAATATCAGGAAGTGCGCAATGCCTGTACAAGGATCGGGTATTGTATCATTGCACGCTATTGTATGATACGGACCTTACAGCGTTGCATCAAGCATTGAATCCGGAACCGATGGCCGATGATGAAATGTTGTCGTCTGTATACGCTGTTCCTTCCGTTCGGAGTGAGGTAACCAATATTCGCTGGCATTTGTCGGTGGGGACTGTCACTGATTTCAAAGAAAAGGCTTTTCAGTATTTCAGTAAGTCGCAATCTGTCAGTGCTTTCACTAAGGAGGAGATAGAAGCTGTCAATCAGCTCCGGGAAGAGAAATATATTCAGAAAGAGTGGATATATAGCCGTTGATGCTTGGTTGTACCGATTGGTCTCCGGTTAAAATTTACTTAACTTAAAACTTTCTATTTCAGCCCATTGTTGTAATATATCTAAGGTTGAATAATAAAATTATTGTCTATGTCAAAATTCGAAATAAAAATGCCTAAGTTGGGCGAGAGTATAACCGAAGGGACCATTGTCTCTTGGTCTGTAAAGGTGGGTGACATGATTCAGGAAGACGATGTGCTTTTTGAAGTGAATACTGCTAAAGTAAGTGCAGAAATCCCTTCTCCCGTAGCGGGAAAAGTGGTGGAGGTTTTATATAAGGAAGGTGACACGGTTGCTGTAGGAACAGTTGTCGCCATTATTGATTTGGATGGCGAAGAAGCATCCGGTACAGAGCCGGCAAGCGAAGGTACTGCAAATGAAGGAGCCGATGCTGGCCAGGTTGCTGCTGATGTTTCCGGAACATCGCAATCATCAGCGGACACTGCTAAGAGTCAATCAGTGAATACTACATCACCCCCCGTTGATACATCCAAACCCGTTGCTGTTGAGGAAGAACGTTGGTATTCTCCTGTTGTGATTCAGTTGGCGCGGGAGGCTAAGATTCCGAAAGAAGAGTTGGATGCTATACAAGGTACGGGTTATGAAGGGCGGTTGAGTAAGAAAGATATAAAAGACTATATTGAAAAGAAGAAAAGAGGCGATATGGCTGAACCGAAACCGGCCTCTGCTGTTGCTGCTCCGGCTGCAAGCAAACCATCGGTGGCTGTTGCTCCCGAACCGATAACTCCGAAAACGTCTCCGGCTGCATCTGCCCCTGCTGTACAGTCGGCTGCTACTTCATCCAAATCGTCTGCTCCTGTTGCCATGCCTGGAGTTGAAGTGAAAGAGATGGATCGTGTCCGCCGGATTATTGCCGATCACATGGTTATGTCTAAGAAAGTATCTCCTCATGTAACCAATGTGGTAGAAGTAGACGTCACCAAACTGGTGCGTTGGCGTGAAAAGAACAAAGATGCTTTCTTCCGTCGCGAAGGAGTGAAGTTGACTTATATGCCTGTGATAACCGAGGCCGTAGCGAAAGCATTGGCAGCCTATCCTCAAGTGAATGTGTCAGTAGACGGATATAATATCCTCTTTAAGAAACATATCAATGTAGGTATTGCTGTCTCTCTGAATGATGGAAATCTGATTGTGCCTGTGGTGCATGACGCCGATCGTTTGAATCTGAATGGCCTGGCAGTTGCCATTGACTCTTTAGCCCTGAAAGCAAGGGATAATAAATTAATGCCGGAAGATATTGATGGCGGTACATTTACCATTACCAATTTCGGAACGTTCAAGAGCCTGTTCGGTACACCGATAATTAATCAGCCGCAGGTTGCTATTTTGGGAGTAGGGTATATTGAGAAGAAACCTGCTGTGATAGAAACACCGGAAGGCGATACGATTGCCATCCGCCATAAAATGTATCTGTCTTTGTCTTACGACCATCGGGTAGTAGACGGAATGTTGGGAGGTAACCTCCTCCACTTTATAGCCGACTACCTCGAAAACTGGCAAGGCTGATAACTGATTGTTTCACTCATTAAGAACTTCATTCACTATGAAAAAGAAATATGATATAAAAACGACAGATGTAGAAACCCTGAAAAAGTGGTATCATCTGATGACATTGGGGCGTGCTTTGGATGAAAAAGCACCGTCATACCTGCTGCAATCTTTGGGTTGGTCTTATCATGCTCCTTACGCGGGGCATGATGGTATTCAGCTTGCCATCGGTCAGGTATTCACTTTGGGCGAAGACTTTCTGTTTCCTTACTACCGCGATATGCTGACTGTACTTTCTGCCGGAATGACTCCGGAAGAAATCATCCTGAATGGTATCTCGAAAGCGACAGACCCGGGTAGCGGCGGACGTCACATGTCGAACCATTTCGCCAAACCGGAATGGCACATCGAAAACATTTCTTCTGCAACGGGTACACACGACCTTCATGCGGCAGGTGTGGCGCGGGCGATGGTATATTATGGACATAAAGGAGTCGCCATCACTTCTCACGGAGAATCTGCCACTTCCGAAGGCTTTGTATATGAGGCTATCAATGGCGCCAGCCTTGAACGTCTTCCTGTTATTTTTGTGATACAGGACAACGGATATGGAATCTCTGTCCCTAAATCGGAACAGACAGCCAACCGCAAAGTTGCCGAGAACTTCTCCGGTTTCAAGAACCTGAAGATCATCTATTGCAATGGAAAAGATGTGTTCGACTCGATGAATGCCATGACCGAAGCTCACGAATATGCAAGGGAAACCCGTAACCCGGTGATTGTGCAGGCCAACTGTGTTCGTATCGGTTCCCATTCCAACTCGGATAAACATACCCTGTACCGGGATGAGAACGAACTGGAATACGTAAAAGATGCCGATCCGCTGATGAAATTCCGCCGGATGCTGTTGCGTTATAAACGCTTGACGGAGGAAGAGTTGCAACAGATCGAAGCTAACGCAAAGAAAGAACTGTCGGCTGCCAACCGAAAAGCGTTGGCTGCTCCCGATCCTGATCCTAAGAGTATCTACGATTTTGTGATGCCCGAACCTTATCAACCGCAAAAGTACAAAGCAGGTACTCATGAAGCAGAGGGGGAAAAGACCTTCCTGGTAAATGCCATTAACGAAACATTGAAAGCCGAGTTCCGCTACAATCCCGATACGTTTATCTGGGGACAGGACGTAGCAAACAGAGAGAAAGGCGGTGTGTTTAATGTCACCAAAGGGATGCAGCAGGAATTCGGAGAAGCCCGTGTGTTCAGTGCGCCGATTGCCGAAGATTATATTGTAGGCACTGCCAATGGAATGAGCCGCTTTGATCCTAAAATCCATGTCGTGATAGAGGGAGCGGAGTTTGCCGATTACTTCTGGCCTGCCGTAGAACAATATGTAGAATGTACGCATGAGTATTGGCGCAGCAATGGTAAGTTTGCCCCGAATATAACGCTGCGGTTGGCTTCCGGAGGTTATATCGGTGGAGGGTTGTATCACTCTCAAAATATAGAAGGAGCTTTGACTACATTGCCGGGAGCACGAATTGTCTGCCCTTCTTTTGCCGATGATGCAGCCGGATTGTTACGTACTAGTATGCGCTCTAAGGGATTTACTTTGTTTCTTGAACCGAAAGCATTGTATAATTCGGTAGAAGCCGCCACTGTGGTGCCGGAAGACTTTGAAGTACCTTTCGGAAAAGCACGTATCCGCCGTGAGGGTACGGATTTGAGTATTATCACCTATGGAAATACGACCCATTTCTGTCTGCATGCCGCCGAACGATTGGAGAAAGAGGGTGGTTGGAAAGTAGAAGTGATCGATATTCGTTCTCTGATTCCGCTGGATAAAGAGGCAATATTTGAATCGGTCAAGAAGACCAGCAAAGCATTGGTTGTACATGAAGATAAAGTATTCTCCGGTTTTGGTGCGGAGCTTGCAGCAATGATTGGTGAGGAAATGTTCCGTTATCTCGACGGACCGGTGCAGCGTGTCGGTTCTACGTTTACTCCCGTCGGTTTCAATCCGATACTGGAAAAAGAAATTTTGCCGGACGAAGCTAAGATATACGAAGCTGCACGGAAATTATTGGAATATTAAAAGATAGGAATTATGAAAAAGATAGGTTTGTTTTATGCTACCAAAGCCGAAAGAACGAGTTGGGTGGCAGAGAAAATACAGAAAGAGTTTGGTGAAGACAAGATAGAAGTAGTGCCTATCGAGCAGGCCTGGCAGAATGATTTTGCTGCTTATGACTGCTTCATTGTGGGTGCTTCCACCTGGTTTGACGGGGAACTTCCTACTTATTGGGACGAACTGTTGCCGGAACTCCGAACAATGAAATTGAAAGGTAAGAAGGTTGCTATCTTCGGTTTGGGAGATCAGATACGCTATCCGGAAAATTTTGCAGATGGAATCGGTCTGCTGGCAGAAGTCTTTGAAGGGGATGAGGCTACCTTGGTCGGTTTTACTTCTTCCGAAGGTTACACTTTCGAACGTTCTAAGGCTTTACGTGGCGAGCAGTGGTGCGGGTTGGTTGTCGATTTGGATAATCAGTCCGAACAGGCGGAAAAGAAAATCAAAGCATGGTGCCAACAGGTCAAAAAAGAGTTCGCGTAACAGCTTTGTTTCTCTTTATAAGATAGTGACGCTATCCGATGCAAATAGTGACGGTATATGCTATGGATAGCGTCACTATCCCAAGCGTATACCGTCACTATTTTTTTTCTGCATTAATCTGGAGCCTTACGCTTGTTTATAGCGCATATCGACTGCGATTTTTGCTTGCTTCCTTATATCTCTTAATGATAAGGGAGCTTTCTCTTTTAAAGATATTTGTTGGCTCTTATCCTTTATAAATAAATTTCACTTCTGCCCAACGATTCTTCTCTTTATAATGGATGAAAGCCAGTCCGTTCTTCTCCGCTTCTTCGCGGATGGCGGCAATGTCGTCTACATAAAATCCACTCATATAGAGTTCGGAATTCGTATGCATACAGGCAACATATTGCTTCATATCATTTAGTAATATATTTCGGTTGATGTTGGCGATGATAACGTCGAAAGGTCCTTTTCCTGCAAGCGACGAGGCATCTCCTTCTGATACGGCAATATCGTCTACGTGGTTCAATTCGATGTTTTCGATGGAGTTTCGTACGCACCATTCATCAATGTCGATGGCCGTACAGGGACGTGCGCCCCGCATACGTGCGAGGATGGCGAGAATCGAAGTTCCGCAGCCCATATCGAGCAGGGATTTATCTTTCAGTTCGCTATCCAACAATTCTTCAATGATGAGGCTGGTAGTCTCGTGGTGTCCTGTTCCGAAGGCCATTTGAGGATTGATGACGATGTCATATTCCGCTTTGGGGACATCTTGGTGGAAAGTGCTGTGGATCACACATCGGTTTCCGATAATGATGGGTTGGAAGAAATTCTTTTCCCATTCTTCGTTCCAGTCCTTGTCTTCCGCTTCGGTATATGTATAAGTAATATCCGTATCGGGTAGGGGGAACTCGGTGATGGCAATCTTGATGGCGTTTTCATCACACAATGTCTGTTGGATATATGCGGTCAGTCCGCCTTCACACTCAACAAAACTTTCAAATCCGACTTCACCCAGTATGGCAGCCAGTACGTCATTGACGGTTTCGGTACAAGGCTGGGTGCGGAATGTGAACTCAAAATACTTCATAGTTGTTTTTAATGCTGGTGAATAATGTGCAAAGATACAGCAATCCGGGTATAGAAAGTCAAGTTTGCCTGAACTTTATGCCGGTGAGCGTTGTATCTTCTACAAAGATAGTTAGAAATAGGGATTTCCCTATTATCCTTTGGGGAAAATCTCCCCCGGACGAAAAATCTCTTCCTTATCTTTGTAACGTGAATAAGTTTAAGTAATTACATAAACCGAGATGATATGAAAAAGATTGTTTATTTCTTGCTATTTGCCTTGTGCCTCCCGATAGGCTTGATGGCACAAAGCGTTGATGACGACCTTTACTTCATTCCTTCAAAAGACAAACAGGAGAAGAAAGAAACTCCGGTTAAGAAGGAAACGAAGAAACAGGTGACCAACATCTATACTTCACCGGGTACTACAGTAGTGGTTCAGGACCGTAAGGGAAGAACACGGGATGTGGATGAATATAACCGCCGTTACGATGCACGTGATAATGAATTCGTAATGGATAATGATACCTTATATATAAAAGAAAAATCTAATCCGGATTTGGACGGAGAATGGGTGACGGGCGAATTCAATGGTACAACAGACGACTATGAATACGCTGAACGTATCATCCGTTTCCGCAATCCGCGTTTTGCTATCAGTATCAGCAGTCCGTTGTATTGGGATGTAGTTTACGGTCCGAATTCATGGGACTGGAACGTATATACCGATGGTATGTATGCTTATGCATTCCCGACGTTCAGTAACCCGCTTTGGTGGGATTGGCGTTATGGCTCTTACGGCTGGGGATGGAACTATGGCTGGGGATGGAATCGTCCTTACTACTCTTGGGGATATTACCCCGGTTATTGGGGCGGCGGCTACTGGGGTGGCTGGTATGGCGGCGGATATTGGGGACATCATCACCATTGGCATGGTGGTCCTAGCTGGGGCTGGGGCGGAGGTGGAAGACCTTATTATGCCGGACGTAGTGTGATTAATGGTAATAATCGTTCCTATTATTCTGGTTCGAGAAATTATAATTCTACTTCTTACAGAAGAGGTGTCGGTTCATCAACTACCAGACCAGCTAATTCTTCTGTTGGACAAAGTGTTCGCCGTTCAGGTAGTACAGGTACAAATAGCAGAGTTGTAGGTACTCGCGATTATACTCGTAGCAGTAGCAATAGCTCTGTTCGTTCAGGAAGTTCATACTCTCGTAGAAATACAGAAACGTATACACGTCCAAGCAGTACACGTACTTCTGGTACTAGTACACGCAATTCTGGTTCCTCTTATAATAGAAGTAATAGTTCGACGCGAAGTTCCGGAACAAATAGTAGCCGTAGCAGTAGTAGCTATTCACGTGGAAGTTCCACTTCTCCATCAAGAAGTTATACGCCTGACAGATCATCATCCCGCTCTTCTAATTCAGGTAGTTATTCAAGAAGTAGTGGAAGTAGCTATTCATCAGGTAGTAGCGGTAGTTATTCTCGTAGTTCTGGCAGTAGTGGCAGTTCTTCACGTAGTAGCGGCGGTGGTGGTTCTTCACGTAGTTCTGGTGGTAGCTATAGAAGATAGTTTATAATTTCAAAAGAGATTGATTATGAAAAGTAATAGAATATTAGCGATTTGTATTCTTTTGATAAGTGTAGGATTTCTAAATGCTCAAACAACTATCTATGATGCAAATCGATGGATGGGAAGTGATTTAAATGGAACTGCCCGCTTTGTAGGTATGGGCGGTGCCATGGGAGCTTTAGGTGGAGATATAACCACTATGGGAACCAATCCTGCTGGTATCGGAATTTATCGCAGTAATGATGTTATGGTGTCGTTTGGCTTTGATAATACAGGAACAAAAGCTAATGGAGCGAGTCTTGACAAGTTCCATGGTTCATTCGATAATGCCGGATTTGTATTCTCTACAAAAATAGGAAATACAACTGCTTTGAGATTTGCCAACTTTGGTTTCAATTATCGCAAAATGAAGTCCTTCAATAGAAGTATGC
>ENA-ORCM01003471-ORCM01003471.1-human-gut-metagenome-genome-assembly--contig:-NODE-3471-length-10269-cov-7.058575_pt1 | contig 10269 bp, 9 predicted proteins | sample MGYA00242906_ERZ507928 | MGnify/ENA primary metagenome ERZ507928 (study PRJEB26167, sample SAMN06115497) | human gut metagenome | host: Homo sapiens | place: China:Shanxi | collected 2015-05-07...
CGTCCTCGACAATTAAAATCTGCTTCATATCCTCACTTCCTTTGCTTTTTGCAGATAGTATAACAGGCAAATGTCCGTGAAATGTTACAGCGGACGAATTTTTCAAAAAAGGGTTTCTTCCTTATTATAGGATAGCCCACTTTACAATACAAGGCGGAAAATGTGAATTATAAAGTTTAATTCGGACGCATATAGCAGCATTCCATGAGCAACCTATGAAATATAGAATGTAAGTGGGTGATGCAATATGGCAAAAATCGAAGATTGCCCTGGTTTTGAAACTTTCGGTGCAGACATTAAGGCAGCGCGGAAAGCAAAGCATCTCACACGAAAAGACTTGGCGGAAAAGGTAAACATCGAATCCCGGTATCTTGCCAATATCGAGAATGAAGGGACGATTCCCAGCCTGCCCGTCGTGATACAGCTTATCAAGATTTGCGGCCTGCCCGTGGAACACTACTTCAATCCAGAAGTCATGCGGGAGGAAAGCGAAGATCGGAAACGGGTCAGCCACAAGCTAAAACTTTGCCCGGAGCAGTATCTACCAATCGTGGAGGGTGCCATTGACGGGGCCTTGAAAATTAAACAGCCAGAAGAAATGGAGGGTGAATAAAAACATCCTCTGTTTTCTTTTTTATGGGGACGCGCAAGCGCCCTCTTTTTTTGCACTTTTTTCTGTCCAGCGGTCTATTTTGCGGGTAGTTTTGGCGTTTGGGAACGTCTTGTTAGCGGAGAAACAGTAACGTAGCAAGCATAGGGAGTGTAGCCACACTCCCGAACAAACGGCCCGCCCCGTCCCTGCCGGGCCGCGTCCGTTTTGCTTGTTGGGGAAATCCCCAAACCCCTTGAATGGAAAGGACGGTGAATCATGGCAAACAGAAAACGAAAGATCGTGCTGCGCGTTCCCGTGACGCAGGAGGAACGGGAGCTGATCGAACAGAAAATGGTGCTGCTGCACACGAAGAACTTTTCGGCCTACGCCCGGAAGATGCTCATTGACGGCTATATCGTCAACATGGACACTACCGACATCCGGGCGCAGACCGCCGAGATACAGAAGATCGGCGTCAACGTCAATCAAATTGCAAAGCGCCTCAACAGCATGGGGCCGGTGTACGCGCAGGACATCGAGGATATAAAGGGGGCGCTGACGCAGATATGGCAGTTACAAAGATGGTAGCACTTCTGAAAAGCGGTCGGATATTCTTCCTCGGTCATGCGTGTCTTGACTACCCGGCTGCGGTGCGGCGTGTTGTATCGTTTTCGCATGGTAAAACCTCCTTTCTGTGCGTGGTGTCCTCTCACTAATAGGAGAAAAACGGGGTGTGAAGCGGAACTGTTTTTGAAAAATCCGAAAAAATATTTTGAGGGATTTTTAAGCGGCGCAAGCCGCATAAGCAGGGTTTGGGGAAGGCACTCCCCAACAAGATTCCCGCAGGGGCAAAATGAGCGAAAAGCGAATTTTGGTACTGCGGTAGAATCTTGCTCTCCGTAACTGCAAACCCCGGCGCATATGGGGGCTTCTCATTTTCCGCTAATATAACGCTCGAAAAGGGCTTTGCTGCCCGCTGTAGGCGGTCTTTTTTCCTTTCCGCTAAAGATACATTTCAAAGACCGTCATCTACCCGCTGGACGGGGATTTTCTCAAATTTCCTTTTGCTCCTGTAATCCGGGCAACAGCTTTTTGGCAACTGGCGGGGTAGAGAATTTTTCTTTTCACTCACTACTGCAACCGGCAAGGGGCAAAATGGCCGGAAATAGAATAGAAAAAAGCAGTAAATCTTTTTCAAGACTTACTGCTTTCGATGGCCGCCGGTGGGCGGCAAGTATTCAGTTTTTATGGCTCGTCCGGCGGGTAGTCAAATTGGAATTTGAGCAGACAGGCAATCAACCGTTCTTTCACATAGTCCTCAACTTCGGCATTGACTTGCCCGTTCATTTTGGAAAAGTATCGGATATATCCGGCATAGTGGGAAAGAACTGCGTCCACGGCTTCCGGGTCGCCTTCATGGGCTTTGACAATGGTTTCATAGGGAAGTAGCCTACTCATGGCGGCTCACCTCCATTTCCTCCCGTAACCGCTGCAAGGCAAGTTGGATATGCCGCCCCGCTGTGCTGCGTGTTTGACCAAAGTACGCACCGATCACGCGCTGCGGCTGGTGCAGGAAATAGTAGCGGAAGATTTCTTCCTGCGCTTGTTCCGGCAAAGTCGAGAGTGCAGCGGCAAGGGTGACGTTGCAGAGCAGGACGGTCTGGCCGCAGACGATAAAGGGGTGTTCTTCGTCCGGCTCCGGCTCGGCAAACTGGACAAACTTCTCATTTGTCAGATAGTCAAGGGAAATTTCCCGTTCCCATTTCTGCCGCAGCCGTATGATTTTCCCGATGGCGGCATAGCGAATGACAGCTTTACAAAAGGCGTTGTGCTTGCACCGGATATACTCTTGATAGGCGTCAATCTCGGTCATGGAAATTCCCCCTCTCTGAATAATAGTGCGGGGCGGCAGCACTCCTTGCTGTCGCCCCTTGATTGCCTATCTGCAAAGGCAGACGGGGCTGTCAACGGCGGCGCAAAGCAACGTTCATTTTACTGTTGACTGGCTCAGCTGGCTTTTTGCTATTGCCTTGTAGTAAACACAAATAGAAATGATTGCTGTAATCGCTTCCGTGATCCAAAACGCATTCCAAACGCCAACCGCTCCGAAAAGCCTGCTGAGTAAAAATGCAGTTGGGATGATAACCACAACATACCGGCAAAGTGAAATCAGTAATGAAGGAATGCCTTTTCCAAGTCCCTCCAGTGCGCCGGAAGATGTAACGGAAACCGCCGAGACGATAAAACCGGCGCCGATGATACGCAGGGCTGTTTTCCCGATCTGGATTGTCGCTTCTGTGTGGGTAAACAGCCCAATAAGCTGGCCGGGGATTAGCAGACATATTACTGTCCCAAGCACCATAATGATACCGCTCATGCACAAGACGATTTTATAAATCTGGCTGACTCTTTTGTTCTCCCCCGCACCGTAGTTATAGCCGATCAATGGGCGCATCCCCTGAACAATGCCATTAGCCGGAAGATAGATGAATGTCTGCAATTTATAATAGATTCCCAAAACCAGAATATACACTTCGGAATATACCGCCAAAATAGCATTAAGCGCCGAAATCAAAAGAGATGGGAGCGCAAGATTCAAGGTTGCGGGAATGCCGATGGAGTACAGCTTTATTACCATCTTTTTGCTGAGCAAAATGTACTGCCTGCGGATATGCACGCGAATTGGCCGCACAAAATAAACGACCAGATAAATCGCAAGTGTCAAGGCCTGCCCGATGCCGGTTGCCAGTGCGGCGCCTTCGATTCCCATTTCAGGGAATGGACCATAGCCAAAAATCAGAATGGGGTCTAAGACAATGTTTGTTATACACCCACACATCAAGCTGATCATGGTTGTTTTCATGTTTCCTACAGCTTGGAATAGTTTCTCGAATGTAACACCAACAATAATAACCAATGTAAAAGCGAACGCAATAACAGAATAGTGGACGCCAAGTTCAATCACTGTCTTGGATGAAGTAAACATTCCTAAAAAAGCCGGCATCATTGTAATACAGCAGACTGTCATAACAATGCCGTGAATCATGGCAAGCACAAGTCCCTGCGTGGCAGCTTGATCTGCTTTTTTGTTATCTCCAGCGCCTAGATAGAAGGCGATCACTGCGTTGATTCCAACGCCAAATCCGATTCCAACAGCATTGATAAAATTTTGAACCGGGTAAACCAGTGATAATGCCGTCATAGCTTCCTCGCTTATCTGCGCGACGAAAAAGCTGTCGATAATGTTGTATAGAGAATTAACCAGCATGGATAAAACCATAGGCAGGCTCATGGATAAAATCAACGGCAATACCGGTTTTTCTTTCATAAAAGTATCGTTCATCATTTTTCCTCCTTGGAACATGTTATAAGATATTTTTGTGGCGATGCCATGCCATTATTACGAGCGCAATGAGCATAGTGGCGGTTTCCGCAACAGGAAATGCAAGCCAGATTCCATTCAGCTGGAATAATTTGTCCAGACACCATAAGGCAGGAACAAGGAAAAGCAGTTGTCTGCATAATTGAATCGCTATGCTGGAACCTACTTTTTCTGTCGCCTGAAAATAGGTGGAAATCATGGTAGAGAGACCGCAAAACAGATAGCTTGCCGCCATAATTCGCATAGCGGATATTCCAAAGGAGCGCATGGCTTCCGATGCTGTAAATAATTCCAAAAGCTGTTCCGGAAAGAAGTTGACGGTCAATGTTCCCAGTATCATCATACCGGAGACCAAAGCGGTTCCGTATCGGAAAGCGGAGTGCAGCCTATCTCTGTTTCCCGCACCGTAGTTAAACCGCATAATAGGCAAACAGCCCTGAATCAAGCCGTTTACTGTCATAACGATCAGCTGCTGCACCTTAAAATACGCACCAAAGAATGCAATCGCCGTATCGGAATACGCCACCAGAAACAGATTGACGAATGTCACCATAAACGAACTGAGGGCATTCATAATGAAAGATGGTAAGCCAAGGGTGAATATACGGGCAATCATCCACTTTTGTATATGAAATTCTTTGATCTTTATCCGCACTTTTTGCTTTTTGCCCAGCAGCAAGGCAAATGCCAAAATCATGGATAACAAATAGCCCGCAACAGTAGCCACCGCAGCGCCACGGATTCCCATAGCTGGAAAAACACCAATACCAAAAATTAGTAGTGGGTCAAATACAAAATTAACGACCACTCCTGCAATCTGGAACCACATAGGAGCAACCATGTTCCCAGTAGCCTGTATCATCTTCTGGATTGCGATATGCACCATGTTGGGAATTTGCATGAACGAACATACGCTCATATAGGCAATACTCAACTGATAAATTTCTTCGTTATTGGTGAATGCCCCAAAGTAGGGTTTCATAATCAGCAATGACAGAAGATTGAGCAAAGCACCAATTCCAAAGGCCAGTAACAATCCATGTGTGACGGTAGTATTTGCCTCATTCTGCTTTCTCTGTCCAAGATACCCTGCAATCAGTACATTCACACCAACGCCAATCCAGATAGATGCCGCATTCATCAAAGTTGTAATGGGAAACGACAGGGAAACCGCCGTCAAAGCATTTTCACTCAGCCGCGCTACAAACGCGCTATCTATCAGATTATAGGAATATTGCAGGAACATGGAAATCAGCGGCGGTATCGACATTTGCCAGATAAGTTTTCCAACGGGCGCAACCGCCATTTTGTTATTGGTCTGCATACTTTCCCTCTTTTCCACAAATTGTCCGAACAATATAGTTTTGTTTGCGTGCCGCAGGCTGACCGGCTTCCAGTACAGCGTCCAAAGCCTTGGAAGGGACAGGTTCCGATTTATAAGCCCGTACACTACGGCGCGTCTTGATAAGAGACAAAAAATTATTTTCCATACAGATATAGTTCTCCATTCTGCTAATACTTCCGAGATACAGGCAGCAAAAAAGCCACACAACTATCACAAGATAGCTGTGTGGCAAAAAGATGACCGAATCCGGAAAAGTCCACTAAAATTTTACGTTTATTATTATAGCGAACTTGAAGGAGTCTGTCAAGCATCAATCATTACGGAATTGTGGCAGCTGTCTGTTGTTTTTTGTGTTACTTTATGGCACATGAGAATTCTGTCTGGTTTTGTACTCGTAGTGAGTGGGCATGTTCTCCCATTGGGAGGCCACCCACCAGTCCAATTCATTCAGTACGATATTGGATAGGATGCCGCCCTGCGGCGTTCCCTTAGTCGGGTAATCGCAGCTCATAGCTGGCTGGTTACCGGCTCTGCCTCTTTGACAACAGTTATATGTAATTTGACAACATTGATTAGAACTTTTACATTTAGGGGAAAATAGCGGAAATTATTCGGATAGCATTACTACTAATTTTTACTCTTGTTTTATTGCTGCAACAGAATATGCTTCTCGATACGGTAAAACATCCGGATCTTCCTTGACTTTTCTTCCCTCAAAATGCTGCATTGCAGCTTGGATACTTTCATCGAAAAATTGTTCAATCTCTGGGTATGCGTTATTATTATCAATGCATTTTGCCATAACAACACCAAAACAGGCACTCGGCAGTTCTTCAAAAATTTCTTTTTTAACAACGAATCTCATTTTATGCCCTTCTTATCTGCACTTGACCGGAATACATATTTCAGTCACAAATTTTCCACTGTCATTAGTAATGCCATAGTCTATGAGCGTGATTTCTCGCGAAAAACCAACAATCTGTATCTGTTCTTTTGTGATGTAGTCAAGGAGCTTTTCATAGTGCCGCAAACTACTAACACTAATATGAAACAATTTTGACACTTCACCTATTGAGAAGAGATTTTTCCGATCCATATTTTACTCCTCCACCAGAACAAGTGTTGATTTGCGCCGTATGACTCCAAAGGCGATTAGGCAGATCACGACCGATATCAGTGAGCCTGCCGCAGTAGCTAGTCCCATCGGGAAAAGCGTTGCCGGGAATAATTTTGAAGTAACATAAACGCCAGGCACACGCATCAATACAATAGCGAGAATATTGTGTAAAAACGACAGGCCGGATTTCCTGCATGCGCAAAAAAAGCCGCTAAAACTAAAATGAATGCCAGCAAAAATACAGTCAAAAATGTAACCACGCAGATACTGGCCGCCGAAACGGACCACCGCCGCTCCGTCCACAGTGCCGGGATCGGTGAACAGCGAAACGATGCCTTCCGCTGTAAACTGGATCGCGATAGAAACAAGCACGCCAAAGCCTGCGGCGAGCATCACCGCATAACGCAGCGTTTGAATGGCCCGCTCCGGTTTGCCCGCACCGATATTTTGCGCTCCCAAGGCAGAAACGGTAGACAGCATAGAGGAGGGGACCAAAAAGAGGAAACTGATCACTTTCTCCACAATCCCGACCGCCGCTGCGTCATTCAGTCCACGCTGATTGGCAATAATCGTGATAATAATAAAAGCAACTTGAATCAGGCCGTCCTGAAACGCAATTGGGATGCCGATCCCCAAAATTTTTTCCATGACCGCACGGCAAGGCTTGAAGTCGCTTTTTTTCAGAACGATGCTCCTGCGTTTCAAAATAACGGTAAGGGAAACAACTACACTAATTGCCTGAGAGAGAGTTGTACCAAGGGCTGCGCCCGCAGGCCCAAGGTGCAGCACACCCATAAAAAGATAGTCTAAAGCGATGTTGGCAGCACAGGCTGTGGCAATAAAGCACATCGGGCTTTTGCTGTCGCCCAACCCTCGAAAAATAGAACTGATAATGTTGTAGGATGTAATAAACGGAATCCCGATAAAGCAGATGGTCAAATAGGTGACCGTACCGCTCACCGCATCCGCTGGCGTAGACATGGCAACGACAATGGGATGAACAAAGGATAACAGGATGGCCGTAAGTGCAATGGAAACCACCAGAAACAATATTACCGTATTCCCGATGTTATGCGCTGCCTGTTTTCTCTTTCCTGCTCCCACTGCCTGACCGACGCTGACAGTTGTTCCCATCGATAACCCTACAATCATAACCGTAAGCATGTGCATCACTTGTGAGCCGATAGAAACAGCGGTAGTACTGGCTACACCCTCGAACTGTCCGATGATAAATAGGTCAGCCATGCCATAGAGCGTTTGAAGAAAATACGAGAGCAGATACGGCAATGAGAATAATACAACATTTTTGAACACACTGCCGGTAGTAAGGTTCTTTTCCATATTGCCTAATCCTTCTTTTTTGTTAAACTACCAATATTATAATATCTACAACAGATGTAGAGTCAAGCGCTTTTTCTCATTTTGTAGTACCGTTCAAATGACTTTTTGTAAGTTTATTTTTTTCACGCAAATTCTTGAGAATATCTCGTGTTTCCATGTCTGTCCCTCCTAAGGGATATGTTATTATTTATTACAAAACTGCAAACCTTATTTTAACAAGCAACTCGCTGTTGCTATGGAATAGTGGATGCTGTCAATCAAATTCTTGCGTGTTTCTTTATGGCACATGAGCATTGGAGCTGGACTTATACAGCCGGTACGGTCACTGACTGGGTGGCGCAGTTCAGCTTTGGCTTTTATGGCCTCATGCTGACCTCTCTGCTGCTGGGTCTGATCGTTATGGTGCTCTACAAGCCCCGCACATGGTGTGCGTTTTGTCCGATGGGAACCATGACGCAGGGCATTTGCAAGCTGAAAAACAAAGAATAAACAAAGATAACAGAACGGAGCCTTTCTCATGGCTGAACTGAAAATTACTGCTGCGAATTTTGAAAATGAGATACTGCATTCCGACAAGCCCGTCCTGCTGGATTTCTATGCGGACTGGTGCGGACCGTGCAAAATGCTCTCTCCCGTACTGCATGAGCTTGCCGAAGAAAAAAGCGGTACGCTCAAGGTGGGCAAGGTCAACGTGGACGAGCAGATGGAGCTGGCAATGCGTTTTCAAGTATCCAGCATCCCGATGCTTGTCGTATTCAAGGATGGAAAGGAAATTACCAAATCGGTCGGCTATCGGCCTAAGTCGGAGATTGCCGCAATGGTGGAGGGCGCAAGATGAAAGTTGTGATCGTAGGCGGTGTGGCGGGCGGTGCTTCTGCCGCTGCCCGCATCCGCCGTTTGGATGAACACGCCCAGATCATCATGATCGAGCGCAGCGGCTATGTGTCCTATGCCAACTGCGGTCTGCCGTATTATGTGGGCGGTGTGATCAAGGAGCAAGAAGAACTGACACTGCAAACTCCGGAGAGCTTCTGGGACCGCTTTCGCATTGATGTGCGGGTACGGCAGGAAGTAACTGCGATCAATCCCACAGAGAAAACCGTCACCGTTCACGCATTGGATAGTGGAAAGGTCTACACGGAAACCTATGACAAACTGCTCCTCGCACCCGGCGCAAAGCCGACGGTTCCTGCGCTTTCCGGCGTCAGCAGTGAGCGTGTTTTCACGCTGCGCACCGTGGAGGACACCCTCCGCATCAGGCGCTTTGTAGAGGATCAGAAGCCGAAAACCGCTGTTTTGGCTGGCGGCGGCTTTATCGGTCTGGAAATGGCGGAGAACCTTGTGGAGATGGGCGTTTCCGTCACCATCGTCCAACGTCCAAAGCAGCTATTAGCGCCGCTGGATACGGATATGGCGAGCTTTGTCCATGCGGAAATGCGCAGACACGGCGTGGCTCTGCGGTTGGGTGAAACCGTCACCGGATTCCGGCAGGACGGAGATTCCGTGCTGACGCTGCTGGAGGAAAGTGAGCCGCTGCGCTCCGACATGGTGCTGCTGGCCATCGGCGTCACGCCGGACACCCATCTGGCAAAAGAGGCCGGACTTGAGCTGGGCATCCGGGGCAGCATCGCTGTCAACGAGCGGATGGAAACCTCCGTGCCGGATATCTACGCTGTGGGCGATGCCGTAGAGGTCACCCATTTCGTGACCGGCCAAAAAGCATTGATCTCGCTGGCGGGGCCTGCCAACAAGCAGGGACGCATTGCCGCCGACAACATCTGCGGCGGAAACAGCCGCTTTCACGGCTCTCAGGGCTCGTCTGTTCTGAAACTGTTTGGCTTGACAGCGGCCTCCACGGGGATCAATGAGAAGGCAGCGCAGGCAGCAGGGATCGCTTACGACAAAGTCGTATTATTCCCGGCATCCCACGCTACCTATTATCCCGGCGCACAGTCTATGGCAATGAAGGTGATGTATGAAAAAGAAAGCCTGCGGCTGCTGGGTGCGCAGATCGTTGGCGGCGAGGGCGTGGACAAGCGCATTGATGTACTGGCAACGGCCATTCGCGCAAAAATGACAGCCTTGGAACTGACGGAGCTTGACCTTTCCTATGCGCCGCCCTATTCCTCTGCCAAAGACCCGGTCAATATGGCCGGTTTTATGATCGAGGATTTGGAGAGCGGGAAGGTACGGCAGTTCCATTGGAATGAGGTTGAGGACTTGCCTTGCGATGGCAATGCGACACTGCTGGATGTCCGTACAGAAGGCGAATATCGGCGTGGGCACTTGAATGGATTCCGCAATATTCCACTGGACGATCTGCGGGAGCATTTGGACGAGTTAGACCGGGGTAAGCCTGTTTATGTGAATTGCCAGACAGGGCTTCGCAGTTATCTGGCCTGCCGGCTTTTGACGCAGTACGGCTTCACCTGTGCCCATCTCTCCGGCGGATACAGTTTTTATCAGGTCGTAACACAAGAGCAGCAGACAGC
>ENA-ORCM01003490-ORCM01003490.1-human-gut-metagenome-genome-assembly--contig:-NODE-3490-length-10238-cov-3.496506_pt1 | contig 10238 bp, 9 predicted proteins | sample MGYA00242906_ERZ507928 | MGnify/ENA primary metagenome ERZ507928 (study PRJEB26167, sample SAMN06115497) | human gut metagenome | host: Homo sapiens | place: China:Shanxi | collected 2015-05-07...
GGCAACGCAGATGCCGTGCCGCAGCCGCCGGAGCGGTGCTTAAGCCGTCAGGCGGGAATTGTGCGGTGTTGCCTTAGATATAAAGAAAGAACAGGCCCGCATCTCTGCGAACCTGTTCTGCCGTTCCTTTGGGTAAACACGGTTATCGAAAACGGCGGCATAGCCGCTGCGATGGCTCCGGATTACTTAAACTTGCGCTTGCGGGCGGCTTCGGACTTCTTCTTGCGACGCACAGACGGCTTCTCATAAGCCTCGCGCTTGCGCACCTCAGCAAGAACACCGCTGCGGGCAGTGCTGCGCTTGAAACGGCGCAGGGCGCTCTCAAGGGATTCGCCCTCTTTGACACGGATCTCCGACATCTTTTTCCCTCCCTTGGTCTGAGACAGGAGTTTGCCGGTCAATCAAAATTACAATCAACCAGTAACTGAAATTATACTATACTTTATAGGCTCCTGTCAACCACGATTTTACGCGTTCTGGCCCACTTTTTGAAATTTCATAAAAAGTTCAGTTTTTTGCCCTCATACGCGGGGTATGGGCAATAGTTTATACAAAACCCAAGTACCGCAAACCCAATAAAGCGCCGTAAATCACCGGCTGGTGCAGCATATAAATCAGCAGCGTGCGGCTGCCCACGGCGCACAGGGGGCGCAGGGCTTTGGGCGGCAGGCCGGGCTGCGCGGTGCAGCGGGCGCGGAACCACCGCGCAAAAAAGTACCCCACCCAATACAAAAACACCCACGGCAAAAGTGGGAAATAATCCGATGAGGAAAACACCGTCAGATCTGGCAGACCCAGCCAGAAAAGATTCGGCTTGTACCAGGCGGCGGGTAGGGCCGCCAGGTGCGTTCCCTCAAACCCCAGCCAGCCCTGCGGCAGCTGGTTCAGCAGGGCAAACAGCACCGCGCTGCCCGTAACCCCTGCCAGCGGGGGCAGCTTTTCCAGCGCGGGGCGCAGCAGACAGGTCAGCAGGGCCGCACAGCCCAGCAGGTGCAGCACGCCGAACCAGATGACTTCCTCCGGCATGGCAACGGCGGTTGCCACGGTCAACACCACCGCGCAGGCCGCCGTGAGCAGGCCGTTCTTGAGCGGGCGGCGGGATAGGGTAAAGCTGTAACCCGAAAGCAGAATAAAGCTCCAGCAGATATACTGCTGCCACACATGGCAGTGCGTGGACCAGATATCGTACCAGCCGCTGGCATGGCCAAAAATATACACCCAGTCATACATGGCATGGTAAACCAGCATATTCAGCAGCGCCAGCCCGCGCAGGGCATCGATCTGCCAAAAGCGCTGCCCGGCTGCCGCACGCAACAACTGTTGTTCGGTTTGCATCGCGTTCTCCTTCCCTGCCCTGTGCCAATATGCAAAGGGCTGATGTCACTTTACCATACTTGGCATAGCAAATGCAAGGTGCCCTTGCAAAATGACCGAAAATGCGCTAAAATCTTTGGTGAAATATAACAAAGGAGGGGTCCGTTATGCCCGATATCCGTCTTGTTGCATTGGATCTGGACGGCACCGTATTCAATGATGAAAAAGAGATCACACCCCGCACGCTGGAAGCCATCCGCGCTGCCATTGCCAAAGGGGTTGATGTCATCCCCGCAACGGGGCGTGTGGCATCGGGTGTGCCGGAAGCGTTTTTGCGCATTCCCGGCGTGCGGTATGCCCTGACTTCCAACGGGGCCAGCGTGGTGGAGCTTTCCACCGGCAAACCGCTGGTCAACCTGCCGTTTGATGCTGCCCTTGCCAGCGACATTTATGATATCGTGGCCGCAACGGGCGGTGCCATGGGCATTTTTATCGGCGGCAAAGCCTACACCGATTATTTTGGTGCTAATGACGGCCTTGCCCTGATGCCCCCTGCCCTGCGCCGCTACCTGCGCGGCAGCCGCATTGTGGTGGATGACATGCACGCAGTGTTCGCCGCCCACCCGCACGAGGTGGAAAAGTTCAGCATCACCTATCGGGACAATGCTGCCCGCGATGCCGCCTGGCAGGCTGTTGCCAGCCGGTTTAATGTTGAGATTACTTCCAGCATTCCCAACAACATGGAGATCAACGCCCCCGGCGTGACTAAGGGCAGCGGATTAAAAACGCTGGCCGATACCCTGGGCCTGGCGATGAACCAGGTGATGGCCTGCGGCGATTCCGGCAACGACCTTGCCATGATCCAGGCCGCCGGGTACGGCATTGCGATGGGCAACGCCACACCGGATGTTCTGGCCGCCGCCCGCTATGTAACGGACGACAACAACCATGACGGCGTTGCCAAGGCCATTGAAACCTATGTGTTGAAAGGATAACCCCCTATGCCAAATATCGTTGACCGCTTTGGCCAGCTGGTGGATGACGCCATTCCCAGGCCGGAGCTTGCCCGCCAGCTGCTGCTGTTGGGCTACCGCGCCAAGGATGTGCAGCTGCTGCTTGCCCCGGAAAAAGAGCTCACCCCCGCGCGGCAGTATGCGGCACAGATCGCCATGGACGCCATGATTGCGCCCCTGGCCCACCCGCAGCGGGCGGCGCTGGTCAATATCTTTATGCCCTGTGAACTGCTGCACGCCTTCCACCTGCTGCCGATGTTTGCCGAAGCCACCGCCTGTTACCTGAACGGTGCCGCAGCCGAGCGCGGCTTTATCCATTATGCCGAGAGCGCAGGCATCAGCCCCACGCTGTGCAGCTACCACAAGGCTTTGCTGGGCATGGGGCTTTCCGGCACGGCGGGCAAGCCGCTGTTCACTGCCTGCACTTCCATTGCCTGCGATGCCAACAACCTGACCTTCCGGCGGCTGGCGCAGCATTACGGCATCCCCCACTTTTATCTGGATGTGCCCTATGACCACGACGAGTACGCTGTGGCCGAAGTTTCCGACCGCCTGCGAGAGTTCGCCGCCTTTTTGGAGGATGCGACCCACCAGAAGCTGGACGAAGCGGCCCTGCAGCAGGCAGTCGCCCACAGCGGCCGCACGCTGGAACTATTGCAGCAGGCACAGGCCGCCAAGGCCGGGCGGAACCTGCACAACGATGTCACCTCCGAATTTTACGAAGTGTTTGTGACCCACACCATGCTGGGCACCCCGCAGGCTGAACAGTACGCCCGCAAGCTGCTGGCGGATATCGAGGCCAGCCCCATGGGTGGCGGCACCCGGCTGCTGTGGGCGCACGCCGTGCCGTTTTATCAGGCGCCCGTGCGGGAGCAGCTGAATTTCTCGGCAGAAAATCAGCTTATTACCTGCGATATGAACGCCGATACCTTAGGCTGCTACATGGACCCAGACAAACCGTTTGAGAGCATGGCCGCGCGGCTGGTGAACAACATCTTTAACGGCAGCGCCCAGCACCGCATCCAGCGCGCGCTGGAGCTGTGCCGCATGCAGCAGATCGACGGGGTGGTCTACTTCTGCCAATGGGGCTGCAAGCAGACGATGGGGGCCGCACAGCTGTTCAAGAGCGCACTGGAAGCCGAGGGCTACCCGGTGCTGCTGCTGGACGGCGATGGCTGCGACCGCGCCAACACGATGGACGGCCAGACCGCCACCCGGCTGGATGCTTTCCTGGAGATGCTGCACAGCAAACAGGAGGCGCTGGTATGAGCAAAACGATTTATTATGCCTGCAAATACGCCCCGCTGGAGCTGTTTGCCGGGTATGGGGCCACCTTCTCGGCGCTGGATCCGCTGGCGGAAAGTTTTTCCTGCGCGGAGCGCTGCGCCCACGCCAACCTGTGCGGTTACGCCAAGGCTGTGCTGGAACAGGTGGAGCAATCCGGCATCCGGGCTTTGGTGCTGACCAACTGCTGCGATGCCATGCTGCGCGTTTACGATGTGCTGGCTGCCAGTGATAAGATGGAATTTTTGCAGCTGCTGCCCGTCCCCCACCAGAGCACCCCGGCCACCCGCGCCCGCTTTGCGCGGGACCTGCGCAGGCTGGCGGATGCCCTGCAGCGGTACACCGGGCAGGAATTCGACGCCCAGCGCGCCCACGCCTTTTTTGTGCACACCCCCCACGCCGAGGGTCCGCATTTGACCCTGCTGGGTGCCCATGGCGGCAGCGTGCTGTATGATACCGTGCAGAAAGCCTTTGCCCTGCCCGTGGTGGATGCCACCTGCACCGGCAACCGTGAGCTTGCCGATGTTGCCCCCGCCGCACTGGAGGACTTTTTGCCCGGTTACGCCGCCGCCCTGCTGGGCCAGATCCCCTGCATGCGGATGGATGCCCCGGTCAGTGAGCGCGCCGCCCTGGTGGACGGCCAGACCGTTGGCATTGTGTACCACACCGTGCAGTTCTGTGATTATTACGCCCCCGGCCTGACCGCGCCGGAGCAGTTCCATCTGCCGGTATTAAAAATTGAAACCGACTGTTCCCGCCAGACCTTTACCAGCGGCGGCGGGCAGCTGAGCACCCGCCTGGGCGCATTTGCCGAAAGCCTGAACGCCGTTCCCGATACCGAAAACAAGGAGACTCCCGCCATGAACACCAACGCACAATATGCCGCCGGCATCGACAGCGGCTCTGCCAGCACCGATGCCGTGATCCTGGATCGCAGCGGAAAGATCTGCGGCTGGGCCATTGTGCCCACCGGCGCCGGGGCTGCAACCGGCGCCCGCCAGGCACTGGAACAGGCCCTGACGATGGCAGGCATTGCCGAAAGCGACCTGGGTTCCAAGGTATACACCGGCTACGGGCGCGAGTTTCTGGGCGATGACGGCGCAGCCGTGACCGAGATCACCTGCCATGCCCGCGGGGCTCATCATCTGGACCCCGCCGTGCGCACCGTGATCGACATTGGCGGGCAGGATTCCAAGGTGATCCGCCTGAGCGAAAGCGGCGCTGTTGAAACCTTTGCGATGAACGACAAATGCGCCGCCGGTACCGGCCGTTTTTTGGAGATGATGGCCCGCACCCTGCAGATGAAGCTGCCGGAGATGAGCGAGCTTGGCCTGGACTGGCACAACGATGTGACCATTTCCAGCATGTGTACCGTGTTTGCGGAAAGCGAGGTCGTCAGCCTGATTGCCCGCAGCACCGCACCGGCGGATATCATCCACGGCCTGAACAAATCTGTTGCGGGCAAAACCGCTGCCCTGGCCCGCCGCACCGGCGGCGTGGCCCCCTTTATGATGACAGGCGGTGTAGCCCGCAACCGCGGCGTTGTGAAAGAGCTGGAAACCGCCCTGAAAGCCCCGGTGGAGGTCAGCGAGTACAGCCAACTGTGCGGCAGCCTGGGCGCAGCGCTGTTTGCGCTGGAAAAAATGGGCGTAAAGCTGTAAAACCTCCGGTGCGCAAAGTACTTGCTTTAAGTCGTACTTTCGTGTACACTAGGGTGTATCATATTAAGATAGCATGATGGCTGCAAAAATAAGGAGGGCTTTCTTATGTCTTGGGGAACAAATGTACTGGTCGGCCAGTCCGGCGGGCCGACTGCTGTGATCAATTACAGCCTGGCCGGTGTGTATGAAGCTGCCAAAGCTCTGGGCGCCGCCCATGTATACGGCATGGAGTATGGCATTCAAGGGCTTTTGCAGGGCAAGATTGTGGACCTGGATGACCGCCTTGACGACAAGATGGAAATTGAGCTGCTCAAGCGCACACCGTCCAGTTACCTGGGCAGCTGCCGGTTCAAGCTACCCAACCCCGCCACGGACGAACGCCCCTTTGTGCAGTTGTTTGAACTGTTTGCCAAGTACTGCATTGGGGCCGTGTTCTACATTGGCGGCAATGATTCGATGGACACCATTGCCAAGCTTTCCGCTTACGGGGCTGCCAAGGGCAGCGAGATCCGCTTTATCGGCGTGCCCAAAACCATTGACAACGACCTGATGTACACCGACCACACCCCCGGTTACGGCAGTGCCGCCAAGTACATTGCCACCATCCTGAAAGAGGTCATCTGTGATTCCAGCGTGTATAACATCCGCAGCGTAACGGTGGCCGAGATCATGGGCCGCCATACCGGCTGGCTGGCCGGTGCCGCCAGCCTGGCTGCCGGGGCTGACTGCAACGGCCCGGACATCATTCTGCTGCCGGAGCGCCCCTTTGACGAGAATGTGTTCCTGGAAAAAGTAGCCCAGCTGGAAAAAGACCGCCACAATGTCATCATTGCGGCCAGCGAGGGCGTAAAAAACAAGGACGGCGTTTTCCTGTGTGATTTGGTATCCACAGCAGGCCAGCTGGATGCTTTTGGCCATAAAGCCATTTTGTCCGGCACCAGCCGCTACCTGGCGGATTTGATCCATGTGCGCCTGGGCTGCAAAACTCGCGCGATCGAGTTCTCTACCCTGCAGCGCTGTGCCTCCCATCTGGCAAGCCGCACCGACATTACCGAGGCATACCAAGTGGGCGGTGCTTCGGTGGAAGCTGCTTACCGCGGCGAAACCGGTAAGATGTGCGCCATCCGTCGCATTTCGGATATGCCGTACCGCACCGAAACCGAGATGGTAGATGTGCAGAAGGTTGCCAACCTGGAAAAGCGCGTGCCGGATGACTGGATCAGCCCGGACGGCATGCATGTGACCGAAGCATTCCATCACTATGCCCGCCCCCTCATCCAGGCCGAGCTGACCCCCATCTACATCGACGGCGTGCCCCGCCATCTGCATCTGCATTGATTTACGGGGGTTTTTGTTCCTTCTTTGAAAAGAAGGAAGCAGAAGCTTTAATAATATAAGGCAATACCGCATAATTCTAAGTGCCGATACGGCGAGCGAGGCACGGCAGCTGCTAAGCCAAAAGCGCAGATAATACTGGATGTCTTATCGAGCATTTTGGCAACGCAGATGCCGTACCGCAGCCGCCGAAGCGGTGCTTAAGCCGCTAGGCGGGAATTGTGCGGTGTTGCCATAACACAATAATATTATTTTCCATCAAGAAAGCAATGAATAATAAAAGGCGCATCGCAACCCCTTGGATAGGGTGTGCGGTGCGCTTTTGTGTTGTACTTTTATTTAGGCACTGTAGGGTGGGATGCCCTCATCCCGTCCTTGAGGAAGATAAATCATCCACCACATGCTAAGGCAACACCGCATCAGCTCATCCGCGGGACGATGCAAGCATCGTCCCCTACAAATGTTTGTAGGTTTGCAGCAAATATTTACGTTTCTCGGCGGGGTCGGGTGCCCCCACCTTACCGGGCAAGTTGCCCTTCCCCCACAAAACCAAACACCCCCGTCCTTATTCCAGCTGTCACGCAGCCAAAACAAAGGCGGGGGTATTTTTTAATGCCAGAGGGTAAACAGCAGCGCCAGCAGGGCCAGCAGGCCAAGCAGGTAGATGCCACAAATCAGCAGGGTAGCTTTCAGCGCACCCAGGATCGCCCACAGGCGCTCCTTACCGGTCAGCTGGGGGTCTTCCTCCCAGGGACGGTCAGCAGCCTGTTGGGGCTGCTGCGCGGGGGTATGGCCCTGCTTGCGGCGGCGCGGCAGCCAGATACTGTCGTGCTCAATGCCACTCATATCGGCCACGGTGCGGCCGTCATCCTCAAAGGGTTCGTTATGCTTCATTTTTCGTACAGGTGGCACACAACATAGTGGCCGGGTTCCACCTCACGCTGCTGCGGCACTTCGGTCTTGCAGCGCTCGGTCGCATAGGGGCAGCGGGTATGGAACTTGCAGCCCTTGGGCGGGTTGGCCGGGGACGGAATGGAGCCCTGCAGCACAATGCGCTCGCGGCGAATGGTCGGGTCCGGGATAGGAATGGCGCTGAACAGTGCCTTGGTGTAGGGATGTAGCGGATGGCTGAAGATATCCGCCGTTGCACCGTACTCCACCAGGTTGCCCAGGTACATAACGCCAACCGTATCCGAAATATGCTCAACAACAGAAAGATCGTGGGAGATGAACAGGTAGGTCAGGTTATATTTATCCTGCAATTCTTTCAGCAGATTGATGATCTGGGCCTGAATGGAAACGTCCAGTGCAGAGACCGGTTCGTCGCACACAACAAACTCCGGGTTCAGGGCCAGGGCGCGGGCAATGCAGATGCGCTGGCGCTGGCCGCCGGAAAATTCGTGCGGATAGCGGGTTTTGTGGTAGGGCTGCAGGCCGCAGTTATCCATGACCTGGTCAATATAATCATTGAACTCTGCCTTGGGCACCAGGTTATGCTCGCGCACAGCCTCACCGATGATCTCACCAACCGGCAGACGCGGGGACAGGCTGGAGAACGGGTCCTGGAAGATGATCTGCATCTTGGTACGCAGGTTACGCAGCTCCCTGCCGGTCATATCGTACACTTCTTTGCCGTTGAACAGTACCTGACCGCCGGTTTTTTCGCCGGCAAGGCGCAGGATTGTACGGCCGGTGGTGGATTTGCCGCAGCCGGATTCGCCGACCAGACCCATGGTATGGCCGCGCTTGAGGTTGAAGGTAACGCCATCGACAGCCTTGACATGACCCACGGTCTGGGACATCAGGCCGCCCTTGATGGGGAAGTATTTTTTAAGCTGGTTGACCATCAGAATATACTGATCATCATAGGTGACGGGGGTATAGTCCAGCTTTTTTGCGTTTTCTGCCTGTGCCATCGTCACTCACCCGCCTTTCGATTATTTTCATAGTAGCGGTAGCAGCTGACCTTGTGCGTGGGGGACAGGCTGATCTCGCAGGGGTATTCACCATCGCAGCAGGGCAGAGCCATCTCGCAGCGATCCTTAAAGTAACAGTAGTTGGGCATATTGACCGGGTTGGGTACCTTGCCGGGGATGGAGTACAGTCGGTCCACCTTTTTGCCCACGATCGGTTTGGAAGCCATCAGGCCGATGGTATAGGGGTGAGCCGGGTTTGCGAAAATCTCCTGAGCGGTGCCCTTTTCCACCACGCGGCCTGCGTACATGACAACAACGTAATCTGCCATCTCGGCAATCACACCCAGGTCATGGGTGATCAGCATGATGGAGGAGTTAATGCGGTCCTTCAGGTTGCGCAGCAGGTCCAGGATCTGGGCCTGAATCGTCACGTCCAGTGCGGTGGTGGGTTCGTCGGCGATGATAACCTTGGGGTTGCAGGCCAATGCCATGGCGATCATGACACGCTGGCGCATACCGCCGGACAACTCATGCGGGTACATCTCATATACACCCTGGCTGTTGGCGATGCCAACCATCTCCAGCATTTCAACGGTGCGCTTTTTGATGTCCTCTTTGCTCTTGCCTTCGCCGTCATGCAGAGCAATGACTTCATCGATCTGAGCACCGATGCGGAACACCGGGTTCAGGCTGGTCATCGGCTCCTGGAAGATCATCGAAATATAGTTGCCGCGCAGGTGCTGCATGACCGTTCCGGGAGTTTTGGCAACATCATAGGCTTTGCCATTACCCAGGTTCAGGCGGATCTCGCCCTGAACGATCTGGCCCTGGGGGCGCTGCAGCAGCTGCATCAGCGAAAGGCTGGTAACGGATTTGCCGCAGCCGGATTCGCCCACAACGCCCACAGTTTTGCCCACAGGAACTTCAAACGAAACACCGTCCACGCTTTTTACCACGCCGGTATCGGTAAAGAAATAGGTGTGCAGGTTATCAAATTCAACAGCGTTTTCCGGGTTTTTCATCTGGGTCAGATACTCAGATTCCGGCACATTCTTGCGCTTGCGCTGTTTTTCGTACTGGTCCGTAATGCGGCGGTTTTCTTTGGAGATACGCCGCGACTCCTTGGCGGAAAGGTAACCGTCCTGTTGTTTAGCCATCGTGTGTGTCTCCTTTCATCAGCGTTTCATCTTGGGGTCAAAGGCATCGCGCAGGCCATCGCCCACAAAGTTGAAGCCCAGAACCGTGATCAGCAGGCAGATGCCGGCCGGGACCCAGATGAACAGATAGTTGGTCATAACATAAGCGTTGTTGACATCGTTGATGATGTTGCCCCAGGATGCAAACGGGTACTTAACGCCCAGACCCAGGAAAGACAGGGTGGCTTCCGTCAGGATGGTGGAGCCAAGGCTCATGGTGCAGGTAACAATCAGCTGCGGGATAACGTTGGGGATCAGGTGGCGGAAGATGCGGTGCCATGCGCTGATGCCGCAGGCTTCAGCTGCCGTCATGAACTCCTGCTCGCGCAGAGAGAGGATCTGGCCGCGGACCAGGCGGGCAATGCCGGGCCAGCCCAGGAAGCCGAGGATCAGCATCAGGTACATCATACGGGTCCAGGAATCAATGCGCATGGCGTCCATGGCAGCGCCCAGAATGATGATGATGGGCATGGAGGGCAGGCAGTAGAACACGTCCACGATACGCATGATGAGGTTATC
>ENA-ORCM01003494-ORCM01003494.1-human-gut-metagenome-genome-assembly--contig:-NODE-3494-length-10215-cov-3.237917_pt1 | contig 10215 bp, 8 predicted proteins | sample MGYA00242906_ERZ507928 | MGnify/ENA primary metagenome ERZ507928 (study PRJEB26167, sample SAMN06115497) | human gut metagenome | host: Homo sapiens | place: China:Shanxi | collected 2015-05-07...
ATCCCAGCGTGGAAAGGATCATCGACCAGCCGGAATCCAGCTGCACCACGTTGCACAGCACAGTGTTGCAGAGCGCCGTCAGCACAACCAGCGCGGCCAGGCGGCCGTTGCCGTGCAGGCCGGGCATCAGCAGGCCAATGAACATAGCATACAGCGAAATGCCCAGTGCCGCGGTGATCAGCGGCGGCAGCAGCCCGGTTGCAATGGCCCCCAGCCAGCTGCCCAGCGCCCAGGAAAGATAGGAGCAGAGCGCCATGGAGAAAAAGTACCGCGGCGTGCGCCGGGCGTTGGCCGTGGTGGTGTACACGGCAAAGGTTTCGTCCGTAACGCCAAAAGCGGCCAGCATACGCACCGGCAACCTGCCGCCCTGCCTCTGGTTGAACACGCAGGTGCTCATGATGATATGCCGCAGGTTCAGGATAAATGTTGTCAGCACAATGGTCAGCACAGCAGCGCCCTGCGCCACCATACCAGCAGCCATCATCTCGCTGGCACCGCCGTATACGGTCAAGGACATCAGCACCGTCTGCCAGGTGTTCAGGCCCGCCTGGCGCGCCATTACGCCATAGGCAATGCCCACCGGCACATACCCCAGCATAATGGGCACCGCGCTGCGGGTCCCGGCCAGCCACTCCTCTTTTTTGGTCATATTCCCTCCTCTTTTTCTACTGATCTGGTTGATTGCGCGAAATATGGTTTATTATAGCACCGCCCCCTGGCCGCAGCAAGTTTTTCTTGCCGTAAGAGATAGAATAGCGTATAATGTAAAAGAATATATTTTGTTTTTACCTTGTGTGCCCTTTGGCCATTCTTCTGCCGGGCACACCCACCTATAAATTTGATCGGGGGATCTTGCAAATGTCTGGTTTTATCCCGCTTTCCGTGCCGAACTTCGGCGAAAAAGAAGCAGCTTACGCTGCCGAGGCTATTACTTCCGGCTGGGTTTCCACCAGCGGTGCCAAAGTTAGCGAATTTGAGGAAGCACTGGCTGCTTATGTAGGCATGCCGCGCGCTGTTGCCGCCAACAGCGGCACCTCCTCGCTGCACCTGGCCGCAATGGCGGCGGGCATCCGCCGCGGGGATGAGGTGATTGTGCCCACCCTGACCTTTATTGCCGCTGTCAACCCGCTGACCCGCTATGTGGGCGCGGAACCGATCTTCATCGGCTGCAACGATACCCTTTGCATTGACCCGGACGCCGTGGAGGATTTTTGTGCCAACCACTGCACCCTGAAAGAGGACAGGCTGTACAATAACAAAACCGGTGCCCGCGTGCGCGCGCTTGGCGTGGTGCATGTGTTTGGCAATATGGCCGATATGCCCCGCCTGCTGGACATTGCCCGCCGCTACAAGCTGATTTTGATTGAGGACGCCACCGAAGCGCTTGGCACCCGCTACACCGCAGGCCCGCTGGCTGGCAAGGCCGCCGGCACCATGGGCGATATCGGCTGCTACAGCTTTAACGGCAACAAGATCATGACCACCGGCGCAGGCGGTTTTGTGGTTTCCAACCACGCCGATTGGGCCGAGCACGCCAAGCACCTTTCCACCCAGGCCAAGGCCGATATGCTGCAATTTCTGCATGATGAAGTCGGCTACAACTACCGCATGACCAACGTGCAGGCCTGCCTGGGCCTTGCCCAGCTGGAAAGGCTGGAGGGCTTTGTGGAGACCAAGAAAGCCCGCTACGACCAGTACAAAGCTGCTCTGGACGGCGTACACGGCCTTCGTATTCTGCCGTTCAAAGAGGAATCTGACGGCGTGCGCTCCAACCACTGGTTCTACAGCCTGTACCTGAAAGATTCCGGCCTTGACCGCGATACCGTGATTGCCAAACTGCAGGAGCAGGGTATCCAGACCCGCCCGGTATGGGCCCTGATCAACGAGCAGGCCGACTACCCCAAAAACGAAGCGTACGCCCTGGAAAAAGCCCAGGGCTACCGCAAGTACATCGTCAACCTGCCCTGCTCCACCAACCTGACCGAACAAGACTGCGAACGCGTGATCGCGGCAGTTAAGAACCTGTAATTTGAGTTAGGAGGGAGGAGCTAGAAGTTAGGAGTTATTGGTGTGCGCTGCCGCGCGCAATTTTGGATATTAAGTCTTTCAACTCCTAACTCCTACTTCCTAACTCCTACCTTTCCAAGGGGGTATTTTACCTGAAAGTCGAAGAACTTTTTATTTCGGAGTCCTGCACGGTGCTGGATACGATGAAAAAGCTGGATGAAACGGGCCAGCGCATCCTGTTTATTGCGCCGGAGGGCAAACTGAAGGCCGTCGTGACAGATGGGGATATCCGCAAGTGTATCCTGCGCGGCGGCGCGCTCAGCGCCCCGCTGACCCAGGCTGCCAATTATCATCCCCACAGCCTGCCGGTGGCCGAGCGCGGCCGCGCCCGCGCCGAGCTGCAGCGCCTTGGCATTGATGCCCTGCCCATTCTGGACAAGCACGGCGTCATCACCGATATTGTTTTTGCGGGCGGCGTGGATGTGGACAACCGCAAAAAGGTGGATATCCCCGTTGTGATGATGGCGGGCGGCCTTGGCACGCGGCTGTACCCCTACACCAAAATTCTGCCCAAGCCGCTGATTCCGGTGGGGGAACAGCCCATTGCCGAGCTGATTTTTTCCCGCTTCCGGGATTTTGGCTGCCGCCATATGACGATGATTGTCAACTACAAGCGCGGCATGATCAAGAGCTACTTTGCCGACCTGGAAAAAGACTATACCGTTGACTTTATTGACGAAGATGTGTTCATGGGCACCGGCGGCGGGCTCTGCCTGCTGAAAGGGCGGATGGATTCCCCGTTTTTCTTTACCAACTGTGATACCCTACTGGACCTGGATTACGGCGACCTGTACCAGTACCACAAAGCCCACGGCAACCTGGTTACCATGGTATGCGCGTTCAAGCACTATGTAGTGCCTTACGGTGTTGTTGAACTGGGCGAAGACGGCGGCATTGCCGCCATGCGGGAAAAGCCGGAGCTGAACTTTTTGACCAACACCGGCGTTTACGTTGTGGAGCCGCGCGTGGTGGAAGAGATGAAGATGGGTGAAGTGATCGGCTTCCCTGATGTGATCGACCGCTACCGCGCCGCCGGTGAAAAAGTAGGCATCTACCCCATCAACGAAAGTTCCTGGATGGACATGGGCCAGATGGAAGAGCTGGAAAAGATGAGAAGAAAACTGGAACAACAGAGCTGAGTTAGGAGTAATTTATGCCTGTAACGATCATTGCTGAAGCCGGGGTAAACCACAACGGCGATTTGGAAACCGCCAAGCGGATGGCTTATGTGGCTAAGGAATGCGGTGCAGATATTGTAAAATACCAGACCGCTGTGCCGGAGCTTGTGGTGAGCAGGTTCGCCGAAAAAGCCGAATACCAGAAACAGACCACCGATGCCGCCGAAAGCCAGCTGGAGATGATTCGCAAGCTGCATTTTTCGTTTGAGGGCCACCGGGAACTGAAAGAATACTGCGATTCCATTGGCATCCAGTATCTTTCCGCGCCGTTTGATATCCCCAGTGTGCGGTTTTTGGGCACACTGGGCATGCCGCTCATTAAAATTCCGTCCGGCGAGATCACCAACCTGCCCTATCTGGAAGAGATCGGCAAGCTGCACACCCCGGCGCTGCTTTCCACCGGCATGTGCAACTTAAGCGAGATCACCGACGCCCTTGGCATCCTGGACGACAACGGCTGCCCGGAAGTGACCATTCTGCACTGCAACACCCAGTACCCGACTCCCTATGAGGATGCCAACCTCACCGCCATGCTGGAGCTTTTTGACCAGTTCGGCCTGCCGGTCGGGCTTTCGGACCACACGCCGGGCTGGGAATGCGATGTTGCTGCCACGGTACTTGGTGCGCAGGTGATTGAAAAGCACTTTACGCTGGATAAATCCTGGCCCGGACCGGACCAAAAAGCCAGCCTGGACCCGACCGAGTTCAAGGCCATGGTACAGGCCGTGCGCCATGTGGAAGCCGCCCTTGGCGACGGCCACAAGCACCTGACCGCCAGCGAAGCCCCCAACAAGGCCATTGCCCGCAAGAGCATTGTGGCCGCGCGGCCCATCAAGGCAGGCGAAGTGTTCACCGCCGAAAACTTGCTGACCAAGCGCCCCGGCGATGGTATTTCCCCCATGCTGTGGTACACCGTCCTTGGCCAGACCGCCAAGCGCGATTTTGCCGAAGACGAAAAGATCGAGCTGTGATTTTTACGGGGGTTCTCCGGCCTTTTTGCAAAAAGGCCTCGGCGAAAAACTCTGAATAGAAATAATAGAATTGGGACTTCATCGTAATATCCGTGGGATGGCTCCCTCTTAGCCGCTTTGATGCATTTTAAGCGGCAATATTGGGCAGGGTTTATTCCGTGATTTTTTATGCACGCAATAAGGAACCACCCCTCAGGCCGCATCGCGTCCAGCTCCCCTCCAGGGGAACCAATACAAAGTTAAAACCCGCGGCAGCTCCCCTTTGAGGGGAGCTCCGGCAACGCCGGTGAGGGCTGGTTTCCTACGCAGAGCCTGATAACCAGCGGCATATGTAGCAAAGACCCGCCTGCGGGATGATGCGAGCATCGTCCCCTACAAATCAGGCCCTGATTATCACAAATTGCATTGTGCAACAAGGCAGGGTCACGGCGGGATGAGGACATCCCGCCCTACAGATATTTTCTGATGTTCCGCCACCAACCTTACCCCATCTCTTATTCTTCATTTCTTGTTCCGAATTGATTTAACTCCTCCCTCCTAACTTCTAACTATTATGAAAAACATCACCATCATCACCTCCACCCGTGCGGAATATGGGCTGCTGCGGCCGGTTATCCAAAAGGTTGCGGCGGCACAGGACCTGCAATTACAGCTGGTTGTTACCGGGGCACATCTCTGTGCCCGGTTTGGCAATACGGTGCAGGAAATTGAGGCTGACGGCCTGCCCATTGCGGCCCGCCTGCCGATTTTTGAAGAAGAGAACCCCAACGAACCGGTGGCCCTTACCATTGCACGCACCATCACGGTATTTGACGGCTATTTTGCCGCCCACCGCCCGGATGCGGTGCTGCTTCTGGGCGACCGCTTTGAAATTTTTGCGGTGGCTACAGCGGCTGCGGCACGGCATATCCCCATTGCGCATATTTCCGGCGGGGATGTAACCCTTGGCGCGGCGGATGAATACTACCGCCACTGCATCACCAAAATGGCGGCGCTGCACTTCCCCAGCTGTGCCGAAAGCGCGGCCCGGCTGGTGCGCATGGGCGAAGCCCCCGAAACCGTGTTCTGCGTGGGCGGCCTGGGCGATGAAAACATCCGCACCCTGCCCAAAATGACGCGGCAGGAATTGTGTGCTTCCACCGGCTTTGACCTGATGCAGCCTTTTGCCATCGTGACCTACCACCCCGAAACTTCCGCCGCGGCGGGCGATCCTGCCGCGCAGGCGGATGCCCTGTGCGCCGCAATGGAAGCGGTTTCCGGCGTGTTCTGGCTGATCACCGGTTCCAATGCGGATGCCGGCGGCGCTGTGTGCACCGCCAAAATGCAGGCGTTTGCCGCCGCCCACCCGCAGCGTGCCGGGTTCATCAACAGCCTGGGGCTCAAGCGGTATCTTTCCGCCATGCAGTGCGCTGCGCTGGTGGTGGGCAATTCCAGTTCCGGCGTGGTGGAAACGCCCACGTTCGGTGTGCCGACCGTCAACATCGGCAGCCGCCAGGCCGGGCGCATCATCTGCCAGAACGTGCTGTGCTGTGCTGCCGCTGCCCCTGCAATCGAGGCCGCCCTGCGCCGTGCCCTGACCCCGGAATTTTCCGCCGTGGCCCACGCCGCACAAAGCCCCTATAACGGCGGCGATACCAGCGGCAAGATCTGCCGGGTTCTGGCCCAATTTGACTTTGCCAAACCCAAAACGTTTTATGACGGCCCCGTGCCGGAATTTAACCCCAAAAGGAGCATCTCCCTATGAAAATTCTGATCGTTGGTCTGGGCAGCATGGGCAAGCGCCGTGCCCGCCTGACCAAAGGCATTGATTCCAGCATCCGCATTGCGGGTGTCGATACGGCGGAATCCCGCCGGGCGGAAGCCACCGACCTTGGCCTGATCGACGCCGCTTACCCCAGCATCGCTGAAGCCGTTGCCGCCGAAGCCCCGGACGCCGCCCTTGTTTGCACCGCTCCCCTGACCCACGCGGCCATCATCAGCGAGCTGCTGGACAACAGCCTGCCGGTATTTACCGAGCTGAATCTGGTTGCTGACGGCTATGAGGAAAACATGGCAAAAGCGAAAGAAAAAGGCGTGCTGCTGTTTCTTTCTTCCACCATGCTTTACCGGCGCGAAACTCAGTACATCAAGCAGCAGGTGGCTGCATTCGGCAAGCCGGTGCATTATATTTACCATATTGGCCAGTACCTGCCGGATTGGCACCCGTGGGAAAACTACAAAAACTTTTTTGTGGGCAACGCCCGCACCGGCGGCGTGCGCGAGATTTTTGGCATTGACCTGCCCTGGCTGCTGGATGCCTTTGGCGATGTGACCCATGTGACCGTGCAGGAGGACAGCATCAGCGACCTTGGGCTGCCCTATCCTGATTGCGTTACCCTGCTGCTGCGCCATGCTTCCGGCGCGCAGGGTGTGCTGGCAGCAGATGTGGTAAGCCCCAAGGCGGTGCGCAACTTTGAATGCTTTGGCGATGGTCTGCACCTGTTCTGGGAGGGCAACCCCAAAGCGCTGTATGAGTTCAAGAACGGTGACAAACAGTTTGTGGACACCTACACCAGCTTTGAGCATGACAACCGCTACAGCGACAACATTGTAGAGAACGCCTATGTGGATGAGCTGACCAACTTTTTTGCCTGCCTGCGCGGCGAAGAAACGTCCCGCTGGAGCTTTGAACAAGATTTGGCCGCCATCCGCATTATGGATAAAACCTGAAAATCAGTTAGGAGGTAGGAGGTAGAAGTTAGGAGTTGAATGTGCGGCTTGCGCCGCGATTTTGAAATAAGGCAAAACCTGATATTCAAAATATGCGCGGATGCGCACACCAATAACTCCTAACTCCTCACTCCTACCTCCTAACTTAAAAGGGGGTCACCATGCTTACTGCCCTGTTTATCGGTCTGGGATCTATCGGGACCCGGCATTTGAAAAATCTGACGGCGATTTGCGCACAGCGCGGGCTGGCGCTGCGGGCGGATGCGCTGCGCAGTGATTTAGCCCGCCCGCTGCGCCCCGGCGCGGCGGAGCTGCTGCACAGCCAGTTCACCACCTTGCAGGATTCCGCCGCCTTGCCGCACTACGATTTGGCGTTTATCACCAACCCCACCAGCCTGCACGCGCAGGCATTGGAGGAAATTCGCGGCCTGGCAGACGCGCTGTTTATCGAAAAGCCCATTGTTTCCGCCGAGCAGACGGATGTAGACCTTGCCACCCTGCTGCCCGCCGGGCAGAAAGCCTATGTGGCTGCACCCATGCGCTGGTGCGGCACCATGCTGGCGCTGAAAAATCACCTGCCCGGCCTGCGCCCCTACAGTGCGCGGGTGATCTGTTCCTCCTACCTGCCGGACTGGCGGCCGGGGGTGGATTACCGCACGGTGTACAGTGCCCACAAGGCCCTGGGCGGCGGCGTGACCATCGACCTGATCCATGAATGGGATTACCTGGTCGATCTCTTCGGCGTGCCGGAAACAATTTGTAATATACGCGGAAAATATTCCGATTTGGAAATCGATTCTGACGACCTTTCCATCTATATTGCCCAATATTCCACCCTGCTGGCGGAAGTGCACCTGGATTACTTTGGCCGCACCTACCGCCGCTCCATTGAGCTGTTCTGCAAGGATGGCAGCTGCATGGCAGATTTTGGCGCCGGAACGCTGACCCTGCCCAACGGTGCGGTGGAACACTATGAGGAGGACGTCAACGAGCGCTACCTGCGCGAGATGAATTATTTCCTTGACTATGCTGCCGGGGAGGAAACCGAGAGCCTGAACCCGCCCGCCACGGCACTGCAAGTATTAAAACTGACATTGGGGGAACAACAATGAACCGTCTGTTGATCACCATCTGCGGCCGTGCAGGCAGCAAGGGTTTTAAGAACAAAAACCTCAAAACCTTCTGCGGCCACCCGCTGGTGTATTATTCGCTCAGCGCCGCCGAGCTGTTTATCAAAAAGCATCCCGAACTGCACATTGACATTGCCCTAAACACCGACAGCCCGGAGCTGGCCGAATTGGTTGCCGCCAAGTACCCGGAAGTCATCTTCCTGCCGCGCGGCGAAGAACTGGGTGGCGACCGCGTGCCTAAGATGGCTGTCTATCAGGACAGTCTGCACCGCATGGAGGAACGCACCGGCCAGCCGTATGACTGGTACATGGACCTGGACATCACCAGCCCCCTGCGCACCGAATCGGACATCGAAAACGCCTTCACCAAAAAACAGAGCCGCGATGATCTGGATCTGGTGTTCAGCGTGTGCGAAGCCCGCCGCAATCCCTGGTTCAATATGGTCAAAACTGTGGACGACCATGTTGAACAGGTCTGCAAGAGTGAGTTCACCGGCCGCCAGCAGGCTCCGGATGTGTATGATGTAAACGCTTCCATCTATGTCTTCAAACGGGATTTCCTCGCCACTAACACGGACGGCATGCTGTGGCGCGGCAAGATCGGCATCAGCGTGATGATGGATACCGGCATTATTGATATCGACTCGGAGCACGACTACCTGTTGATGGAAGCCATTGCCCAGCACCTGTATGCCCATTACCCGGAGTTTGCCGCTGTGCAGGAGAACATTCGTGACTGACCTGGCGTTCAATCTGATCATGGACTGCGGCCAAGCTATGCTGGCCAATGGCGGCGAGGTGTTCCGCGCGCAGGACACCATGGAGATCATGGCCCGCAGCTTCGGCATTGTGGATTTCCATGTTTATGTGCTGACCAACGGCATTTTTGCTTCCGCCCAAAACGGAACGGTCAGCGCTGTGCGGCATGTTCCGGCGGTTTCCACCAACCTGGGCCATGTGGAGGCCATCAACGCCATTTCCCGCCGTGTGGCGGATGGCGAACTGGACCTGAACAGCGCCCAGCTGGAATTTGAGCAGATGAAGCGGATGCCCACCCTCTCCCCACTGTACAACTGTGCAGCAGCCACCATGGGGGCCGGCTGCTTTGCCATGCTGTTTGGCGGCGGCCTGCCGGAAATGCTGGTGGGTGCGCTGGGCGGGCTGCTGGCCTCCGCCAGTTCCTGCGCGCTCAGCAAGCACCATATCAGCCGCATTTTCCGCGATATGCTTTCCGCCATTGCCTGCACGCTGACCGCTTTGATTGCCCAGCTGGTCTACCCGGCCCTGCAGGTCAACTTTGCCATCATCGGCGCGCTGATGGTGCTGACCCCCGGCGTTGCCTTAAGTATGGGCATCCGTGATATCATCAACAGCGATTATCTTTCCGGCACCATCCGGCTTGTGGATGCCCTGCTGGTTGCGGGATGCCTGGCTGTCGGCGTCACTCTGGGGTATACCTTATTAAGCACAGTAACGGGGGTGGTATGGTGAGTTCTGCTCCTGTCTGGTTTACCATGCTGGTTCAGTTTGTGGTTGCCATGGTTGCAACCATCTCGTTCGGCATCACCTTTCAGGTGGGCCGCCGCCATTACTGGACCTGCGGTTTTGTGGGGGCCGTTGGCTGGACGATCTACATTGCCTGCACTACCCTTGGCGGTATGACCGCCCCCATGGCCACACTGATTGCCACACTGCCGCTGGCCGCGCTTTCCCGCTTTTTTGCCATCCGGCACAAGGCCCCCATCACGGTATTTCTGCTGACCGGCATTTTTCCCCTGGTGCCCGGCGCGGGCATTTATTACACGGCTTACTATTTTTTGCGCAACGACCGCGCCCTGTGCACCAGCAAAGGCATTGAAACCTTAAAAGTTGCCGTTGCCCTGGCCCTTGGCATTGCCATCGTATGCTCCATCCCCCTGCCCAAGCGCCACGCCGCCAGCAGGCAGGCAAAATAAAAAATATGAAGCCCGGTGCTTCTTTGATATGCTACCCCTAGAGTAGACAGAGAAAAAACTCTGAAAGCTCTGGGGGTATTTTCATGTCAAGGATACAACCAAAAACACAGCGTTCCATTATCGCGCACAAAAGCACCTGCGCACCGTCTGGTTCGATTCCTCGCACGGGATACACGAAAAAACACTCCAGCATAAGCTGGAGTGT
>ENA-ORCM01003497-ORCM01003497.1-human-gut-metagenome-genome-assembly--contig:-NODE-3497-length-10213-cov-2.799033_pt1 | contig 10213 bp, 4 predicted proteins | sample MGYA00242906_ERZ507928 | MGnify/ENA primary metagenome ERZ507928 (study PRJEB26167, sample SAMN06115497) | human gut metagenome | host: Homo sapiens | place: China:Shanxi | collected 2015-05-07...
AAAACACGGCACTTCTTCCCTGTGCCAGTCTTTCCGACAGATTCGTTGACGGGTCTACACAGAACAATTTCATATAAAAATGATTGTTCTCATCATGCTTTGTATAAATCAGATATTTTTCATCCATGCAGTCATACATATTCAGAAAATGCCGCAGTGTAAAGAAAAACTGCAAAATTTCCTCCTGCTGCGGATGATTTTTATGATGTTCCAGAAAATGCTGTAATCTTACATAACACCGTTCCAGTGCCGCAGGAAAAGTTCCCAGATAATCAATCACATCTATTGTATCACATTTTCTTTTATATTCCAACAATCCGGCATTGCACTTTTCAAGGCTGTTATACAATGCCCTGTCTGTATCTTTTACATATTTTTTTATTGTCAGAAAATCCTCTTTTACAAGAATAGCACTGTACATCTGCCTTGCCCTGTCAACCAGATTGTGTGCTTCGTCCACCAGAAAAATATACTCGCCCCTGTTTCCTTCGCCAAAGTAGCGCTTGAGTGCCACATTTGGGTCAAAAACATAATTATAATCACAGATAATGCCGTCACACCAGTATGAAATATCCAGCGACATCTCAAACGGACAGACACAATGTTTCTTTGCATATTCCATCACTTTTTCACGGTCAATTACCATTTCATGTGTGATCATGTCATAGACCGCATCGTTAATCCTGTCAAAATGTCCTGCTGCCCTCTCGCATTTAACAGGATTGCAGTTTCTTTCCTCCAGAATGCAGATTTTATCTTTTGCCGTCAGTGTCACCGTACGCATAGAAAGCCCCTGCCTGCGCAGAATTGAAAAGGTTTCTTCGGCAACGGTTCTTGTAATCGTCTTAGAGGTCAGATAAAAGATTTTGTCTGCCTTACTCTGTCCCATGGCACAGACTGCCGGATAAATAGTGGAAATGGTTTTTCCAACACCGGTTGATGCCTGAATAAAAAGATTTCTTGCTTCCCCGATGCAGTGATAAACACCTGTTACCAGTTTTTTCTGTCCTTTGCGGTATTCAAACGGAAAGGACAGCTTCTTAATCGATGCCGTCCTTTTTTCACGTTCGCAAAAGACAAAATCTGACCACCGTTTAAAGCTGTTGATCAGCGTTTCAAACCATTCTGTCAGTTCTTCTTTTGAATATTCTTTTGTAAAACGCTTTATTTTTTCTGTTTCAGGATTGGCATAGGTCATCTGTACGCCGATACCGGAAAGATGGTTCTGTACCATATAAATATAGCCGTACACCTTTGCCTGCGCTTCATGTACCGACACCGGCTGTTCTAACTTTTCCACATCGGACTGCATGGTTTTAATCTCATCAATAATAACCTTTCCAACCGGTGTCTTACTGCCGTCCGCTTCTTCGTGGAAATCACTGATAATACCGTCCGCCCTGCCCTCCAGACGTATGATGTAATCAATATCCTCCACCGTTTCCGGCAGTTCAATTTTTAACGGAACTTCCGCCCTGTAAGATGCGCCCATGCTTTTTTGTATTTTTTTGTGCATGCGCGTACCCTCCTGCATCAGACGCACATCTGAAAATCCGCCGGTTCTGTTATCAATATCACCGCTGCGGCAGATAAATTCAACCAGTCCGCGGACTGAAAGTTTAATTACGTTGTCCTTTATTACATACATCTATTGTTTTCCTTCACCTCGTAAAGATACGACCTGCCCTGCTTTCCTACTCTTGTAACCGTCTGCGTATCCTTTAAAATATTAAGCGTTATCCTTGCCGTATCCACCGGAATATGGGCAGCTTTTGCAAAATCCGCCGAAGTAAACGTGCCATCCAGTTCATACGGCACAAACTGCATATAGTCTTCAAGCTGCTCAATTGTCACTATCTCCCGTATGCCTATCGGGATTCTGTCCTTTTTTTCGCCGTGCCTGCGGATTCCTTTTTTGGTACGAATCCGCTGCTGTAACGTCTTATACTCCTGCATATCCATCAGTACCAGTTTGACCGTCAGCTGTGGGTGATGCAGATACTGTTTGATTTTATACAGCTCCGTAAAAGCATCGTATACCGTGTAGTGGCGCGGTGATTTTCTTGGTTCACTCACCTCCCCTGTCTGTTCATCAACCCAGAACACCCATTTGTTGCAGGGCATCGGATAGACAATTGTTACCGGATAGTGGTTCAAAAAGACTGCCAGCTTTTCACGAAGCCGCTCAAAGCTTCTTGTCTGGATTTCAATAACCCCGTTTTCATTGTAAATATCCGCAAAATAACCCTCAAGCGCAACTTCATGGTTGTCTTCTTCCGGCTCAAAAAATTTTTTCAGTACACTATGTACTGTCTTTTCAGAAAGTGTTCCAATCCCTTTATTATGCCTATTTGCCGAGAGTACTGCTTTCTTCGCCTGCTGGAAGCGTTCCTGCTGTATGTACTGTATCTGCTGTATCTGCTTCTGTTTCATTTACAATCCTTTTTTCTACGACATAACCTTCTGTAATGGTATATTCTGTATCATCAAATTTCACTTTTCCGCTAAAGTCATATCCGATTCTGCCCTGCTGATAATACCATTCACCGTAACTGTTTGCGCCAATACCGGTATATTCCTCATTTAACAGACCATTTTCAAAATACCACCAGCCGTATTCATTGTGCGCCATTCCCGTATATTCACGATTCAGTTGACCGTTTTCAAAGTACCACCAGCCATATTCATTTAACGCCATTCCCGTGTAATCCGATACTTCACCGTCTTCGTAATAATGCCAGTCACCGTATTTATCCGTACATAGACCATTTTTCTTATGCAGTCCGAAATAATCTGCAATTCCGCTGGCATCTGCCTGTCCCATACGTACCAGCATGTTGTCATTGGACAAAAATACAGGTGTATCCCCTGCATCTGAAAGATAAGCATGTTCTACAATAATTCCCGGTACACCGTTGTACTTGGAATTTCTGATGACACTGTAATAATCCGCGCGGCTTCCATCCGGATACCAGTTGGTATCATCATCTTCCTCGCCATCACTATCTCTTGTATACAATCCATTCCGGTATATGCCCATTTCACTCAGGTAACCCGCAATATGCTCAGATACCGCATATCCTATATCATTAAATTCTGATACATAGTGATTATTGGGATAATAAATTTCATATCCGCTGTCATCGCCCGAATTATTATGCAGACTTACAAAAAGGTCCGCTCCGACTTCTCCTGCATATTCTGTCCGCTGTATTAAGTCCTGTTTGGTTGTACTGCCTTCAAACGGACACGCAATGGTATCATGTGTCATATAAACGGTTATGCCATCGTATTTTTCAAGCTCTGTACGGCACGCCAGTCCGATTTTTAAATTTAATTGCTGCTCTTTTAAACCATATGCTGCCGCCCCTGTATGTGTACTGTCATGTCCGGGATCTAACATCACTACAACATTGTCTGCCGCTTCTGCCCTCCGGATGCCGTTTAAAAAAAATGCCGCCGTCATTGCAAACGCAGCTGCCGCCAGCACTGCTGCCTTTCTTTTTTTCATACTTTTGTGCCTCACTTTCCACTTATTCTAAACTAAAAACAGTATACCATACTTTTCCCCATTGTGAAACTTCCCGTTGACAGTCTTCCCACAAAAATGTCATACTTACAGTAATAAAAGATTTGGAATATACGCCGTTTGGCAGATAGGAGTACGTTATGATTTCAATCAGTCTTTGCATGATTGTTAAAAATGAAGAAAAGTTATTAAAACGCTGTCTGGATTCGTACCGTCCGGTCTGCGATGAAATTATTATCGTAGATACCGGCTCAACCGACCGCACCAAAGAAATCGCCGCCGGATATACGGATTTGATTTATGATTATCCATGGAACAACGATTTTGCCGCCGCAAGAAATTTTGCCTTTTCAAAAGCAAACTGCGACTACATTTTTTCTGCCGATGCGGACGAGGTCTTAGACGAGGAAAACCGCCGCCAGTTTTTAAATTTAAAACAGGTGCTTGTTCCGGAAATTGACATTGTACAGATGATTTACGTCAACAGCAAATCGCACAACACCGTTTATAATTTTGAAGAAGAATACCGCCCGAAGCTGTTTAAGCGCCTGCGTACGTTTGAATGGATTTCTCCGATTCACGAAACCGTACGATTAGAGCCGGTTGTATTTGACAGTGATATTAAGATTTTACATCTGCCTGAACAAAGCCATACCAAACGGGATTTCGGTGTGTTTGCCGATGCTGTCCGCCGCGGTGTGCGCCTTGAAAATTATGTCGTGATTATGTTCTGCAAGGAACTTTTTATTTCGGGAACAGATGAAGACTTTTTAAGTGTCCGTGAAATTTTTGAAAATGTGCTTGCAAAGGAATACCGTCCCGAAGACTGCCGCAAAAACATTGCCTGCGTGCTGGCGCGCATTTACCGCCTGACAAACGCATACAATGAATTCTTTAAAATCTGCTTAAAGGATATGGCACAGAATCCGTGTGCGGAAATCTGCATGGAACTCGGACACTATTTTTACGGATTAAAGGATTATGAAGAAGCTGTTCTTTGGTATTTAAACGCAGCTTCCGAAACACCGAGCATTATCGACATCCACTCGTCCGGCGATGCGCCGCTTGCCTGTCTTTCAAAATGTTACAGCACGCTTGCCGCACAAGCCAAACAGGATAAAAATGCCGAACTTTCTGCCGCTTTTTTAGCACAGGCTGAGGATTATCAGGCGCAGGCAGAACACTGGCAGGCGGCAATCTAATATTTGTATTATATATATTTCAGTAATATATTCAGTAAATTACACTTTATACCGAAAAATGTCAAAAAAAGAACAGGCCACCGCATTTCTGCAGCAGTCTGTTCCTTTTTCTGTTATGTCCGTTTCACATCATCAACGTCATCTACATCCTGAATGTCTAACACTTCCAGATCATCCTCATTTTTTTTCAATGCTTCTGAAATCGAACGTACGACCTCATCTTCATCGTCTTCCTGGATTTCATCTTCTTTATCTGCCAGCACGTCCTCCGATAAATCTTCATCATCATCTTCTTCATAAGAATCAAAATCATATTCATCGTCATCATATCTGTCATAGCCGTCATCTGCCGCCGCTGCAAATGCCCGCTTACTCTTTGAAAGCTTCACTGCAAGCATTACAATCGCAATGATACAAAGAACCACAACTGCCGAAAGCACCAGTGCCACTACTTTCCACATTCTGTCAGAAGCAGCGCTTACTCCCTGTGATTCGGTCTGTGTCGTGAGATTTGCCGCCGGAGCGGACATCACACTGTATACCTGTATTGTATTGTCATTGCAGTCATAACGGAACCACCCTGTAACGCCCAGCGAACTGACACCATAGAACAGACAGTAACTGCCATCCTCAGACATTAATACATCTGCCGTCTGTCCGCCAATCGTATAAGTCGTCTTTTTATATCCATCCGGTTTTTCCATGGAATCCGTAATCGGAAGCACCGCATAAGTAATATCCGGTTCACTTGCTTCTATATATAATGAAAATGTTTTTGCAACTGAATCATACACATAAAAGCCCGATGTGCCTTTGCCGTCCGTATTTTTCAGATACATCAGAATAAGCTTCGTATTCACGCCTTTTCCGGCTTTAACGGTAATGCCGTTATATTCATAATCCACTTCATCATAACCGGACGGAAGCGGATTTGCCGTATAGTCATCAGCCAGTTCATACTGTGCACCTGCTACCTGTATACTGCGGATTTGTTCCTCACTCTGTGTCGGTTCTTCCGAACTGACAGTCGTTGTTTCCTGCTCTCCGGCTTTGGTCGTTTCCTGTTCGTCTGCTTTGGTTGTCGCCGCCGCAGAATCGTCCTTTGTTGTTGAAATCGTATAGACCTTTTTAGAGCCGTCCTGTGCCGTTACCGTAATCGTTGTCGTATTACTGCCGGGGTCCATGCGCGTTCCGCGGACAGATACCGAAGCATTTTCATCATTTGCAACCGCACTGACAACCAGCTGTGAACAGTCTGAACCGACTGTCGTCGTATACGATGTGACATTCGGTGAAAATGCCGGAGATAACACGCCCGGACTGATATCTAACGATGCAAGCGTATTATCGGTTGAATAGCTGACCGGTGCTTTTACGGTTACTGAACCCGAACCGGCACTGACTGCCATATAATCCTCATCTGCCGAACTGATAATCGTATTGGAAGTGCTTACAGAAATCGAAGAACTTCCCGCCGATACTGCTTTAAACCGCACGCTGAATGAGGTACTGTCAGTAGAGAGCAGGCGCACACTGCCGCCGCCCCCACCGCTGTAGCCGGAAACCGGCTGTAGCACACCTGAATCATAACTGAGCCAGATGTCACACATATAAATGTCCACACTACTGCTGACACTGACCGATATCGTCACTTCATCACCAATATCACAAGAGCCTGAGCCTACGGATATCTTTGCTGTTTCTTTTGCATACGTTGGCAGCGGTACCAGCAAAACTGCCATTACTGCTGCCAGCAGCACTGCGGCTGCCTTTTTCCATTTTCCCGTCATTTTTCACCTCAATCACATTTCTTTGGCAACTCCCACTACTGTCTGAATCCTACTGTTCAATGTACCGGATATCCAAAATGTGTCTTTTAATATATAACAAGTCTATTGATGTAATGCCGTCATTTCCACGGTTTGCATCTGCCGCCGTCAGATACGGTTCTTCCAGCAGCTTTGTTCCTAAAATGTGGCGCTTCACATACAGTAAATCCATGCTCGTCACCGCTCCGTCGCCGTTGACATCACCGTAAATCACAAACGTGTAGCGTGCCATTTCACCGCCGTTTTTATCGTAAATCGTAAGCACATCGCCAGTTCCCACAATACCGTCATTGGCACTGCCGTCACTGTGTGTTACTTTTCCGTATGCGCCGCCCGTAAAGGAAATGTGATTTAAAACGTCCTGTGCGGCACTCCCGACACCGACTCTGGATATCTTGCCGTTTTCAAGCAAAAAATCTGTCGAATATCCGCCCTTTTCCGAATCGTCACCACTGTTTCCGTTATCCGTGCCGCTGTCACCGCCGCTGTTTCCGGAATCTGTACCGCCGTTGTTACTGTTGTTTCCACTATCACCGGAAGCCGCTTCTTTGCGCACAACACGGATGATATACGTCTTTGTTTCGCCGCTTTGTGATGTAACCGTCACTTCAATCTCATTCGTGCCGACCTTTAGCGCATGACTGCCGGTTCCTGTAAGTTTTGCACCGGAATCTGCTGTTTGTGCTTCGATATCCACAGAAGAAATTTCATTTTCCACAATTACACCATACTCAGTTGTAAACATATCAAACGTCGGTGTCAGCGAATAACCTGAAACCGAAAGACTTGTTAAGGCATTGTTTGGACTGCCCTCCCCTGTCGGAAGCTCACACGCACTGTCCGGCATATTTTTATAAACCGGAATCTTAAACACCAGTGCCGTATTTTTCTTGGTCGTATCGCTGTATGCCTGTGAAGCGGTCGAAGACTCACTTCTCGGTGCTAAGACATTTGTCATATACTGATGGGTATACGGTGTTACCATATCAAACTTTTCATAATAAATCGTATTCTGTCCACGGTTAATGTAACGGCTTCCTATGTAAATCGCACCGCCGATAACAGATTTCATACGGGTATTCCACGGTCTTAATGTCGCCGCATCGATTTTGGCGGCATACTTTAAGCCGTTGACCACCGCACTTGCCGTTGCGGTTTTATAAGCACCCTGATTGTAGTAATTGTAATACCCCTCATAGCCGCTCACCGTTCCGGAAATGCTGTTGCCCTGTCCTTTTCTGCCCTGCTCCTGGATAATGCGCGTTGCCAGATGATACGGACTGACACCCGATGCCCGTCCTGCATACATCAGCGCCGAAGGATAATTAAAATCCGTTCCGTCATACGACAAGTCATGGGACGAACCGTCCATAAACGTATCTTCAATAATACTGCTTACGCCGGTTTCACTCTGCACGGAGCTGTTATAGGACAAATCCTCAAACATAAACACATTTGTTTCGTTTAAGAAGTTACGCGGGTCAAGGGCATACTGCACCAATGCGCTTGAAGCCTGTACCCAGCCGCCGCTGTCCAATTCATACCACGAACCGCTCTCCCAGTCGTATGCGCCATCCGCCGTTGACTTCCACGAGCTTTTTGCCGAAGCATAAATCAGGCTCCGGCCAAGTACATTTTCATTTTCAACGACCGTATCCCAGTCCTTGTCCACAAAATCCGCAACAAATATCCACTTTGGATACTTCGCATGCAGACTGCGCAAATCTTCCTTATAAGATTCCGGGAAGCCCTGACTTGAAAGATAGCTCTCAAAATCCGTATCGTCCGAATAGTCAATATCCGTACTGTCTACCGTGACATATTCACTCGTCACATAGCCCTTGGTGTAAGTACCGTTTAAATAAAAACCCACCTGATACCACGCGTAGGTATCACTCGTCTGCACCGTATCCAGAATTTCAAAATGGAATCCGCCGCTGACCTTTGTAATGACATTTGCCGTACTGGAGGTATCTGTCGATGAACGGATACGAAGTCCTGTGACACCGGCATTGACCGTTCCCGTCTTCTCCTGTGCATAAGTCGTCACCGGCTGTATCTGTGCCGTAAGCACCGGCAGCGTTGAAACACACATCACCACCGCCAGACACGCAGCTTTCATTTTTGTCAGTAAACGTTTTCTTTTTTCATGTACGTTCTTCCCCATAGTGTCCTCATTTCTGTACTGTTTCCTGCACTTACTCTGCCGTTTACAAGTTAATTGTTCTTACCGAATTCAGAAAGCTTTAAGCCTTCATTTCTTTCCAGTACCATATTGACACTCCAGCTGTTCACAAAGATTAACAGCGGATTGTCCTTTAAGTCCTTAATCTTCTTCATATCGGAAGTACCGACAATGCGGTTTACATCGATTTCTTCCGGATTTTCAATCCAGCGGATATATTCATACGGAAGCTGTTCCAGTTTAATCTCTACGTTGTATTCGTTTTTCAGGCGGTATTCAAGCACTTCAAACTGCAAGACACCGACAACACCGACAATGATTTCTTCCATACCGGTATTAAATTCCTGAAAAATCTGAATCGCACCTTCCTGTGCAATCTGGCTGATTCCCTTGATAAACTGCTTTCTTTTCATCGTGTCCATCTGTCTGACACGCGCAAAATGTTCCGGTGCGAATGTCGGGATTCCGTCAAATTCAAACTTCTGGTTAGACTTGCAGATTGTATCTCCGATAGAGAAAATACCTGGATCAAAGACACCGATAATATCTCCCGCATAGGCTTCTTCAACAATGTGGCGTTCCTGTGCCATCATCTGTTGTGGCTGGGCAAGACGGATTTTTTTGCCCCCCTGTACGTGGTTGGCTTCCATGCCTGCTTCAAACTTTCCGGAACAGATTCGCATAAATGCGATTCTGTCGCGGTGCGCCTTATTCATATTTGCCTGAATCTTAAACACAAATGCCGAAAAGTCTTCTTCAAACGGATTAATCTCCCCAATTGAAGAATGTCTTGGCAGTGGTGATGTTGTCATGTCCAGAAAGTGCTTTAAGAAAGTTTCCACACCGAAATTCGTCAGCGCCGAACCGAAAAATACCGGTGTTAAGTTTCCTGCCTGCACCTGCTCTAAATCAAATTCCGCACTCGCGCCGTCTAACAGTTCAATATCTTCTGTGAGCTTGTCAAAATAGCCCTGTCCGATTTCTGCAAGAAGTGCTTCATCATCTACGGCGATTTCCTTTGTTTCAACTTCTTTCTGTCCGTTCATTGCTGCTTTAAATAAAGAAACGTCCTTTGTATTGCGGTCATATACGCCCTTAAATTCCTTGCCGCAGCCGATTGGCCAGTTCACAGGACAGGTGCTGATACCCAATACACTTTCAATTTCATCTAGCAGTTCAAACGGGTCATTGGCTTCACGGTCCATTTTGTTGATAAATGTAAAAATCGGGATATGGCGCATTACACAGACCTTAAACAGCTTAATTGTCTGTTTTTCCACACCCTTTGACGCATCAATAACCATGACCGCCGAATCCGCCGCCATTAAGGTTCTGTACGTATCCTCCGAGAAATCTTCATGTCCCGGTGTATCCAGAATATTAATGCAGTATCCGTCATAATTAAACTGCAATACAGAGGAAGTGACGGAAATACCTCTCTCCTTCTCAATCTCCATCCAGTCGGAAA
>ENA-ORCM01003503-ORCM01003503.1-human-gut-metagenome-genome-assembly--contig:-NODE-3503-length-10207-cov-4.995064_pt1 | contig 10207 bp, 10 predicted proteins | sample MGYA00242906_ERZ507928 | MGnify/ENA primary metagenome ERZ507928 (study PRJEB26167, sample SAMN06115497) | human gut metagenome | host: Homo sapiens | place: China:Shanxi | collected 2015-05-07...
CACCCTTCCTTACCGTCGCGGAAAATTTATCACTTTATCGACAGCCTCAAACCGGGAAGCCTGACGGCTTCCCGGTTTCTTGATCCATCCAGGCTCAGGAGTCGATGCCCCGGGAGGTCAGATATTTCTTGACCATCAGCGCCACCTTGAAGGTAATGGCGTCGTCGAACTCCCGCAGGTCCAGGCCCGTCAGCTTCTTGATCTTCTCCAGCCGGTACACCAGAGTGTTCCGGTGGACGAACAGCTTCCGGGCGGTCTCGGAAACGTTCAGGTTGTTCTCAAAGAACTTGTGGATGGTGAACAGAGTTTCCTTATCCAGCGCGTCGATGGGGTTCTTCTTGAAAACCTCCTGGAGGAACATCTCGCACAGGGTAGTAGGCAGCTGATAGATCAGGCGGCCGATACCCAGATTTTCATAGTTGATGATGTACTTTTCGGTGTCAAAGACCTTGCCTACCTCGATGGCGATCTGAGCCTCCTTATAGCTCTTGGCCAGATCCCGCAGGTGCATGGCGATAGTGCCCATGCCCACCACCACGGTGCTCTCACCGTTGACCCGGAGGGCCTCCTCGATCTGGGCGGCAGTCTTGTTCAGTTCCTTGCTGCCCGCGCCGTCCGGCAGCTGGCGGATCAGAACCACATCCCCCTCGCCGACGCTGAGGACAAAGTCGTTCTGGCGGTCCGGGAACATGGCCTGAATGGTCTCCGTGGGAACGGATTCCCCCTTCTGCAAGGCCCGGACGGCGAAGATGCCCCGGCTGACGTCGGTGGCCACCCGCAGTTCCTTGGCCCGCATATAAATATCGCCCAGCATGATGTTGTCGGAGATAATGTCCTTGACAAAGGACCCCCGGTCATGCTTTTCCTCATAATAGCTCTTGGCTGCGTTCAGCGCCACCGTTGCCATAGAACAGATAGTCTTGCTGATCTCATTATCGCCAAAGGCGAAAACGGCGTAATCAAACTGGTTTCCCCAGCCGCTGAGCGCCTTGAAGGTCTTGCCGTCAAAGCAGACCATGCTGCCGGCAGCGCCGTTTACCGCCGCCACATACTCGCTCCAGCGCTGGCCGATCATAGACAGCTCGCTGCAGGCAATGACAACGCCCTCACCGTCGATCACGCCGACGGTTCGATCCGTGTTTTCCTTTAATTGCAGAACTACGTTCTGAAAGATTCTTCCGGACATGGCTGTTCCTCCTCAACACGAAAACTATGGATCACGCAGGGCCTGCCCGCGCATACCTATTGTGCAATCTGTCAGTAAGGTCATTATAGCGATTATTTTGTCGGATTGCAAGATGTTTTTTCTTTTTTCAACAAAAAATCACTTTCCTTTTTGTTGAAGTTTCGAGTTTTTCCTGTCTCCTCCGTCAGTTTTGCTAATGCCAGCCATTCCTCTGTGGTCAGCAAACGGTATGTACCCCGCTCCAGAGCCGGGTCCAACAGCAAATTGCCCATGCGGACCCGCTCCAAATACAGCACCGGTTTTCCCAGATACGCCAGCATCCGTTTGATTTGGTGAAATTTTCCCTCCCGCAAAATCACATAGGCCTCGCTCTCCTCGCCAGAGGTCATGACCCGCAATTCCGCCGGTTGGCAGACCAAACCGTCATCCAGATGCAGACCCGCGGCAAAAGCGGCGCTGTCCGCCTCGGTAAGGCGTCCCGCCACCCGGACATAGTATTCCTTATCCACATGCTTTTTCGGAGACAGCAGCTCGTGAGCCAGTCCGCCCTCGTTGGTCAGCAGCAGCAAGCCTTCCGTGTCCTTATCCAGCCGTCCCACCGGGAACAGGCCCTGCCGCTGCAAATCCTGAGGCAGCAGGTCCAACACCGTTGCCCCCCGGCCGTCCTCCGTGGCGGACAGATACCCAGCCGGCTTGTTCAGCATGACCCAAGTATACCGGCGCCAGTTCAGCTTTTCTCCGTTGACCGCGATCACAGCCTGCTCCGGGTCCGCCTTTTCCTCAGCCGACCGGGCCGGGACCCCGTCCACCGTCACCCGTCCCTGACGAACCAGGTCCTTCACTTCCCTGCGGGACCACCGCCCCGTAGAGGCGATGATCTTATCCAGCCGCTGCGCCGCCATAACTGATCCTCCCACGCTGTTTTTTTCAATTTTATCATAATTGGATGGAAAATGGAATAGAAACAAACAGGAGGGATGATGACCATGATGATCCAAGCAATTCGACTGACACGAAAAAAGGCCGCGCTGGCGGTCATTCTCGCAGGGGCCGTTCTGGCGGCGCTGATCCTGCTGCTGGGGCAGCACGGCGGTAACGTGGGTGCGTCAGAGCAGCCCTGTCTTTCCAGCAACGGAGAGCGGGTGGCATATCTGCGGGAACTGGGCTGGGAGATCGACCCGGAGCCGCTGACCACGCTGCAATTTCTGCTGCCGCCCAAGCTCAGCGGGGACTACATCACCTACAACGATCTGCAAAAGGCGCAGGGCTTCGACTTAGAGACCTGCTGCGGCAAGCAGGTAACCCGTTACACCTACACCGTCACCAACTATCCCCAGCGGCCCGACGGCGTTCAGCTCAACCTCTACATCTGCGAGGACCTTCCGGTGGCGGGGGACGTGGTCTGCACCGGGACCGACGGATTTCAGGACACATTGGTTTTCCCACAGCAAACGGATGCCTCCTGATAGCTGACTGCTCCACAGGACCCCCCACTTCCAACCGGGCAGCCAGCAGTTTATTGCCGCTATCATCGCCCATATCGAGCAAACCGCCAAAATGCCTAATCCATTTTGTGTTCCAGCATCCTCTGATCCCCTTGAAAATACAGAATCCCGAGGCTGTCGGGAACACAAAATTGAATTGGGCGTAAAAAAGACCTGCCGCTAAGCGGCAGGCCTTTCTATTGGTGCGAATTATTCGTCGATCTCGATAACAACGCCGGAACCAACGGTACGGCCACCCTCACGGATAGCGAAACGCAGGCCCTTTTCAATGGCGATGGGGGTGATCAGTTCGACCTTCATGTCCACGTTATCGCCGGGCATGCACATCTCGGTGCCCTCGGGCAGAGTGATGACGCCGGTCACGTCGGTGGTACGGAAGTAGAACTGAGGACGATAGTTATTGAAGAAAGGAGTGTGACGGCCACCCTCGTCCTTGGTCAGAACGTAAACCTGGCCAACGAACTTGGTGTGGGGGTGAATGGAACCGGGCTTGGACAGAACCTGACCACGCTCAACACCCTGACGGTCGATACCACGCAGCAGAGCGCCGATGTTATCGCCGGCCTCGGCGTAATCCAGCAGCTTGTGGAACATCTCGATACCGGTAACAACGGTCTTCTTCTTCTCGTCGGACAGGCCCACGATCTCGACTTCCTCGGAGAGCTTCAGCTGGCCACGCTCCACACGGCCGGTAGCAACGGTACCACGGCCGGAGATGGTGAAGACGTCCTCAACGGGCATCAGGAAGGGCATATCGGCCTTACGGTCGGGAGTGGGGATATAATCGTCAACAGCGTCCATCAGCTCCTTGATGCAGGCATACTCGGGAGCGTTGGGATCGGTGGACTCGGAAATCAGGGCGTTCAGAGCGGAACCCTTGATGATAGGCAGATCGTCGCCGGGGAAGTTGTAGGTGGTCAGCAGCTCGCGGACTTCCATCTCAACCAGCTCCAGCAGCTCCTCGTCGTCAACCTGATCGCACTTGTTCAGGAATACGACCATGGCGGGCACGCCGACCTGACGGGCCAGCAGGATATGCTCACGAGTCTGAGCCATGGGGCCGTCGGTAGCAGCGATGACCAGGATAGCGCCGTCCATCTGGGCAGCACCGGTGATCATGTTCTTGATATAGTCGGCGTGGCCCGGGCAGTCAACGTGAGCATAGTGACGCTTCTCGGTCTCATACTCAACGTGAGCGGTGTTGATGGTAATGCCGCGCTCCTTCTCCTCGGGAGCCTTGTCGATGGCATCATAAGCCTCGAACTCGGCCTTGCCCTGCAGGGACAGCCACTTGGTGATAGCGGCGGTCAGAGTGGTCTTGCCGTGGTCAACGTGGCCGATGGTGCCAATGTTAACATGGGGCTTGGTTCTTTCAAATTTCTGCTTAGCCATTTGAAAATCCTCCTGTCAGTTAAATGAATGATAATGGATTGATATGGACGGTGCGTTTCATAGCACCGTATATTTTACAATATCCCGCCGGGAAAAGCAAGACCTGAATTAGTCGGCTTTCTTGCCCCGCTCCTCCACGATCTTGTCGCGGATGCTCTTGGGGATCTCGGCGTAGCTGTGGGGCTCCATGGTGTACTGGCCACGGCCCTGAGTATTGGAACGCAGGTCGGTAGCGTAGCCAAACATGTTGGCCAGAGGCACCAGAGCGTCCACCTGCTGTGCACCGGGACGGGCCTCCTGTCCCTGGATCTGGCCGCGGCGGGAGGTCAGGTCGCCGATGACGGTGCCCAGATACTCGTCGGGCACGATGACGGAAACCTTCATGATGGGCTCCAGCAGGACGGGATCAGCCTTGCGGCAGGCCTCCTTGAAGGCCATAGAGCCGGCGATCTTAAATGCCATTTCGGAGGAGTCCACTTCGTGATAAGAACCGTCATACAGGGTAACCTTCACGTCCACCACGGGGAAGCCAGCCACAACGCCGGACTGCAGGGCACCCTGGATACCGGCATCGACAGCGGGAATGAACTCCTTGGGGATGGCGCCGCCAACAACAGCGTTGACGAACTCGTAACCCTTGCCGGACTCGTTGGGCTCCACGGTGATCTTGACATGGCCGTACTGGCCGGAGCCACCGCTCTGGCGCTTGTACTTGGTGTCCTGATCCACCTTCTTGCGGACAGTCTCCTTGTAAGCGACCTGGGGAGCGCCGACATTGGCTTCCACCTTGAACTCACGGAGCAGACGGTCAACAATGATCTCCAGATGCAGCTCGCCCATGCCGGCGATGATGGTCTGGCCGGTTTCTTCATCGGTGTAGGTCTTGAAGGTGGGGTCCTCTTCAGCCAGTTTCACCAGTGCCAGGCCCATCTTCTCCTGACCAGCCTTGGTCTTGGGCTCGATGGCGACACGGATCACGGGCTCGGGGAAGTCCATGGACTCCAGGATCACGGGGGCCTTTTCGTCGCACAGGGTATCACCGGTGGTGGTATTCTTCAGGCCCACGGCAGCGGCGATATCGCCGGCCCAGACCTCTTCGATGTCCTCACGGTGATTGGCGTGCATCTGCAGAATACGGCCCATGCGCTCCTTCTGGTTCTTCACGCTGTTGAGCACGGAGGAACCGGTGGTCAGGTGACCGGAGTACACACGGAAGAAGCTCAGACGGCCCACATAGGGGTCGGTCATAATCTTGAAAGCCAGCGCGGAGAACGGCTCATCATCGCTGGGATGACGATCCTCTTCCTCGTCGGTCTTGGGGTTTGTACCCTTGATGGCAGGCACGTCGTTGGGAGCGGGCATATAGTCCACGATGGCGTCCAGCAGCTTCTGAACACCCTTGTTGCGGTAGGAAGTGCCGCAGGTGACAGGTACCATCTCGTTTTCAATGGTAGCCTGACGGATGGCCTTGCGGATACGATCCTGCGCGATCTCCTTGCCTTCCAGATAATCCTCCATAATGGAGTCATCGAACATGGAGACAGCGTCCAGCAGCTTCTCGTGGTACTCGTTGGCCAGATCCATCATATCAGCGGGGATCGGCTCAACGCGCATATCCTTGCCCATCTCATCATAGTAGATGTCGGCATCCATCTCCACCAGATCGATGATGCCCTTGAAGGTATCCTCAGAACCGATGGGGAGCTGGATAGGCACAGCGTTGCACTTGAGACGCTCGTGGATCATACGCAGAACGTTGTAGAAGTCCGCGCCCATGATATCCATCTTGTTGACGTAAATCATGCGGGGGACCTTGTATTCGTCAGCCTGACGCCACACGGTCTCGGACTGGGGCTCCACACCGCCCTTGGCGCACAGAACGGTCACAGAGCCATCCAGCACGCGCAGGGAACGCTGAACCTCAACAGTGAAGTCCACGTGGCCCGGAGTGTCGATGATATTGATACGGGTGGAAGGGAACTGATTCTTGGAACCCTTCCAGAAACAGGTGGTAGCGGCGGAAGTGATGGTGATACCACGCTCCTGCTCCTGGGCCATCCAGTCCATGGTAGCAGTACCGTCATGGGTCTCGCCGATCTTGTAATTCACGCCGGTGTAGTACAGAATACGCTCGGTCGTGGTGGTCTTACCGGCATCGATGTGCGCCATGATACCGATATTACGGACGTCTTTAAGCGGTGTTTTTCTCGGCATACGATACTCCTTGCCTTACCAGCGGAAGTGAGCGAACGCCTTGTTGGCCTCCGCCTGCTTGTGCATCTCTTCGCGCTTCTTCACAGACGCGCCGGTGTTGTTGGCGGCGTCCATCAGTTCACCGGCCAGACGCTCAGCCATGGTACGCTCGCTGCGAGCGCGGGAATAAGCGGTCAGCCACCGCAGGGCCAGAGTCTGGCGGCGTGCGGGACGAACCTCCATAGGCACCTGATAGTTGGCGCCGCCGACACGGCGGGCCTTGACCTCCAGGCTGGGCATGACATTCTCCATAGCCTGCTGGAACACCTCAACGGGGTCCTTCTCGGTCTTCTCCTTGATCTGATCGAAAGCAGCGTAAACCACCTTCTGAGCCACGCCCTTCTTGCCGTCCAGCATGACGCTGTTGACGAGCTTCGTCACCAGCACACTGCCGTACATAGGATCGGGCAGAACTTCTCTCTTGGGAACATTACCTCTTCTGGGCACTTTGCTTCCCTCCTTCTTATTATAATAGAAATCATAGGTACTCAGCGGTTTCATAAGCCGCTGTACGGCCTGCCAAAGAGGTAGTTATATATAAAACCTTTTCGGCAAAGCTCAATTTAATGGCAGAACTTACTTCTGCTTGGGACGCTTGGCACCGTACTTGGAACGGCTCTGCATACGGCCCTGAACACCCTGTGCATCCAGAGTACCACGGATAATGTGATAACGAACGCCGGGGAGGTCCTTGACACGGCCGCCGCGGATCATAACAACGGAGTGCTCCTGCAGGGAGTGGCCGACGCCGGGAATGTAAGCGGTGACCTCGTAGCCGTTGGTCAGACGCACACGGGCGATCTTACGCAGTGCGGAGTTCGGCTTCTTGGGGGTCGCAGTTCTCACGGCGGTGCAGACGCCTCTCTTCTGGGGAGAAGGGAGATCGGTGGTCTTGGTCTTCAGCGTGTTCAGACCAAACTGCAGAGCGGGAGAAGTGGACTTGGAAGTCACCTGCTCTCTGCCCTTACGGACCAGCTGGTTAAAAGTAGGCATGGATAGTTCTCCTTTCTTTGAAAATGCGGCCGCTGACAATCGGCAGCCTTTATTTTTTGCGGAACGGCCAAAGCCTATTCCGAAAAAACCGTTATTTTTTCAGCAGGGTCACAACGGACGCGCCCACCGCGATGCCGCACAGACGCCCGAGCTGCGCCATGGTATAGGTCTCGTTGACCGGCAGCGCGCCGCAGCATTGGCGGATGCGGTCCGTCACCGCCGTATCGGCATCGCAGGCTAAGAATATTTCCTCTGCCCGCCCGTCCCGGATCGCTCTGGCGGACTGCTTCACGCCGACTACCCTTTCCCGGGACGCAAGTGCTGTCAACACAGGGGAGACCTCCTGAAAATACATGGCAAAATCCGTGGAATCATAATCCACGCAGTTTGAAATTATAGCATGGGTGTCCAAGCTCGTCAAGCATTTTTCAAAAATAATCTTTGCTTTTTGTGCCTTTCTTCACTTTTCGCAAGTTTCCGGCGTTTTTTCGTCTGTTTTCCGTCATTTTTTCGGAAACCGTCTGTCTCTGTCACTCCTACGCCGTGTTGAAAGCTCTCCCACCCGAAAGCCGCCCGCTTTCTGCGCAAAGGAAAAGCGGCATGGCAAATGCCATGCCGCTTCAGTCTGTCGAGGAACCCGGGCTGTACTCAGGAGCAGACTGGGTCTCGAACATATATGAGCAAAAAAACAGCAAAGCGAAACGAGGACAACAGATTCCTCCATTTCCATGTGGCCAATTTTTTCAAGTTCATGGCAACAAACTTAAGCTTCACCCAGTTCGTCACCTGAGCCAAGCCTCTGTATTGCGTATAACGCATCGCGTGTTTTTCCTTGGCGTCCGCGAAGACCCGTTCAATGGTTTCCTTTCGGCACTTATAGAGCTGCGCGTACGCAGGCGTATATCTGGCATCGTCCGCCAATTCCTCATAGTCCTTCCAGATATGCCGCTGCACCGTTTTGATACAGTTCTTGGAATGCGTACACCGTTCTCTGGTCGGACAGGCGGCGCAGATATTCGGATCACTCTTGTATTCCCTATATCCATCACGGTTCGTCGTGCTATATTTCAAGGGGTGGTATTCGGGACATATCACGCAGTTGTAGAATTCATCATAGACATACTTCCACCACTCGTGTCCATTCTTCATGGTCTGCGGGCGCTTGTAGGCTGTGGAAAGGACTCTGCCATCGTCGAACACTTTCTTGCAGATATGTGGCGTTTTGTATGCGGCATCGGCCACAACGGCCTCTACCTGTGGGAAATTTTCCGTTACTTTGTCGTAAACTTCATCAAAGGCCACGCTGTCATGAACATTGCCGGGAGTTACCACTGTCTCAAGCACAAAACCGTTCTTGTCGCAGGCGGTATGCGCCTCATAGGCGAACTGTCGCTTATGCTCGCCCTTTACGAATAAGCCGCAGTCCGGGTCCGTAACGCTTTTCGTTACGGTACGAAAGCCTTATCTATCAGAAAAAGCCCAGCTCCAGCCGGACTTTTTCGACAGACTGAAGCAGGGCGGCCGTCTGGCCGCCCTGCTTTGCTGCATCGGGGCATAAAAGAAACCAGAGAATATGCCCGGGCATATCCTCTGGTTTAGACATTTATTAGACACTGGTGTGCTAAAGTAATGGTTTTATAGAGTAAAGCGCAATTTGCAGATGTTGACCAACAAAATTTCATAAAATGGGGAAAACCCGGTGGAAAACCGGCTTAGAGGTTCTCTCGCAGCAGGATCTGGTCGCTGGACTGGTACTCCTTGGCGTATCGACCGGGGGTGATGCCGGTGAGGTGGCCGAAGGTGCGGATGAAATGGGAGTTGTCGGAAAAACCGGAGCGCTCCCCCGCCTGCTGCACACTGACCCCCTCCTGCAGCAGCTGCCGGGCCCGCAGCACCCGGCTGTAGATGATATACTCCATGACGGAAAAGCCGGTGGCCGCCTTGAAAAGGCGGCAGAGATAGTGCTTGCTGATATAGAACTGGCTGGCGATCTGGTCCAGGGTGAGGGGGTCGGACAGGTTGTCCCGGATATAGTCCAGAATGGGGGCCACACGCAGAAAGTCCTTGTTTCGGATGGCCTCGCCGGCAGTGGCGGCGTTCAGGGCGGGGGCCACATAGACCAGCAGGTTCAGCAGAGCGGTCATCTGGTGGATGTCGCTGCCGAAGGAGCCGTCGTTTTTGTTGCGTTCCAGGGCCTGAAACAGCTCGATCAGGCCGGTCATCTCCTCTGCATTTAGAGTGGCCCGGCGGAAGGAGTCGTGGGTCAGCTGGGTAAAATCGGTCTGGGGGGTGGACAGCTGATCCAGGGCCTTTCGGCTGATGTGCAGGATGTACCGGGCATGAAAACCGGTGGCCATGGTGCGGTGGAGGGTGTTCTCGCCGATGAGGTACAGGGTGCCCCGCTGAAGGGGATAGACCTGGTCATTGACGAAGATATTGCCCGGACTGGTCAGGGGCAGGAGAAACTCGAAATGGTCGTGAAAGTGCAGCCGACTCATGTTCCAGGTGTCGTTGTGATTGAGTTGTAAGTGGAATTCCACGTTGGTCATAGTCAGAAACCTCCGTAACGGATGCCGGGGGAAGAACGGCGAAAAGCGGGGGGACATCTGCCCCAAATGGGGGCGATCCCGCTGTTCTCTGTCATTATAGCATGGAAGGAGAAGATATGCAAACTTTTTGCTAAATTAAAGCTAGACCCACTGGACGACCTGTGCTAAAATAAATAGCCGATAAATAGCGCGTATGCGCGGTTTTTCGTACCTTGAAAACCAGAGGAAGCAAACAAGCAAGAAAACCAAAAAACATTTTGCAACGGAGGTTTTACCATGAACAAAGTGTATTCCTTGCACGACGCGGTGGAGAAGTTCGTCGAGAGCGG